>Ga0302180_10000286_pt1 | contig 42403 bp, 38 predicted proteins | sample I_Palsa_E3_2_FD_200575 | JGI IMG/M metagenome (GOLD analysis project Ga0302180, IMG submission 200575) | Peat permafrost microbial communities from Stordalen Mire near Abisko, Sweden - I_Palsa_E3_2 | ecosystem: Environmental > Terrestrial > Soil > Palsa > Peat permafrost | place: Sweden...
TGGCATCGGTCCATATCCGCAACTTCGACCAAATCGCGTCGCCAGGATCGATCCATCCATTGCCATTGCCGCCTTGGCTTGGCAAATCATACACCGCTAAAGCCAGGTATCCATTTGGGTGCGCGGTCTTAGGCTGCGGGCTCATGGCGCTGAAGAGGTTCGTGAAGTCAGCACCTCACCGTTCTTGTCGGGCAAAACAAGCCATCCGTTGTGCCCGGCAGGATCGGTCCAAGCCATCGCATATTTGGGGCCGTTTGGCTGCACCCGGAAGTAGACACCGTGCGCAATGTCCGTCATCTGGAAGCCCTGACCCGTGGTGTCGAACACCAGAGGACAACAGACGCAAGCGCCGTTGATGGCAGTGCATCCAGGTGTACAACAACCGTTAAGGTCTGGGCCGACGCCATCGGTTGAATCTTGAGCACAAGCACAAGCCGCAATCAGGAATACTAAGAGTTTCGCTCGCATAACGCCGTTCTCCTCACGCGCTTTGAAACGACCGTTTTAAATCAGCGGCCCGCTCCGACGGGGAACTCGGAGACCGCTTACCCGCACAACCCTGTGATTTCCGGATCGTCCTCGACAACCCCATAGAAGCAGTCATCCTGATAACTGCTCCCCAGAATCCCTCCGATGACCGCGCCGGATGCCTGGTCTTGCGCGTGGAGGCCGGACATGACAGAGAGGTTCACATATCCCGCAGACTCGCCCCATGCCTTACCCGTCACCAATCCAAGACAAGGCGAATTTTGTCCCCAAGAGAAACCGCGCTCCGCTTGAACTGTCCCTACAAGTGAGCCGGGCGCCAGGCATGTTGGCGTACAGTTGCAAGACACGACTCCTACTAATCCCGTCAGCACGACGGAACACGTTGCCCGGAAAGCGCCGCAGTTTATATCGCCGAGTACAGAAACGCCACACTGTTGCGCTAGCGACTGCCCAGTCGAAAGCAGGGCCAAGACAATAAACAACCCTACCGAGAAATGCTTCATTGGTCTCTCCTCTTTATAGGTCCGACGAGCCTCACACGCATGGCCTCAATCCAGTCGAGTGCGGCAGATTCACCGCTTTCCTCAAAGGACAGCAAAACGGATCTCGCCGCCCAACGCAGTGCTTGTGTGTACTTGTCATAAGGGGGCAGATTAGAGTAAACAAGCAACTTCTTGTGGAGATCCTCTCCCCGTCGGCCGTCTACGGCTCCGAGGATCTCGTCATTTGCACGGAATTTATTGTTCAAAGATTCAAGTCTGTTCGCCGAGTCAGGGCCGACCAAAGTCCCGTCATCGAAAATGATAGAATCGATGGCTGCCTCGATCCTCGATTGGCCTTCTGCGTCCTCGTAACGCCGGAGGTCGCGGTCTATGCTCTCATCTAGGAGAGGCTGCCGCAGGCGATTAGCCGGGGGACGGAACGATGCATAGAAACCGGGCAACGGCGTGAATAGGAGCACGTCTCCCGGAGCTATCATCGCCTTGTGATCCGCACGGTGTGCGGTTCTGTTGGTGATGTATTTCCACGGCGTTCCCGCGGGGGCAATTCGCTCGGGGTATGTGAATATGACGGTTAGGCCTGCAAGGTAGCGTCCCGAATCATTGACAACGATAAGTGTCCGGGGCATGAGCGGGCCAAGTTTCTGAATCGCGGAATCATCCAGGAGATCCGTCAAGCGTTTGTTGAACGTTAGGGCGGAGGGCAGTATGATAGAGATGCCTTCTGCTGCTACAGGATTGGTCACGCGCATCTGACGGTTGCCTTCTGCGGGAAGAGTTTGAGACAAGCCTGTGGCCTTCAGGGTTATCAGTAATAATAGCAACCGCATTGAGTGCATGGGTGAGTATGTCACACCCCAGGGGGGGGGAGGTCAAGCGGAATCTTGGCTACAGCGGAATTTTGGCTGCGCGGGACCGGAAGCATGGTGAATCGCATAGTCTTGCGCCCGGCGCGGTGTAGGGCAAGGACGGTTGAACAAGCCGTTCAGGCGCGACCGCGAGGGCGCTTAATGGTGGTAAGGCGCCTTACTCGGCTCCTATCTACTGAGCGCGGAGCGCAGTCCGGGATCGCAACCACGCCGGTAAAGGATAACCCGGCAGTTTCGCCAAAGACAGAGCCAACATGCCCAGCATACCCAGGAACAAGGCGCCGACGGCCAACAAGGCTTCGGGCATCAGGTGAATCATGATCCCCAGGCTCGCCCCGAAGGCTGTCAGCAGCCACAGAATCCAGACGACTTGCCGCTGATCAAGCCCCAGCGATGCCAGGCGGTGCGAGCTGTGGTCGCGTCCCCCGAGCGAGATCGGCCGCCCAGTGAGTTTACGCAGAACAGAAACCAGTGCCGTGTCGAAAATTGGATAGGCGAACGTTAGCGCGGGATAGAAGAAGCCCACCGGCAGCCCCCCCTTATGCGGCACCGGACCTGCCAGCGTCAACGCCGCCAAAGCGAAGCCGGCGGGCAGGCTTCCGCAATCGCCCATGAAAATGCGCGCCGGATGGTAGTTGAAAAACAGAAAGCCGGCGAAGGCGGCGGCCAATATGGCGCACAGGTCGGCGTCCGCGCGATATCCCTGTGAGCTCAGCAGAAAGAAGCGGAACAGACAAATGACGATCACCACTCCTGTACATAAGCCGTCCATGTTGTCAATCAGGTTGAATGCATTAGTGATCATCACGATAAAGAACATGTTCAGCGCCAGGTTTGGCAGATACCACGGAGTTACCGGAAGAACGACGCCGTCCAGGACCACAAAGGCGGCCGCCGCCACCTGCACGGCCAGTTTGAGGGCCGGACTGAGGCGCAGGCGGTCGTCGAGAAAGCCGAAGATCCAGAGCGCCGCCACCGCCAAAGCGATGCGGGGGTAACGCCCGTGACCCGCCAACCAGTAGGCCGCCGCGCAACTGAGAAAAATAGCCAGTCCGCCGCTCGAAGGTGTCGGTCTGGTATGCCAGCGGTCCGCCCGCGGCGCAGCTGTGAGCCCCAGCCAGGAATCTGCGCGGATTTGCAGCCGCGTCAGCAGTGCGGATAGCAGACCAGTGAAAAGAATCAGCATCCTTATACGGCCACCGCCAGAGCCTGTTTTGGCATCTGCCGGACCCATTCATAATCCACCACCCGCCGCACGATAGTATCGAGCGGAGTAGTGGGCCGGTAGTGGACCAGGCTTTCCAGCTTGGCGAGACAAGGCACGCGCCGGTCCATGTCTTCGAATCCCGGCCCGTAGGCTTGATCGTAAGTCTGATGCTCCAGACGCGATGGCGATCCGGTAATCTCCTTGACCAGTGCGGCCAGCGCGTTGATGGTCACCTCCTGGTCGTTGCCGATGTTGACGACTTCTCCGACGGCTGCGGGCGTTTGGGCAAGGCGCACGACGGCCTCCACCACATCGCCTACGTAAGAGAAGCAGCGGCGCTGCTCCCCGGTAGCGTGTATGGTCAGGGGTTCGCCCAACAGCGCCTGGCGCACAAACGTGGGCAGCACCATGCCGTAGCGGCCAGTCTGGCGAGGCCCGACTGTGTTGAAGAAACGCAGCACGGTTACGGGCAGGCCGCGTTCGCTCCAATAGGCCAGCCCCAGGCATTCATCCAGCGCCTTCGAAACAGCGTAGCTCCAGCGGCCGATTTTTGTGGGACCGAGCACTACGTCGTCGCTCTCGCGGAACGGCAGGCGGGTGCTCTTGCCATAAACTTCCGAGGTGGACGCCAACATGACGGGCTTGCCCTTCTTGGTGGCGTAGCGCAGCACCACCTCGGCGCCATCGACATTCGTTCGGATGGCGCTGACCAGGTTGTTGACGATCTGCTTCACGCCGACCGCCGCAGCCAGATGGAATACGATATCGGCGCTGTCCACCATTTCGGCGACCACGGGCTCATTGAAGACCGACTCGATGCGGTAGGAAAATGCGGGTTTGCCCTTCAGATGCGCGATATTCTCGAAAGCGCCCGTCGATAGGTCGTCGATAATGGCAACGCGCCACCCCTCCGCCAGACAGCGCTCCGCCAAATGCGATCCGATAAACCCAGCCCCGCCGGTGATCAAGACGTTCATGAATTCCTCCCACAAAAGTTTGGTCCCAAATTCTTTTTCCGCAGCAACTTGCGGTACAACGTGTCCAGGTTTTCCACCAGCGTCTCCTTGCGGTACTGCCGCGACGCGAAAGCTCGGCCTGCGAGCCCCATGCGCGCTACCAGCGTACGGTCCCCGGCTAGTGCAGCCAGCGCGTCAGCCAGCGTGCCGGCACTCGACTCCGTCAGCACGCCATTGGCATACCAGCGCGCGCCGCCCGTAGTGCGCTCAACGCTGCCGGAAACCATGTCCACCAGGCCACCCACGGCGGTGGAAACAAACGGCCGGGCCGCTGCCATGCCCTGGATAAGCGCCACAGGCGTGCCTTCGTTGCGCGAAGTCTGCAACACTACGGCGCACCGCGCCATCGCCGGCAGGATTTCCTTCTGCCAGCCCAGCCACTCCACGCGCTCGCGATACCGATCGAGAAGGCCCGTCAGCGCGGAGCGGTCCGGCCCATCGCCCGCGATCACAAACCGTATGCTCTGGCTGCGTTCGAGCGCGTTTTCAATGGTGGCGGCCAGGAGCGCAATGTTTTTCACGGGGACCATGCGGCCGAACCAACCCACCGTCAGCGGGCCTGTGCCTGCCGGCGGACGCAGGGCGAAGTAGTCGTCCAGCTCCAGCCCTAGCGGTACGACGTGAAACTTGTGCGCCGGAGCGACGTGAAACTTCGCGCTCAATTCAACGGCCTGCTGCGGCGACACCACGCACAGTGCGTCGGTGAAGCGCGCCAGCACTTGCTCGACGCGCCGGAACACAAACGCTTGGGTGCGCGAGAAATACTCATTCAGGCTATTGCCGTGAAACGTGTGGATGATGATCGGCGCACCGCTCAGCACGGCCGCCAGGCGTCCCAGGCATCCGGCCATGGCGGTATGCGTGTGCACGATGGCGGGCTGCTCGCGCCGCAGCAGCCGCCACAATCGCCACAGCGCTTTGAGATTGCGCCACGGCCGCACGGAGCGCGACAGTTCCGGCACCCAGCGTACGGAATCGGCCGGCTGCAGCAAGCAGCGCATGTCTCCGTCTTCCGGCTCGCAGCTTCCCGCCACCAGCAAGGTGCGATACTCCAGCGCGGCCATCTCCCGCGTAAGCAGCAGCGTGTGAATGGCCGGGCCGCCTATGTTCAGCCGCGTGACGACACGCACGACTTTGGGACGTTCCGGTCCAGCCGTGAGATCACGAACCGGAATTTCCCGTTCGACGAGCGTGGAATGCGATCGGTACATTCAAACTCCAGATGAATATTCCGGCCCACACGGGCGCGGAGATTGTCGTCCAGCATTTGCAGATCTTCGCCGGTAAAGTGCGGCGCAGGCACGAAACGTACGCGCAACACATCCAGCGATTCCTGCTCGATCTGGCTCTCGACGATGTTGCGGACGCCTTTCAACACCGGATCCAGGCGCCCAAGAAAACCGCGTTCGCGGGTGTAGACAAAATCGTCGAGCCGGCCGCCGATCTCCTCAATGACCGGCATGCCGCGGCCGCAGGGACATTTTTCGGTGGCGAAGCGCGCGGTGTCGCCCACGCGGTATCGTATGAGCGGCATGGCGTAATTCACGAGGCCGGTCAGTACCACTTCGCCCATCTCGCCGGGAGCCGCCGGCGTACCGTCGGCACGCAGTATCTCGGTTAAGCCGGCCAGCGGATGCGCGTGCATGCGGCCGGCTTCGCATGCGTACCAGAAGCTCTGCATCTCGGCCTGTCCATACTGGTCGAAGACGGGCGTCGCGAATGTCTCCTCTATGGCGCGGCGCTGGTGTTCGAGGAGGGTCTCGGCGGAAGTGAGCGCGGCCCTCAACTGTGGCGCGGGACGGCCCGACTGCCAGTAGTATTCCGCCAGCATGTACATCGCAGACGGGTAGCCGGAGAGGTACACCGGCCGGAAATGCTCCAGGGCCGCGGCATAGAAGGGCAAATTCCCCGGCAGCAGGTGGACGGTCGAAAGAAGCAGTGCGTGGTTTGCCAGGTCGCGCCGCCAGAATGTTTTCGTCGATTCGGATTGGCGCGCCGGCACAATCATCTTGCCGGTGAACTGGGCGCGCCGGTCGTTTTTGGTGACACCCGCCGTGTTCCGGTATAGTTCGACGAAAGCCCACATCTTCTGCATCGCCTGGCGGCTGTGGTAGACGGTAAGCGGCTTTCCCGTCGTGCCGCTGGTGTGCCAGGGAATCAGCGCCCGCAGCGGAAAAGTATCCGCGAGGAAATCCTCGGGGCGTTCCCGGATTTGATCTTTAGCGGTGAATGCCGCCGGGCCGTGTTTCCGATAGTGCGGCACGTGCGTGGCGGCAAATCTCCGGAGTCTGGCTAGCTGGATGGCCTGCAGTTCGTGCAGTTGTTCCGCGGGCAGGTACTCGGTGCGCTTGAGCGTTGCAAGGTAATCCTGGAATACTCCGCTATAGCGCCAATGGTGATACTTGGCGCCCTGGGCGGTGGCGCAAGCGTGCTGCAGGGCAACAGGCAGTGCGGCATAGAGTTTGTGCAGCATGTCAGCGATGTCTTTGAAATAAATATGTGGGAAATGATACGGTCTTTATCTCCGGAGATTAAATGTGCGTTATCGCACCGTAGACGGTGAGGGCACACTGGTGCGGGCTATACAGGCTGGCCGGAAGGGGCAATTGTGTAACAGTTTGTTGCACAAATTTCGTGGCGGCCGTTAATATCCGGATTCTGGACTTCACTCGGTGGCTTCGTCCAGCTGCGCGAACAGGTCGTTGAAATCCACGCGGCCTACCAAGTCGGTCTCTGGAACCAGACCGGCGCAATAGCGGATGCCTTCGTGATCGGCTTCCTGCACGGTGTGCCTGTACGGATCCGCTATCCAGATATGTGCAACGTCGAAGCGCAGATAATCGGCCACTTTGACCAGCATGTCGGCAGTCTCATCGTCCGGAGACAGGATCTCGATAATCAAGTGGGGCGGAGTGGCCAGCACAGGCTCCGGTAGGGCAGCGCCATCACGGAGACATCCGGGATGCGGTACCTGTTTTTGTGCCCAGCACGTTCAGCCGCTGCTCGGTGAGAACGTGAAACCTGCGCGTGGCGCTTCACAGGCTCCCCATTCACGTACTCCATATCCGGATGTAGGTAGTCCGCAGGTACTCCTCGACTGGGACACTGATTGACGCCGCCATGCACTTTAAGTCTAATCCTTCCGGACAGCCTCAATCTTGCCTGCCCAGCCGACCGGCGCGTCGAACTGCCCCGGGCCGTGCACAGTGGGGGTCTCCCCGCGAAAGTCGCTGAACGCCCGCGCTTCGGCATCGCACAGATGGTTTAGCAGTGGAATCTTGCGCCAATCGAAACCCATCAGAGTGGCGCAGGTCACATCCACCGTGCCGGGATCTTCTCCCCATATCAGCAGCCCGCACGGCTTGGGACGCGGCCTCAAGGGGCCGCAGTCTTCACCCGCCACGATGGCATCCACCAGCGTCAGTATGGTTCGGGGCCGCGGACGTAGTGCGCCGTCTACATCGTAATTGCGCGCAATATCCACCAGGTCGTGTATGGTGCGCCATAGCGTATCGTTGCCGTGCCAGCCGCCGCCATGAATCAGCGGCGACGAGGCCGTTTGCGCACCCGCGCGCGCCAGTTTCCACATCCACAATGGTGCGCGCGTCTGCAGAAGCTCCCGTACGGGGCTGGCAGCGTGGCTGAGCCAGTTGTGATCCGGGTATTCGTCGCCTCCGGCGCGCGGAGAGCCGGTGCGGAAATGCGGCAGAAAATCCTTAGCCCCCACGATGCCGATGAAATTCTTCAGGGCGCCGGTCATACCGGTCTTCATGTGCGTCTTGAGCTTGGGAACGTTTAGGATCACGTCGGCGCTCAGTATGGTATTGCTGACCGAGTAACGATGCGTGCCGTGACGATGGCCGTTGGTATTCGCGGAACTATAGTCGGTGACCCCAAAACGCGTATTTACGCCGAAGCACGCGAGGCGGCTGCGCGCCCCCAGATCGACGAGCGAATAGCCGTTTGGATCGCCCGCGAGCGGATGTACGCCGCGCACGTAACTGCTGGCGTCGTCGATCTCGGCCCACTGCTGGCGCAGGTCGAGGAACGCGACTGGTGCGTGCGTGTAGTCCTTCTCCAGTTCGCCAAGGCCACTTTGACGCCGGAAGCGGGCAAAGTCGGAGCCTTGCAGGGGCGCATCCGCCACGAAGACGCGCCCGTCGCCCGCTAGCGCTTGGAGTGCGGCGTCGATGAGCACACGCACGAGCGAGGCATGCGTGAATAGGACGTTCCGGCCAACGGTAGAGCCGAACTCGTGCTTCACCCAGTTGGGCTTGACGACTACGGTCATGCCGGGCTTGATCCAGCGGCCCAGCGGGTTGGCCGCGTCGAGGCCGAGATAGCGGAAAAGATCGCGCACGCCGGCCGTTACGGCGCCGTAATCCGGTACGGGCCAGACGGTGGGACAGGCGGCAGCCTGTCGTGTAGCGGTGTTCATGAAGACACCGAGTCCCATACCTGCCGCCATTCCCGTAATTCATTCTCGTTGAGTGCGGCATAGCGCGAGCGCAGCCAGGCGGCATCCGCATGCGCCGCGACCGTCAAAACGTCCCAGCAACTCTTGAATGCCTCCATCGCTCCCACGCGCAGACGCTCAGTGGCATTCAAGTAGCGCCCCGAACAATGGAACCACATCCAGCGCCCGCGCAAAGACTTCCGCAAATCGAGGGAACCCTGCCGGTAACCCAGCACGACCTCCGGGAGGTTGGCAAACCGGCTGCCCGCGCGGGCGCGGAACAGCAGATCCATGTCTTCGCAGCGGATGGCATCGGTGCGATAACGGTAGCGCCGGAACCAGGACGTTTTTCCCATGAAGGTGGGATGCATCAGCTTGAACCAATGCAACGGCCTACGGGCAATATCGGCGTGCGCGGCGGGATAATTACGTTTACCGAGGGGCGCGCCCCCGTCGGCGAAAACCACGGCACATCCGCCGGTCAGGTCCACCGCCGGATGGTCTTCCAGAAAATTGAGTTGCTTTTCCAGGCGCCGCGGGTAAGCAATGTCGTCGGCATCCATGCGCGCGATATACTCACCGCGTGCGCGGTCGATGCATTCGTTCAAGCGCGCTCCCAATTGGAGGCGCTGTGGGTCTCCCCACAACACGATGCGCGGATCGTCGAATGCGCGCGCCAGCTCGCGGCTCGCATCCGTAGAGCCGTCGTCGCAAAGCAGTAGTTCCCAGCTTGCGTGGCTTTGCGCCAGGATCGACCGGATGGAGGCGCCGATGGTGCGCTCCGCGTTGTAGAACGGCATGGCGATGCTGATCAGTGGGGTGCTCATAATGCGGCGTAGACCTCATCGCAGCGCTGGACGATACGAGGCCAGTCATAGCGCGCCGCACTTTCGCGAGCGCCCGCTCCCAGCGCGCCCAGCAAATCAGGTTTGTCGCATGTTGCGGCAAGGAGCGCTTCCAGATGGGCGGCCAAGTCCGCGGCATTGCCGGTTTGAAAACGCATTCCGGCGGTTTCCGGAACGGTCTCCCGCAGGCCGCCGTGATCGCTGGCTACCACCGGCTTGCCGCAGGCCTGTGCCTCCACCGCCGCCATGCCGAACATTTCCAGTTCGCGCGTGGGCATCGCGAAGACGTCGCAAGCGTTATAGATTCCCGGCATATCGGCGTCGTCCAGGGGAGGCAGATAGATGCCGCCGGCTGCGCGCACCTGCGCCACCAGTGGACCGAGATGTGTCTCGCCAAACCGCTCACAAGGGCCCGCCACCACCAGTGCGGCCGTCCGCCGCAACATGCGGTAGGCGGCGATCAGCAGGTCGGTGCCTTTTTGCTCGCACAGCCGGCCGACATACAGAATCATCGGGCGCGCGTCGAGACCCAGGCGCGCGCGCCATTCGGCGCGCAGGGCGGCGTCCGGGCGGAAGCGCGCGCAGTCCACGCCATTGGGGATCGGCGCCAACTTGCCGCCGGGCAAATCCCAGTATTCGCGGTACATGTCCAGACAGTAGTCCGAGACCGGCGCGATGCGGTCGCACGCCAGCAAACATTGCCGCCAGGCAGCTTTGCTGATTCTTTTCAAGTGCGCAAATCGCCGCCAGGGCTCGAAATGGTAATCGCAGCTCAGCACGGCGGGACCCAGCCCGGCGGTCTTCGCCAGCCAGGCAATCTCCGCGCGATTGTGCACGTGAATCACGCGTGGCGTGCGGCGCGCAACGTCTTGTACGAAGCGTAGCGCGAACTCTGCGCGCGATCCGTTCAAATAGCGGATGGAGACGCCGTGGTATTCCCGCCAGCCGGTTTCCGGGCCGCCCGAATACACGATGACGCGCTCGCCCGCGCGCGCCTGCGCCTCGGCCAGTTCCATCATGCGGCGCTCGACTGCGCCGCCGAGCCGCGCCGGCAGGGGCAGGTGGGAAGGCCCTACGTGGACGATCACCGCTGGGTCCCCCAGGGCACCTGCGCCACGGCTACCGCGCAAAGCCACGGCACAAACGCCAGAAAGGTGAGCGGAAACCACGACGTGGATGCGGTGGCCAGTTGATGCACGGCGCGAAACAGGCACAGTCCATAGCCCAGCGCCACAATCGGGTGGCGGCTATGATGGCATCGCCCGTCCAGAAATGCCGCGCCGAACCCGACTAACAGGAATCCTCCCATCACGCCGAAATAGCCGAAGTTGGCATACAATTCGCCGACCAGCGACGCTTCCTGCGAAACCAGTCCCTGGTCAAAAGCGCCATAGATCAGCTCGCCCAGCTCTTCGCGCACTCCGCGGGAGCGCTCGAATCCCGCCGAGACCGGCAGGATTTGCAGGGGCGCCATCAGAAAGGTCTCACCGTAGTAGTAAGGCTGCGTCTCGCGATCGACGATCAGCGCCGCCGTGGTATCGAACCGGCCGACGGAGTTGTCCACCATGTCGAAGACTTTGTCGCCGTCGGCAAGCGCGGTGATGTCGATGGCGTCCGCCGCCGAATACCAGCCGATGTTCTTGGTGGCCTCCATCCAAAGCGAAACCAGCAGCACCAGCGGTATCGCCACCACCAGGTATCGCGCCCGCAGCGTGAAGATGCCGCGCACCTTGCACAGGTGAAAGACCAATAGCATGGTGCCGGCCCACATCAATCGACGACCGCAACCCAGGTGGAGGGCGGCAATCAGGAACAGGCCGGCCATAGTCAGTATGCGGGAATACCGGCGCTTTGGCTTGGAGAGATACCACAGTCCCAAGGCGGTGGTAGGCAACATGAAGAACAAATCGGTGTACCGGCCCATGCCCTCGCGCGGAGAAAGGCCGACATGATCGAAGAAAAGCTGTTGCCGGCTCTCGGGATCGAGGAGCAGGACGACGATGCTCAACACGCCGGCGATGGTAAAGAAAAGGAATACGGCGCGCTGCAGCCGGACGCGGCGAAACGCCTGCCGCCGGGCGCGGAGGGTGGCGATCATGGCCCGCGCGGCGGCCCGCGCACTTCGGCTGATACCCGATCGGGCGAAGCCGGCGTAGGCCCCGCAGGCGAACGCCAAAAACGCCAGCGCGCCTACCAGATAAGTGCGCGAATAAGCTTCGTCCATGGATGCCGGCAAAGGTGTCTTGCTTCGCTGGAGCACCGATACGGCGGTTCCGTAGAAGCAGTAATCGAAGATGAACCAAGCCTCCACCAGTCCGGTCAGGCTAAGCCAGTAGTTCTGGTGGCGCATGCCCCGGCTGTAAATGCCAAAGGAAAGCAACAGCACGGCAAAAAACAAGTAAGCATTTGCCCCAGCCGGCGATTCGTTGGCGAAGTGCACCGCCCCGGCAACCAGGACCAGCGTTGCGATGAAAGCGATCCTCATGCGGATCTGGCTCCCAGGCCCCAGCCCGCCGTTCCCAGCCCCGTGGCCAGCCCGGCTTTGATGCCCGTTTGCGCGATCAGCAGGGCCCAGGCCACGCCGACCGCGCCGTAAGCGGGCGCCAGCCATACGGCCATCGCGCCGAACAGCAGCGTGATCAGAGCGTCGGATGCCGTGCACCACTCCGGGCGTCCCGCGCCGTAAAGCAGGAACTGCACGGGATTGGCTACCAGCAGCGCGATATGTGCCGTGGCCAACAGCTGGAAGACGCGCACGGCGCCATGCATGGCAGCCGGAAACAGGTGCGCGGCCAGCGGTCCGCCGAGCCAGGTCGGGACGAGTAGCGCCACCGCCAGCAACGCGGCTGCCGGCAAATAGCTGCGCAAATAGCTGTGGCGTCGCTCCGTGGTAGTTGCGGCGACGGCTTCCGGCAAAAGGACTGTACTGGTGGTGTTGATGAGGAGCCCGAATCCACCGCTCAACGACATGCCCAAGCTATAGGTTCCGAGGGCCGAGGCCGCCGCCCAGCGCGACAGCGCGATCGACGGAATGTAGCTGTAAAGCGAACCGATCACGGTGGACATCGTGATCCAATTGGCAAATACGGCGATGGTCTTCCAGGCTGGGCGTGTGCCGGGCTGGCGGGCGGCTGCCAGTACGGCTGCCAGCAGGCTTAGGTTGGCGGCGACGATCCACAACCTGCTGAGTGCGTCCCCCGCGAACAGGCCGGCTACCCCGGACCATCCGAAGCGGCGCACCAGCAGCACCGGCAAAATCTGCAGGATGGCGGCGGCCGCGCACAGCCACGCCATGCGCGCGAACTGGAACCGCGACTGCAACAACGCAAAAGTGAATGACGATACCGACGCCACCGCCGCGCTGCCGCATGCCAGGCGGATCGCCATAGCGTATTCGGGATGCCGCAGCAGCCTGGCGCTGGCCAGCGGTGCGACCAGGAATACGGCGGCGATCACCCCGGCGGTCAACGCCAGGCGCAGCAGCAGGAAGCGCGAAACGGTGCGCAGCCAGTCGACGCCGGTAACGCCGGCGGCGAATTTCAGGCAGGAGATGTTGATGCCCAACTCGCAAAGGTTGCCCACCACCAGGCTGCTGCTGGCATAGATGGCACATTCGTCAAAATGCGCGGGCGACACCCAGTGCGACACCAGCAGCAACGCGGCGAACCGGCTGGCTGAAAGGCCGGCCTGTCCACCCAGGACGAGTCCTATGTTGCGCGCGGTGGTGGTGAGGCGTCCAGCCCGGAGGGCACCCCGGCTTGGATCAGCATCGCGCAGGGGGTCTGCGGCGGATTCTGCTGGAGCGCTCTTATAAAGTAATGTTGCCATTCATGATTCACTTTGGAGCGCCAGGGTGTAGGCAGCAGCCGCAACCCGAAGCGGTAGGCCCGCCCCGCCGTCAGGGGACCCGCGCCGATGCAGAGGGGACCATCCACGCGATCCCAGAGCTCACACATCCGGGCCGATAGATAAGGTGTAGTCCGGACGGTGCTGAAGCCGGCTTTCGACAAAGCCGCCACCCAGGCGTCCTCAGCCAGCAGATGGAGGTGCTGCAGTTGCCCGGCGCGCAGACGCGCATACCAACCGCCGCTGAGCAGCAGGTGCCGATTCATCTCGATCAGCGGAACAGTCGCAATCAACTCGCCTCCCGGTTGCAGGACGCGGCGGCACTCCGCCAGTACCCGGGCCAAGTCCGGGATATGTTCCATGACGCAGTTGGCGAAGACTGTGGCGAAGACTCCATCCGCAAATGTAAGCAGGCGCGCATCCATGCACGAGAGGTGGCCGTAGAAGCCGTTGCGTCCGGCGCATAACGCTATTTCGCGCGGGTTGAGGTCGATGCCCCACTCTACCCGCGGCAATAGCAGCGATGTAAATCGTCCGTCACCGCAACCGATCTCCAGCACCGGCGGTGCGAAGGTGCAATGCCGCAAAGCTTTCAACTCGGCTGCCCGCCAGGCGGCCAACGACGGAATGTCGTAGATGGTTTGCGCCAGGCCCAGCAGTTCGGCATCCGTACAACTAAGCAGCGCGTGCATCGGTCTCCAGTACTTCCTCGTAAAGGCGCACGTGGCGGTCGATCATCTGGCGCACGCTGAATTGGGCATGGGCCTTGCGCAAGGCGGCCTGGCCCAACCGGCGGCGCCGGTCGCTGTCGGCCAGCAACATGCAAACGGCCCGCGCTAGCGCGGCGCTGTCGCGCGGGGGCACGATGACGCCGGTGTCAGCATCCAGTTGCTCGCGTATGCCGCCTACGTCGGTGGCTACCACGGCGGCGCCGCAGGACATGGCTTCGAGGACCACCGTGGACAGGCATTCACCCAGACTGGGCGAGACGACGACGGCGGCGGTGGAATAAAGCCGGGCCAAGCCGGCGGCTGTTTGGGACCCGGCGAACTCCAGACAGCCGTCCAGCCCGAGCCGCGCCGCGTGCCTCTGGTAACGCTCCAGTAGCGCGCCAGTCTGGTAGACCACCCGCAGTTTGACGCGCGGATAGGCGGCGCGGACTGCGGGCAAAGCGTGTAACAAGTAGTCCAGGCCTTTAAACTCCTGGAGTTGGCCGACGAACAGCAGCGCGTCGTTGGCGGGCGCGGCGGGCCCGGCGGTACGGTCGAATACCGCCGTACTGATGCCGTTGGGAATGACTGCGACGCGCTCCGGCGGTAGACCCCGGCGGCGGGCGAGGAAGTCGCGTTCAGCGTTGGAGAGCGCAACGATAGCGGCGGCCTTGCGCAGCACGAAGCCATCGGTCAGCCGCCGCCTCCAGCCCACGGGCAGCCCGTTCATGGCGAACGGATCGTGGGTGGTGAGGACAAAGGGCGGCCGTCCAGTGGCCGCTGCCAGGCGTAGCGCGGCGCGGCCGAAGTGGTGCACGTGCACCAGGTCGAAGTTGCCCTGGGGCAGGGACGCGGCGTGCCCCGAGAGCGTCACCTGCCAACCGCGCTGGCGCAAGCCGTCCGCCAAGACCGTCTCGGGTGAGATGGAGTGGCGATCCCGGTAGTCCGCCGGTTTGTCGAAAATGCCGCCTACGATGCAAATGCGCATGGTTGGAGCAGGTCAATTCCCTGCCCTGAAACTTACTTAAGAAAGATAAGTGGCGGTTTCGGGCCGTATTCCCAGATTTTTTTAGATTATATCGATGGGGGGATGCTCTGATACGTATGTGCACAGATGGGCATAATGCTGATTCCGGTAGCCGGATCGACGAAATCGACTCCCCTGCTCCGCACCACCCATTCCAATCCTGCGTCGCGGCGGCGTTGCAAGATGGCCTGATCCGAGTAGACACGGTAGGTCGTGCCGATTGACTCAGGCGTGTTGTAAGGCGACAAAACTTCCAAGGCTAACTTGCGGACGAGGCGTTGCGTGTTGATCTTGCAGTTCTTAGGGGTCATCCGGCAGAGCTGGGACATGCCGCGCCAGCCAATCACGATGGTGCGGGTTTCGGCAGATTCCAGCTGGGCCGCTTTCCAAAGGGCTTGATAGAGGACCTCTTCGCCAAGCGAATGGCCGTCGTGGGTTGCGGCGCACCTGCGGATGCGAAGGCGGCCTGCTGGAACCGCAGGGATCGAAACGACCTCAGGGGCCGGGAAGTCGGAAATAGCAGTTCCGGTAGTCGGTGTAGATGGAGGGGCTGAAACGACCTCAGGGATTGAACGAACGAAGCCCAAGTCATTGATTATGGTGCCCCCAGGGGTTATTTCAATGGCAGATGTTTCAAGAACCGCTGAGGCTAGGGAGGACTCAGGAGTCGAATCCGGCGCAGGGCTTGAAACAACCGCCGGGGCTATTATAATCTTAGGGCCTGAAGCAACCCCAGGGTCCGGAGCAAGGTCAGGAGTCGGACTTTGCAGGTGGGGCAGGGGAACCGGGCCGTTCAAAAAGGACAGATAGCCGCCCATGCCCGGCTGGCTGACGATCTCGTCCCAGCCTAGCGGCTCCATTGCGGGCCTACGCTTGGACGGTTTGGACGTTTTCGGATTCTTTTTGGCCGGCTCGTTCATCGAGCAACTCCAATAGCTGGGCTCCCGCTATCTCATAGTCTTCCATAGCTTTACACTTAGGATCGTAGTCCACCAAGAACTGCCGCGCGCGGCCGCACTTGGCCACTGTGACGTCCGTCCGGATGGCCGGGAGCAGGGGAATGGTGAACTTCGCCGAGAGGTCCTCCAAGGACTTCATCATCACGGCGGTATGTTGGAATCGCCGGTCTACCATTACGGGCAAGAGGGCAGCTGGACGCACGTTGACGCGAAAAAGCTCATTCATCATCCGCGCCGTCTCCAGGCAGGCACCGGCGCCCTGGAGGCTGAGGGTGTCCATACTGACGGGAATCAGTACGCGTTGCGCGTAAACCATGGCGCAGGTCTGCATGAGCGTGATGGATGGGGCAACGTCAATCAGCACGATGTCGTAGGGCTCGTCCACTTTGGAGAAGAGAAGGGAAAAGGACATCTCCCGGGCAGGCACGCCCATCAGCGACGCCTCGGCCTGAATCGTTTCGCGGCTGCTGCAAAGCACATCGATGTTGGGTGTTGCGTGCACCAGGCAGCTCTCAAACAGGTGGTTGTACACCACAAAATGATGGAGAAACTTATCGGCCTTCAGACCCAGCGACATCCCCACCGAGCCTTGCGGGTCGGTATCGATCAACAGCACCTTGCGGCCTTGATCGGCCCAAAGACGCGCCAGCGTGGTAGCCGTGGTGGTCTTAGCCACCCCGCCGCGTTGGTTGGAAATCACGAGCTTAATCACTGTTGTTCTCCGCGATGGTTTGCCGGATGCGCTCTACGTCCTGTGCGGTCCAGCGCCGGTAGCGGTTCGCCTGGTTACGTTCTGGTTCCTGGATCTTCTCCGTCCGCAACCAGTTCATCAGCGTGCGCTTGGTAACTCCCAACACGTCCGCGACTTCTTGGGATTTCAGGTATGGTTCGCTACGAGGCTTCATTGGATAGCTACGCTCTTGATGCTAATCCGCTGAGCCGATGATGTCAATGGTCAACTAGTGAAAGTAATGAAATGTTCTGGAAAACGTCCTGGGATTGAAACGACTACAGGGGTTGGGATAACACGTCCCCTACCGTCGCCAACAGGGTCCGCGGCTCGAAGGGTTTTTGCAACACGAATATTCGCAACGGCAAGCCTTCCTCGTGTGATGGCTCGTGTGCGGCAGGGCCGTCGGCAGAACCTCCCAGGTACAGGACCCGCAACTGCGGCCGCATGCGCGCCAAGCGCATGGCCAGTTCCGGCTCGGGGCGGCTGATCAGCAGGTCAGGGGGACCCTGCGCCTCCGTGATGCGCAACGCTTCCTTGGAGTGCAGCGCAGCCAGCACGCGGTAGCCGCGCTTTTTTAACAGGTTCGCCATGACGGTGCGCATTCCGTCGTGAGCTTCAACCAGCAGAATGGTCGAGTTGCCTGGCAAAAGATCCACCCGTGGCGCCGGCAGGGCAGGGAAGTGCGCTGCTCCGGCCAAGGGAAGATAAATGCGGAAAGTGGTCCCCTGACCGGGCTGGCTATCAGCCCAAAGCCGGCCGCCATTCTGCCGGACAATACCATATACCGCGGCCAACCCCAAGCCCATGTTTCGGCCAGTCGCCTTGGTGCTGAGGAAGGGTTCGTATAGATGCGTCCAACTCTGGTCGTCCATGCCGGGCCCGCTGTCGCTCACAGTCAGCGTTCCGTATGGACCGCCGGCCGCCGCAGCGCTCCCGATGCCCGGCTCCGGGGCGAGTGCGTTGCCGGTCTGCAGGCAGAAGGCCCCGCCGCTTCCCATCGCGTCCCGCGAATTGGCTGCCAGGTTCAAAATGATCTGCCGCACCTGTCCGGGGTCGGCCATTACGGGCGCCAGATTCGGGCTCAGGTCCTTCACAATTTCGATATTCCGCCCCAACAGCTGCTTCAACCGGGCCAGCATACTTTCCACGAGATCGTTGAGGGCGACCGGCTGAATCTGCGGTGCGGTTCCTCCACTGAATGCCAGTAGCTGTTCGGCGATGGCGCTGGCCCGCTCGCTCGCGTGCTGGATCTGTTCCAATTCGCGCAGAACGGGCCGGCCTTGGCCCGCGCCTGCCAACAGCAGATCGCCCATGGCCACCAGGGCGCAATGCAAATTGTGGAACTCGGCGGCCGTCCGCCCGGCAAGCAAACGCAGCACCTCAATGCGTTCGGCGTGCCGCGCCTGTGCGGGCCCGGTGGCATCCCGCACCTCCAACTGGATTAGACTGCTCGCCGCGCTGCCGCTTACCTCCAGCAGCAACCAGCGTCCGTCGCTAGTCTTAAGCGGCAACTCCGCACCTGTAACCGAGCCGCCGGCAAGCAAGTGCCCGTGTATCTCGGCCCCGGCGTCCTTGTCCGCAACCAGCGGCGGCTCCCAGAAACTGCGCCCTACTACCTCGCTGCTGCCGCGCGCGGCCATGCGCAAGAATGCGGCATTGGCTTTCAGGATTCGGCCAGTGTCCTCTTCCAACAGGAGCAGGCCGGTCTGGGCACCTTCGAAAATACGAGCGTATATATCGTCGTTTGTTCCCGCAACAGCGCTGGCGCTGCCGGCAAGTGGCGGAAGATACATAGAGACATTAGTAGATCCACCACAGGAAACTCTTACGCAAAATGCGAGAGCCTTACGCCGCCGTCTGTGGCTCGCAATCCATGAAATAGTATCCGATCATGTGGCATATATTCATGTGGGCGTCTTCGATGCGTCCCATGTGCGGCACTGGGATCTGAATGTTCAACTGGGCCTTGGGTCCCAGTTTGCCGCCGTCGCGGCCCGTGAGGGCGATGGTGCGGCAGCCGATGGAGTTGGCGTAATCCATGGCCAGCACCACGTTGGGGGAGTTTCCCGAGCCGCTAATGGCCATGAACAGGTCGCCCGGCTGCGCGAAGTTCTTGAGCTGCTCGACAAAAATTACGTCATAGCCGACATCGTTGGCATAGGCGGTGATGGTGGGAAGCTGATCGGTGAGCGCCATGATGCGAAAGCGCGACGCGCGATTGAAGCTGCAGCCTTTCACGATGTCGCAGGCGAAGTGCGACGCGGTGGAGGCGCTGCCCCCATTGCCGCAGACGAAGATGTGCCGGGCGGTGTCCCGGGATTCCCGGAACCATTCGATGGCCTGGTTCACCTTGTCCAGGTCGATCGACTCGATGGCTTTCAGCAGTTCGGTTCGGTATTGTTCGGGAAAGGTCATATAGACTCCATATTCATCAGCGCTAATCCAATTTCTTCCGGAAACTCAAGGCGCTCAGCCCCATGACGACCGTGCCGTAGACCAGGAGCGTGAGCATTTGCGGCCAGAGTACCGAAAAGCCCGTACCTTTGAGGAAGATACCCCGCCCGATCTCGATCAGGTAGCGCAGCGGATTCAGATAAGTGAAATACTGGACCGCGATGGGCATGTTGCGGATCGGATAAGCGAAGCCGCTCAGCATAAACGTGGGGATGGCGATCAGGGAGGAAGACATGATGGCCTGCTGCTGGGTGTTGGCGATGGTGGAAATAAACAGGCCCATGCCCAGGCTGGTCAACAGAAACAAGGCGGCGCTGAGCAACAGCAGCAGCGGGTTGCCGCGGAATGGAATGCCAAAGACTACCAGCGCCACCGTAGTCACCAGCACCAGGTCCATCATCCCCACCATCGCGGCGGGGATCATCTTGCCGATCATGAGTTCCATAGGGCGAATGGGCGTCACCATCAACTGTTCCATGGTGCCGATCTCTTTTTCGCGTACGACGGCCAAGGCGGTGAGCATCACGGTCACCACCATAATCAGGTTGCAAATCACACCCGGCACGAAGTAATTGCGGCTCCTCAGATCGGGATTGAACCACACCCGTGCGCTGTCGGTAATGCGCCCCACGTGCATGCTCATGGTGCCCATGCCCGCGCGGGCCATCATTTGCGACTGCATGTGCGGTGTGGCTACGCTGGCCGAATAGGCGGCTACCAATTGGCTGGTATATGCCGAAGCCAGCGATGCGGTGTTGGAATTAGTGCCATCCACCAGGATTTGCGCCGCAGTGGGACGGCCGAGCAGGATATCGCGTCCAAAGCCGGGCAGCACGCGCACCACCAACTGCGCCTTCCCGCGGTCCAGCACATCCTGGATTTCTCTTTCATTTTGCGGCAGGGCGGTCAGCAAAAATCGTCCCGATCCCTGAAAGTCGGCCAGCAGGTCGTGGCTTTGCGGCGATTGGTCCATGTCCATCCAGGCCATGCGCAGATTGTCTACGTCCAGATTGACCGCGTAGCCGAAGATGATGAGCTGAAAGAGAGGCGGCACGAACAGAGCGATGCGCGTGCGCCGGTTGCGGAACAACTGGCTGAGTTCTTTGCGAACGATGGCGAAAATGCGTTCTATCATATCGACGACCTAAGCCAGTTTCTGCCTCATCCTACGCTCCGCCAGCCAGAACACGATGCCGGAAAAAGCCAGTAGAAACAGCACTTGAACCCACAATACGTTCAGTCCCACGCCTTTCAGGAAGATGGCCCGGACAATGGTAACGAAATAACGCGCCGGCACCACGTGAGTGATGATCTGGATGGGAACGGGCATGTTCTCAATCGCGTAAAGGAAGCCCGACAACATGAAGGAGGGCAGGAACGTGGTGACCAGCCCCAACTGGAAGGCAAACAACTGCGAGCGGGCCCACGCCGAAACCAGGATGCCCCAAAAAAACGCTCCGGAAAGAAAGATCATGGTGGTGAACGCCAACACCAGGACGTTGCCGCGGAAAGGCACGCCGTACACGAAAATTCCCACCACGACGGCGATGGTGGTATCCGCTACGCCGATCACGAAGAAAGCGAGCATTTTGCCCATGACGATTTCCGCGGCCCGCACAGGGGTGGAGAGCAGCTGCTCCATGGTGCCCATCTCCCACTCGCGGGCCACCGTGAGCGAGGTCAGCAGCGCGGCAATGACCATCATCATGGCGGCGATCAAGCCGGGCACGATATAGTTGGTGGATTCGAGCGTGCTGTTATACCAGATGCGCACGCGCGAATCCACGGGGGAGACCAGCGGCAGGCCCGCGCTGCGCTCTTGCCCGTTGGAGCGTACCTGCAGGGCATAGGTTTGCACCAGGCCCTCCACATAGCTCAAAGCAATGGATGCGGTGTTGGAGTCGCTGCCATCGAGCAGGATTTGAACGTTGGCTTTATCCCCGGCATTCAGGCGCTGGGAGTAATCGCGCGGGATCACGATGCCCAACAGGACCTTGCTTTTGTCGATGCCCTTTTCAATGTCGGCATAGCTGCCGGTGAATCCCTCGATCTCAAAAAACCGGGAGCCTCGGAAGCGTTCGATGAGAGCGCGGCTTTCGGCGCTGTGATCGCCGTCGTAGATCAGCGTGGGAATACGGTCCACGTCCAGATTGAGCGCGTAGCCGAACAGCAGCATCTGAAACAGCGGCAGGAACAGCGCCATGATGAGGCTGCGGGAGTCGCGCAGGATATGGCGAACCTCCTTCTCGAACATGGCACGGGTGCGTCGCAGGTTCATGGATTCTTTAATTCCTCGGCTTCAATCAGCCCCACAAAAACGTCTTCCATGGTGGGGTCGATGGGCGCCAGCCTTTTGATCTGAATGTGCTGCGTTTCGAGCAGCCGCCGGATCTGTTCGGTACCGGCGGCCAGGTCGGATACGTTCACGTGCAGGCCGGCGCCGAAAACGGCCACGTCCAACACGCCGGGCTGGCCTTCCAAAGCGCGCATGGTTCCCAGCAGATCGGAGGTCTCGAGCTGCAACAGATTGTGCGAGTGCAGGTCGCGTTTGAGCGCAGCGGGCACACCCAAAGCGATCAGCTTGCCGCGGTAAATCAGCGCCAGGCGATGGCAGTATTCCGCCTCGTCCATGTAGTGGGTGGTGACCAGAATGGTTTGGCCGCCTTCGGCAAGCTGGTAGATCAGGTCCCAGAAGCCGCGGCGGGCGATGGGATCGACGCCGGAAGTGGGTTCGTCCAGGAACAGGATGCGCGGGGAATGCACGATGGCGCAGCCCAGGGCCAGGCGCTGTTTCAAGCCGCCGGCCAGCAGCCGTGTGATGGTGGTGCGCCGGTCGATGAGACCCGCCATGCGCAGCACGTATTCTTTGCGCTCCGCACGCAGATGCTTGGGAATGTTGTAAATCCGGCTGAAGAAATCGATGTTCTCTTCCACGGCGAGGTCGTCATAGAGAGAGAACTTTTGCGACATGTAGCCGATATTCCTGCGGATCTCTTCCGGATTCTTGGCCACGTCGAAGCCCGCCACCGCGCCCCAGCCGGAAGTGGGCGTCAAGAGGCCGCAGAGCATGCGGATGACGGTGGACTTGCCGGCGCCGTTAGGCCCCAGGAAACCGAAGATTTCGCCCTTTTGCACCTGGAAGGAAACGTGGTCCACGGCCACGAAGTCGCCAAAGGTTTTGACCAGGTCGCGGATTTCGAGGGCGGGGCCGTTCTGTGCGGCGGGGGTCATTGGGGCCTCTCCGTTATAGGCAGACCACAAAAGACGCTGGTCTGCCCCACAAGAGCTGTGAGATTTTTGGCCTTGGGGCAGGCCGTCGTTTTTTGTGGTCTGCCATGCTTTCTTACCGCCGCCGACTTCCGCATTGGTTTCCGGAGCGCAGTATCATTTTTGTGACCTGGCGTCTGGCCGGTTCTGACCCGCCAGTTGCGCCCGAGATCCTCACGGCGGAAAACACAGGACGGACTCCGTTTCACGTTCGCGACGAGCGGCTCGACGGATGCAGTTCGGGACCGTTCTGGCTGCGGGATGAGCGCATCGCCCGAGTTGTCCAAGATGCCCTGCACTATGGTGCGGCCGTCCGCCATTCCTACGACCTTTACGCCTGGGCAATCATGCCCAACCATGTGCATGTAGTGTGGGAGCCGCATATCCCGATGCCGGACATTATGCGCTGGCTTAAGGGCAGGACCAGCCGAATTGCGAATCGAGTGCTGGGGCGCAGCGGACGGGCTTTTTGGCAGGATGAGTCCTACGATCACTGGATACGCTCGGCGGGAGAGCTGGATGAAGTGATCGGGTATGTCGAGAGTAATCCTGTTACCGCGGGACTCGTGAACACGGAAGAGGAATGGGCATGGTCCAGTGCCCGGTTCAGGGCGGACGCAGGAGGGCAGACCACATAAAACGATGGTCTGCCCCACGGGAACTAGTGAGTCTGCCCCACGGATACTCATTGTTTTTCCGCCTTGCGCACCTGGGCGATGAAAACATCTTCGAGCGACGGTACGATGCGCTCGAACACGGCCGGACCGTGGCCGTCCCGTTCGAGTTCGCGGCGCAGCTCTTCGGGGGAAGTGCGGGCGGAACTGAGGAACAAGTGGAGCGTGGCGCCGGAAGGCTCCACCGAGAGCACGCCTTCGGATTTGAGCAGCACTTCGCGCGCGGCGCGCGGATGGGGCGCCTGCACCTGGTAGCAATCCTCGGGGACCTCGTGCCGCGCGGCGTCCGGCGCGCTGCACTGGATCAGCCGCCCTTTGTACATCAGACCCACCCGGTTGCAGCGCTCCGCCTCATCCAGGTAAGCCGTGGTGACCAGGACGGTGATCCCGTCTTTGACGAGCTGGTATAAGATGGCCCAGAAATCGCGGCGCGAGACCGGATCGACGCCGTTGGAGGGCTCGTCCAGGAAAAGAATTTCCGGGCGGTGCAGCAGGGTGCACATGAGCCCCAGCTTCTGTTTCATGCCGCCGGAGAGCTTACCGGCCTGGCGATTGCGGAACGGCTCCATGCGGGTCATGCGCAGTAGTTCCGGCAGAAGACGGCGGCGCTCGGCGCTGGGAATCCCAAAGAGATCGGCGTAGAACTCCATGTTTTCGTCGACAGTCAGATCGACATAGAGGCCGAAGCGCTGGGCCATGTAGCCGATGGAATCTTTGACGGCCTGGGTATCGCGGACCACGTCATGGCCGGCTACCCAAGCCTGGCCCTCGGTTGGATCCATCAAACCGCAGAGCATGCGCAGGGTCGTGGTCTTGCCGGCGCCGTCGGGGCCGACCAGTCCGAAGATCTCGCCGCGGGGGATCTCCAGGTTCAGGCGGTCGACGGCCGTCAACGCGTCAAAGCGCCGGGTGAGGTCCCGGGTGCGAATGATCCCTTCCATCAATTCCCCGTAAGGATTTCGGCGTCGGCGGGCATGTTGGATTTCAGCTCATGGCGCGAGTTATCGACGTCGATTTTGATGCGATAAACCAGCTTCACGCGTTCTTCGGAGGTCTGGATCTGCTTGGGCGTGAACTCGGCGTCCGAAGAGATGAACGAGACCTTTCCGTCGTAGACCTTGTCGCGGAACGAGTCGGTGGTCACCTTGACCTTGTCACCGAGCTTGACGCGCCCGAGGTCCTGTTCCCGAATGTAAGCGCGCAGCCAGGGATGGTCGATATCGCCCACGGTGACGACGCTGGTGCCGGGGGCCAGTATCTCACCCACATCGGCGGCCTTCACCAGCACTACGCCGTTAATCGGCGAAACGGCAATGGTATCGGCCAACTGGGAGTCGATCAAGGCGATTTGGGATTTGGCGCGCTCGATATCGCCCTGACGGGCGACGATATCCTGTTCGCGGCGCTTGGTCTCGATTTCATTGGCCTGTCCTACCCGCAGGCTGGCGCGGGCGCGCTCCACCTGCGCCGAAGCGCCTTCGATGGTCTCGGCGCGCGGGCCGGCCTGTACCAGGTTGGCTTGTTCCTTCACCTGCTTCAGGTTGGCATCGGCGCTCTCAAAACGCGTCCGGAACTGATCGAATTGCGAGGTGGAGATGTCGTCGTTTTTGTACAACGTTTGGGCGCGGTCCCAGTCCTTCTTGGCGCCATCGTACTGGGATTGAGCCGCCGCCACGGCGGCCTGAGACTGCTGGACCTCCTGCGGCCGGGCGCCGTTCTTCAATTGCAGCAACTGCGACTGGGCGGCGCTCAAGTCGGCATTGCGCAATTGCAGATCGGCGGCCATGGTCTCGCGCTGCCATTTCAGGGCGCTTTCGCTTTCGGCGTACTGCGCCTGGGCGGTGGCCAGCGCGGCGGTCGCCGTATCGCGCTGGTGCAGGAGCTGCTCGCGGTCCAGGCGCGCGATCACCATGCCCTTCTGCACGGCGTCGCCTTCGTTCACGGTGCGCTCGATCAAGCGGCCCGAGGTCTTGAAGGCGATGTCCACCTGGGCCAGTTCGATATTGCCCGAAACAACGATGCGATTGGTGGGGTCCTGATGGAGGCTGTGGTAAGCCAGCATGCCGGCCGCCCCGAGGACCGCAATCAGTACCACTATAAAGATTATTTTTTTCATATGCGACGACTCCTTTTCTACTGGATCATGCGGCGGACATTGCCCATGGCCCGCCCCAGGTCGATACGGGCCACGTTGTAGCTGAACAGCGCATCGATACGGTTATCCCGGGCCCGTTCGAGCCGGGTCTGGGCATCGGTGACTTCGAGGTTGCTGGCGAAACCTGCTTCGAAACGGCGGCGGGCTTGGGTGAGTTCGCTATCGGAGAGGGTCAAGCCCTCCTCGGCGACTTTGAACTGCTCTTCGGCGGAATGCAGGCTATCGAGCGCCGTGCGGATGTCAAGTTCGATCTGCTCGTGGAGATCGTTGGTGCGGACGCGCTCCTGGCGGAACTGGGAGGCGCTTTCGGCGCGCCGGGCGTCCCGCCGGCCGCCGTCGAAAATGGGCACGCGCAGGGTAAGGCCATAGTCCCTGGTGGGCAATAGGGAGACGAGGTCGCCGTTGGTCCCGGTGGTGCCGTAGTCCGCATAAAGGTATAGGCTGGGAAGCCGCTCGAGCTTGATGGAATTGGCACTCAGGCGGGCGGCGGCTTCGTGTTCCGCCTGGGCTTTGACATCGGGGCGGCTCTTTAAAGCTTCCGCCTGGGCCTGTTCCACGGAAATAGCTTCGGTGGGCTCATAGGAAAGCTTGTCGGTAAGTTCCAGTTCGGTGGCCAGATTCAATCCCATGGCCCGCAGTAACTGCAAATAGGCTTTATTACGTTCATTTTGGACTGCCAGCAAGCGCTGTTTTTCGTTGGAAAGCTGTACCTTCGCGCGGGTCACCTCGATACCGGTGCCGGTGCCGGCGGTCTTCTGGTTTTCCGATTGTTTCAAGACAGCCTCGGCCAGCGCGACGTTAGCCTGATAGGCTTCCACATCGGCATCGGCGCGTAGTCCGGCCAGGTAGGCTTTGGCCACGGTCGCCGAGATCGTATCGTCGGTGTTGCCGCGGTCGCCGGCGGCGGCGCGGATCGCGGCGCGGGATGCCTGGTATCGGCGGATGCTGCTGAAGTCAAAAACGCTTTGGCTGAGCTTGGCGCGGACGTCCACCGAGTTGAAAGGACCCACGACGCGGGGGATGTTCTTGATGATGCCGTTCAGCACAGGTTCTGCGAACCCGGCAAGCGCGGGGCTCAGACTCTTCTCGGCGCCCAAAAGAGCCTGGTCGGTGGCCAGATCCAAGCCAAGGGCGGCTAAGCTCTTCATGGCGGTGATTTGGTCGGCTTGGGCTTCGATATCAGGCAGCAACGCCGAGCGCGCTTCCGCGGACCGGGATTTGGCTTGTTTCAGGTTCTCATCGGATAGCTGGATGTAGGTGTTGCCTTCCGGCGAAGTAGCGATCTCGACGGCACGTTTCAAACTGAGGCGCAGCGGCTCGCGAGGCGCGGCTTCCCCGGCCCAAATAGCGGAGGGAGCGGCCAAAAAAATAGTCAATAGGCAGCGACGCATTTTATCTCTCCTGAACTGCGGCATGAGATTCCTGAACTGCATGGTTCGGCACGGGAGCGCGGAAGCCGGCGCTCAGAAAGGCGACCAACCGCTCCAACGCGGTTTCCGAATCGAAGGAAAGAGAAAGATCAGGGATGGTTTCCAGATCCTTCGATCCGCCCCGTAGTGTCTGGGCCAGGGCGCCCAAGGCCAGATTCAGGCGCCAGAACAACTCTTGCGGCGGCAAGCCGGGCAACGCCGCGCGCAGAGCGGCGCCAAAACGCGGCAGCACATCGCCGAACTGCGAAGTGATCATGCGGGGAAGCAGATCGCCTTCCGCCTGCAGACGGCCGAGGAGCTTCATGAAAACCATGCCTCCGCTCTGGGGATCGCGGGACATTTGGAGGGTGGGGGCCACGAAGGCTTCAATCACTTTCTCCAAGGGAGGCGGATTCCCGCCTGCCTCTGCTTCAAATCGACCGAGCAAAGCCAAACGCGCATGATTCGCGGGCACGGACCGGCGGAGGATCACCGCTTCCAGCAATGCCTCTTTGGAATGAAAGTGATAGTGGACCGCAGCCAGATTTACACCCGCCTCGGCAATGATGCCGCGCAGGGAAGTAGCGGCATAGCCATGCTCGGAAAAAAGGCGTTCGGCGGTATCGAGGAGGCGCTCCTTGGTATGGTTCACAGGCGTTTAAATCAAACGACCGATTATAACGCCTGAAAGAGTGGCAAGGGAAGAGGTTAAGGACAAACCGAGTACCAGGGACTGGACGCCGGATTGGAAAAGCTTAATGGCCGGACGAAACCAATTTCGGACAAGTCATGCATTGTCATATACATACAAGAACAGTAGGCGGCCGGTTGCGGAAAATCAGTACAATAGGCCTTCCTGGCGGATCATTTCATTTCCATGGCGAATTCCGAGCGGCACAGATTCGATGGACAAGTGGTGCTGATTACCGGCGCCTCTTCCGGTATTGGCGCGAGCCTGGCACGGGAATTCGCACGGGAAGGGGCGCACACGGTACTGGTAGCGCGCCGCGTGGAGCGCATCGAAGCCTTGGCGGCGGAATTGACCACCGGCAGGCGGCGCGCAGTGGCGGTGGCAGGCGATGTGACCCGGGATGGCGACCTAGAACGGGCGGTGGATCTGGCCCGCAGGGAGTTTGGCCGGCTGGACGCGGCGGTAGCGAATGCCGGCGCACTGGCCGGGGGCCGGATCCTGGACTTGACTCTGGATGATTACCGCAAGCTGTTGGAGACAAACACTTTCGGTGCTTTGCGGACGGTGATGGCGGCACTTCCGGCGCTGCGGGAGACGCGCGGACGCATCGTGCTGATGGGCAGCCTGCTCGGGATGATTTCCGTTCCTGGAGACACGCCCTACTGCATGAGCAAATTCGCCCTGAATGGTCTTTCCGACGGCCTTTGCCACGAATTAGCGCCCTACGGGATCAGCGTGACGCAGGTGATGGCCGGATACGTGAAGACAGAGATTTACAACAAGCGAGCTCTGCGGCCGCCGAAATGGATCGCCTGGATCGGGCTCACTCCGGACGAAGCCGCCAGGCGGATTATTTCGGCCGCCTACCGCCGCAAGCGCTGCCTCATTATGCCGTGGGCCACGAAGATGGCGATTCTGCTGCAGCGATGCTTCCCTGGGGTGGTCTATCGCGCGACCGGCCGCGCGTTGCCGTAACCAGCGGTTGAGTGTTACAGCGCCGACCTTAGATCGCCAAGGGAATTGTCCTAAAGCGGACGGGAAAACGCACCGATCTAGATGGCATGAACTCGACTTTTCGGTTCTGCCTACTAACGATTTGCCTTACTAGTTTAGCCCACGCTTTGTTTGCGGGGGATGGCAGGGGAATCAACGCGGCGGCCTACGGGAAATTGCCGCTGACATTTGCATGGCGCGGGCCGGGGGCCGCAGAGCAGCCGTTCGCGGCGAATGTGTCCGGTCATAGACTGGCATTTGCCGCTTCCGGCGAGGTAATCGAGCGCGCGCTGGGCGGTTCTTATCAGTCCGAGGCCACGCTTCAGTTCGTCGGCGCGCGCGCGAACGTGCAGCCACGGGCCGCCGGGCCGCAATCCGGAACCGCCAATTACTTCACAGGCTCGGATCCGGAGGGCTGGCGCACAGGCGTGCCATTGTTCCAGGCAATCAAGTACGCAAATCTCTATCCTGGCATCGACCTGATCTACTATGGAAACCAAGATCGGCTGGAATACGATCTTGTAGTGGGGCCTGGCGCATCCTGGCGGTCGATCCGGCTGGCTTTTGGCGGCGCCCAGAAGATCGAAATCGACAGGCAAGGCAATCTGAGATTACAGACCAGCTCCGGGTGGGTTACGCATGGCCGGCCGGCGGTCTACCAGAGCGTGCAAGGCATCCGGCGCAAAGTGTCCGGGCAGTACGTCTTCAGCGGTGGGCACGAGGTTGGCTTCGACATCGGTGCGCATGACCCGAGCCGTCCGCTCATCATCGATCCGACGCTGGCATTTGCGAGCTATCTGGGCGGCAGCGGCGACGATTATGGGAACGCCGTTGCAATAGACAGCTCCGGCTGTGCTTACGTGGTTGGAGAAACCGGGTCGACGAACTTTCCGACGCTTGGCCCGGAACAGGCGTGGATGGGCGGAGACACGGACGTATTCGTTACCAAATGGAATGCGGCCGGGACCGGCGTGGTCTACTCCACCTATATTGGGGGCAGCAACCGGGATGCGGCGATGGGCGTGGCTGTGGATTCGGCCGGCAACGCCTACGTGACCGGCTTCACCTATTCGGGAAACTTTCCGATCACCAGCGGCGCGCAGCGTACCAGTTTCGCGGGCGCCAGCAAAGCCTTCGTCCTGAAGTTAAACGCGAGTGGCAATGGGTTGATTTATTCGACTTTCCTGGGAGGGAGCGGCAACGACTACGGCGCGGGAATCGCCGTGGATGCGGCCGGCGAGGCGCATATTGCCGGTTACACGGCTTCCGTCGATTTTCCCGCCACGACGGGCGCGTTCCAGCGATATTATGGCGGCGGGACCAATGACGGGTTCCTGGCCAAGCTGAACGCCGCAGGCTCCGCTTTGATCTATGCAACTTATCTTGGCGGCATAGCGAACGATACAGCAGCGGGGGTCGCGCTCGATCCGTCCGGGAACATTTACGTTACCGGACAGACGCAATCGACGAATTTTCCGACGGTGAACCCGCTCCAGCCAACGGGCAGCGAACGCGATGCCTTTGTGGTGAAGATGAATGCTTCCGGCCAGGTTATCTATTCCACTTATCTGGGCGGCACTGGGCTGACCAGCGGAACCGCCATCGCGGCGGATGCCTCCGGGAATGCTTACGTCACGGGCTCTACCGATGCACCGGATTTCCCGGTTACCGCCAACGCATATCAGGCGGTGAACGGTGGCTCCTACGACGCCTTCGTAGCCACGCTCAATTCTTATGGGAGCAGCATCCTGGGTGCGACCTATTTAGGCGGCTCCGGATCGGATAGCGGTTATGGGATCGCGCTGGACGGCACCGGCAACGTCTACATTGCCGGGTCAACTAACTCGATCAATTTCCCGACATATGCGGGAACGCAATCGACGTACAGCGGCGGCGGGGATGCGTTCGTTGCCGAATTCAATAACCAGTTGACCAGTCTGGTTTACTCTACGTATTTCGGCGGAAGCGGGAACGACCTGGCGACCGGCATCGCAGTAGACTCCACGGGAGATGCCTACATCACGGGGTGGACCAGCAGCGGGGGATCGGGTACGGGACTTCCCACCACGCCGGGCGCGTTTCAACCGATCGGCATGGGAGGGATAGACGCTTTTTTGGCGAAGTTCGCCGTTAATGGGGGTCCGCTTGCCTGCACCACTTCGACGCCGCAGGTTTTGACTGTCCAGGCCGGCGGCGCCTCGCAATTGGTGGGCGACTTCCTGCTGAGCTGCACCGGCGGTACGCTCGGAACCCAAGTAACGGCCGGTATCCAAGCTACCTTGAACACGAGCGTTACGGGCACCCAACCGGAGGTATTCATTGGCACGAACACAAATCCGATATGGGGCACGGCGAGCGGAAACAGCGGTATTCTTTTTCAGGGGATGTCGTTCGCAGCGCCTGGGCCTTCGGCTAATATCACTCTGCGTATCACGAACGTTTGGTTAAACTTGTCGTCGATTGCGGCTGGCGGGCAGGTCATTATGACGGTGGCCGTTCTAAACGCAAACCCGTCCTTAACCGTCGCACCAACGCAACAAACAGTGGCGATCGCTCAGAGTTTGCCCGTGGCGCAACTTCAGCAGCTGGTGCTCTCCACCGCGTCCGCGCCAGCCAATTGCGCGGCCCCGCCTCCGGCCAGCGGCTTTCCGATCAGCGACGCGGCAGCCATGGCGTGGTTGCTGGTAGGGAACGTCTCGGCAGGCGATGTGGCCAGGGTGGACTGGTCTGCGCCATTCGGAGGAATATATCAGAGTCATTCGTTGACGGCCACCAGCAGCGGCACGCAATGCCTTTGGGATTCGATGAACATCGCCGGGGCAGCCGAGCCGATGGCTGGGGCATGGAATGTGAACGTCTATTGGAACGGCGCATTGATGATGACGGTGCCATTCACCATATCGGCGGTGGGCCTCCACCAACTGATCTTGCAGAACCAGACCACGGGTCAGGTGGACGCCAACTACTACGCCGGCGTGGGCGGGACTACCCTGGTTGGTTGGGCTTGCCTCAGTTGCGGTATCAACACGACCACTTGGCGCGCAGTCGCTTTGGCCGACTTTGACGGCAATGGAGTGCCGGATTTGATCTACCAGAACACACAAACAGGCCAAGTGAACGTAGACTATTACGGCGGCGCCGGGGGGACTACCTTCATTGGTTGGGCGTGCCTGAGTTGTGGCATCGATACTACTCAGTGGCGGCTAGTAGCAGCGGCGGACTTTGACGGTAACGGCACGCCGGCTTTGGTCTATCAGAACACTCAGACGCACCAAGTCAACGTGGACTACTACAGCTACAGCAGCCTTAGCGGGAACGCTTTCATCGGTTGGGCATGCCTGAGTTGTGGCATCAACACTACTCAGTGGCAGTTAGTCGCAGTGGCGGACTTTGACGGCAACGGCACGCCGGATTTGGTCTATCAGAACACGCAGACGCACCAAGTCAATGTGGACTACTACAGCTACAGCAGCTCTAGGGAGAACGCTTTCACGGGTTGGGAGTGTCTGAGTTGTGCCATCAATACTACTCAGTGGCAGGTAGTCGCGGTGGCGGATTTTGACGGCAACGGCACGCCGGATTTGGTCTATCAGAACACCCAGACACATCAGGTCAATGTGGACTATTACAGCTACAGCAGCTCCAGCAGGAACGCTTTCATCGGGTGGGCTTGCCTGAACGCTAATCCGGTCACCGGCTGGTCCGTGGTAAGCGCTGAGTAAAACTTAGCCGTCGGCCGTGACTGCGGCTACCCCGCTTCCTCCTTTTTCGCAGGCCAGCACGATATCACAGATCCGGTGCACCGTCTGGCTCTGCAGCGTGCCGTAAATTGGCAGGCAGAGCACTCGCGCGGATGTCCGCTCGGCTACTGGAAGCCTTGTCGGGTCGGCACTGGGGAGTGCGGCGTAGCAGGGGGCACGGGAAACCAAAGGATAGAAGTACTTGCGCGAAATAATATTGCAACTGCGGAGCACCCGAAACAGCTCGTCGCGGCTCATGCCGTATTCTTCGGCATCTATGAGAACTGGAAAATAGGCGTAATTGGGCTCCGTGTCAGGTATTACCTGGAGCACCTTGAGCCCTGAGGCATTCGCCAGGCGCTCACGGTAGATACGTGCGATAGCTTTGCGGTGCGCGATCTCGTCTTCGACCATGCGGAGATGAAGGAGCCCAAACGCCGCCTGAAACTCGTCCATTTTGCCGTTGATGCCGGGTCCGATCACCTCTTCCTCGCCCGCGATGCCGAAGTTTTTCAGAGAGTTGATCCGATGCTGCTGCGCAGCACTGCGTGAAATCAGGGCACCGCCTTCGATGGTGGTGAAGAGTTTCGTCGCGTGGAAGCTCAACATGGACAGATCGCCATACTCCAGGATTGACCGTCCGCGAAACTTGACTCCAAAGGCGTGTGCCGCATCGTAAATCACACGCAGTCCATGCCGGTCGGCTATCGCCTGGATAGCATCCATATTACAGGGCGTGCCGTAGACGTGAACCGCCAGGATCGCCTTCGTGTCCGGCCCGATCAGGTGTTCGATACGGTTCGGATCCAAATTGAAGGTCGCCTCGTCGATATCGCAGAAAACCGGCCGGATGCCGTTCCAGTACAACACATGAGCCGTGGCCGGGAACGTGAACGGCGTAGTAATAACTTCCCCGCTGTTGATCCGCAGCGCGTGCAGAGCTACCAGCAAGGCAATCGTGCCATTGCAGAACAGGCTCAGATGTTCGACGCGCAAATATTCGCACAGGCGGCGTTCCAGCTCTTGGTGCAGCATTCCTTCATTGGTGAGCCAACGCCGCTCCCATATTCCATGCAGGTAGTCCGTATAATCGTCGAGCGCCGGCATGGTTGGACGCATTACGTACACCGGGTCGTTCAGCCTGTATTTGCCGATAATCTGGTCGACGGAAGAAGCCCTGCCAGAGGGCCCCGGTCGACTAGACAAGCCAGCCCCCGATCCCGGGGACGCGGTTGCAGAGCCTGAAAGCCATTACCATAGGAATAGCCGGAAAACAGCGGTTGTGCAACCCGGGGCCGTATATAATGACCGGTACGGTGTTAGCGTTAACCGCTCCCTTTCAGATCAAGTTCGCTGGAAAGGCGGCTTGAGCAGCGCCCGCTAGGCATTACACCAAAGCTCATGGGAAAGGAAAACCAAGTGGCTGGCGCCCAGAAAAATGCGCAAGCCGATACGAGAGTTGTGCTGTTCGGCGCTTCCGGACACGCCCGGGTTACCGCGGATATACTCGAACGCTCTGGCCTGTTCGAAATAGTCGGGCTGATCGTTTCGAATCTTCCAGTTGGAACGACTCGCTTCGGATATCGCGTGCTTGGATCAGAGGTGGATCTGCCTGTGCTCATCGAACAGTATAGAGTACAGGCGGGATCAATCGGAGTAGGTGAAAATTGGGCCCGCAGCCAGTTTCTGGCGCGTATCGAGCGCACATGTCCCACATTACGGTTTGTCACGGCCGTGCACCCATCGGCGCAGATCGGCCGCGACGTGATAATTGGAGATGGGACAGTGATCATGGCTGGAGCAGTTGTGAACAGTGGTTCAGAAATAGGGCAATTCAGCATCGTAAACACGAAGGCGTCTCTGGACCACGACGGTCGCATGGGCGCTTTCACGAGTCTGGCGCCAGGCGCGACGGTCGGGGGAAACGTCGTCATCGGAGATTTTTCCGCTATTTCTCTTGGTGCCGCGGTAATCCAGCGTGTCCGGATCGGATCCCACACCGTGATTGGAGCCGGTGCTGTGGTGATCCAGGACGTCCCAGATCGAGTCGTAGCCTTTGGAGTACCCGCGGTGGTTGTGAAGAGCCGCGATCCGGGGGACGAGTATCTGTAACCCTGCCGTCATTCGTGGCTCACAGCTTCCGTGAGATCACAGTAGTTTCATCTCTTGGAGCTGACGCCGCGCCTTCTCTGATCCCCGGGGGGTGGATGGCTGCCAGCCTATTACGGCGGTGCCTGCCGCCGCCATTTTGCTGGACTGGAATGAGTTGAGCGTGCCGGGAAGCACAGGCGCGAGCGTAGTTGTGCCGAGGTCCAGATGAGCGCGGGTCCGAGAGAGATCCACTACCCGAAGTATTTTGTGATTAAACCCGGTAGCGTTCCCACCATTTCATGGGCGAACGCTACGTCGTCGGGCCCAATATAGCCCCGCCACTGGCCTACGGATGTTGTTTCGATCAGCCGCGTGGGATCTGAATTTCCAACGGTAAGGCCGTTCTCGAGAATCTCCCGGTGCGGGTGGGTCGGGTGACGCAGCAGTTCGTCCGTGAAGTCGATCCCCATAAACGTACACATCCGCCTGAGTTGCTCTTCCGGGTGCGTTACCAGGCGCTCATAGCAGATGGCCAGCACTGGGTACCCTCGCTCCGCATATCGCAGCAGGCTGGCGTTCTTGAACTTCCAGTACAGCGCGCCAATAGCCACTAGGCGATTCGGCGCGGCGCGGCACATTTCCAATTCCCGCGCCCATCTTTCCGCAAAGCCGTACTCGTACTGGACATGCGCCTCGAGGATCGGTACGCCCCACTCCTCGAGCCAGGATTTCGTTCTGCCCCGAAGCTTCAACATCGACGTAATTACGTCCCGGTAATCACGAACCAAGAACAGAATCTTCTGGCCCCGATAAATTCGCCGGGCCTCCTCGGCCAAACCGAAGTCTCGCAGCAGTTCATAATCCAGTTGCTCAGTCCATCGAGGAACTTTGAAGCCTATCCACTGTTTTGAGATCGTTTCGTCGAACTGACCCGAGGATAGCACGCGATACGAATCGAGTTCGTCGAAACAAAAGACTTTCGGGTGGCATTCGAGCACCAGCCTGAGCAGCGTCGTGCCCGAGCGTTGACAGCCCGTGATGAAGAACCAGCGATCGGCAGGTAGAATCATTGCCGCGTTTCAAGGCGTGGTAGCGCCGTTCAGTGGGATACCCTCTGCAGATCGGGGCCATAACGGATCGTGGCGGCCCACCAGGACGGCCACACTCTAAGCAGGTGATCCGGATTACGTCGCCACGCCGCGACCTCGTGCGACCAGGATGGCGCACCCCACCCGTCCGAAGTTAAGGTGGGATCTTGCCGAAACACTACTATTCCGTACCACAGTGAAATGGCCAGAACGGCCGCGCAGGCGATACGAATCCATCGCGCGGGCGCGGTGGCAATTGCTACCAACACCAGCAGCAGCATGATCGTGCCGGGCAAGTACGCATAACGGCTATAAGGAAGGCTGTTGAGAGAAGCTACCGACGTGAGGACCGAGTACAGGACAAAACAGAACAGCAGCAACACCTTGACCCTTGTAGGCGGCCTGCACACTAATGCGAACACGAGTACGAGAACCAGAAACGAGAACCATCCGGCGAGCACCAATCCGGGGCCTCTGGGTACTGCGGACGCGGCTGCCAGAGCGCCGTCCATACCGAACCAGTGGAACAGCAACTGCGCTCCGCGCGTTCCCAGGCAGGGTATCGCCACGTGATCGTAAAACACATTGACGAGCGCCGAATCGAGCGTGACTTGTGAAAACCTGGATTGCTCCAGCCCCTTGCTTGTGTGGACCATGAGCATACTACCGACCTGGACCGCGAAGCACAATCCCAGAACCCCCGCCTGGTAAAGCTGTTCACGAGTCCGGTACAGCACGAAGGCCATTAGAAACAGAGGAAACAGCACAGCCGAGTATACGCCGGTGAGGCCGCACACAACGAGAACACCCCTGACGGTCCAACGCTTCCGAGCCGACCAGCCGTCCGGATCCTGGAACAAGAGTAAGAAGGCGATCAGCCCGAGGTAAGTCATGGAATTGATGGTGTTCAGCCAGATCTCACCAACCGCTACGGGGCTGAAAAGGACGATACAGCAGGCCAGGATCCGCTTCCACCACGCATCCGTTAGCCGTGAACGTCCCCAAAGAATCAACACAAAACACAACAACTGCACAGCAAGAGCGCAGACGATAGTAACCGCTGGTGCGTATTGCAAGCCAAAAAACGAAGCCCAAAGGGAGGCGAGCTCAGCACTCAGGTTAACGAAAAGGTTCAAATAGCCGGAGTCACGAAAGATAAACAGCAAGTTGGAAGGCGCCGAATGTGTGACGGCGTGTTGAAACCAAACGGTGCCTTCCTCCGCCCAAAAGCGCGGATCCACGAACAGGCCGGGAGCGCGCACGATATGAGCCGCAACCAAAAGGCCTAGAAAAATAACTGGGATTGAACGGCGAACGAGGGAAAGCGGGCTGCATGGCACGGCTGGATCGGTAGACAAGAACTCCACCAGGCGGTGCGCGGCCGCCGACCACCACGCGCCGACGGAACGGGTAGTCAGGATCAGGGTGACAAAAAATGCGGCTGCCAGCCAGATCAGGCCCCACCAGACCGCGCGCGCGCGGGCATTTATGGTCGATGCTACCGGCCGGTCCAGGGGAACAATCGTGATGGGGTCGTGCGTATTGGGGACCGCTACGATCAGGGCGCCTTCCGGCAACGGCTGAACCTGAGTGTCGTTGGCCGGGATAAGCCGCTCGGGTCTAAAAGACGCAATCAGCCGGTGCTCCCCGTCCCATACCGCCATCCGGCGCACCACCATTGTTCCAGAGACGGTTAAGGGATCGAACCGCAGATGGAAGATGGGTACGTGCGGCAGCGGGAAATCGAGCGTTTGGAAGACATCCGTGCCGGCGACTGGTAAAACCCTTGAGTCCTGCTCGTTGAACCCCCGCCCGACATCAAAAAAAACTTGCGCGATCGAAGGTACCGAAGACTTGACCTGCATCTCCAGCAGCACCGTGGTGTCGGTGTGGTAGGAGTGAATCGCGCCCGCGCTGCCAGCCAGTGCCGCGGCTGCCACCACGGCAGCGATGCGGCGGAGGCCAAAGCTAGACCGCTCCGGCGCGGCCATGCGACCTCTCCGGAGCCGACACAGCCGCCACTTCCGCGTCCACCATCAGCTTCACCAAATCGCGAAAACCGGTCTTGGAGGTCCAACCAAGCTCCCTGCGCGCCTTCTGCGGATCGGCGAGCAAGGCGTCCACATCGGCAGGGCGGTAGTACCGCGGATCGATCTGCACATACTGGCGCCAGTCCAGCCCTACATGCTCGAACGCGGCCTCCACGAATTCCTTCACCGAGTGGGTTTCCCCGGTTCCGATCACGTAATCGCAGGGCTGTTCCTGCTGAAGCATGATCCACATGGCTTCCACATACTCTGGCGCATAGCCCCAATCGCGACGCGCGTCCAAATTGCCGAGAAACAGGCGCTGCTCGATTCCCGCCTTGATGAGAGCCACGGCCCGCGCAATCTTCCGGGTTACGAATGTCTCTCCCCGGCGCGGCGACTCGTGGTTGAACAGAATGCCGCTGCACGCAAACATGCCGTAACTCTCCCGGTAGTTCACCGTGATCGCATGTCCGAACAGCTTTGCGCAGGCGTACGGACTGCGCGGATGAAACGGTGTCACCTCGTTCTGCGGAGGCGCGGCGGAACCGAACATTTCGCTCGACGAAGCCTGGTAGTAGCGCGCGCCAACCCCCACCCGCCGCAAGGCTTCAAGCATTCGCAGGGCACCCGTTGCCGTCACGTCGCAGGTGTATTCCGGAATCTCAAAACTCACACGCACGTGGCTCTGAGCCGCGAGGTTATACACCTCGTCGGGCCGAACTTCCCCCAGCAGGCTCGCGAGACTGCTGGAGTCGGTGAGATCGGCGAAATGCAGAAACAGTTTACTGGTCGACTCGTGCCAGTCCGAATAGACACCGTCCAGACGGCCCGTGTTGAAGCTGCTGGACCGTCTCTTGATCCCATGTACCTCATATCCCTTATTCAGCAAAAATTCGGTGAGGTACGATCCGTCCTGGCCGGTGATCCCTGTTATCAAAGCTCTTTTCATAGAAGAGGAGACGCGAGAAGTTCCGGCATCAGTATTGAGCGGCCCGAACCGGTGCAGCAGTCTCCGAAGCGCTCGCCGCTGCGGCCCGCTGCGGCTTCAGGCCTACCACCACAGCCTGCGTGAAGGCGTCGCGCACGCCGAAATAGTAATCGACCAATTGGAAACCAGTATCACACAAATAGGTTCGCACCTGCCGTTTGGAGCGTACATGAGTAATCTCGTCGGGATGCAGTTTCAGCGATTTCGACAACACCTTATTCGCGAACCAATGGACGGCGGCCAGCACACGCACGGTCAACCCAAAAGCGGGGGGCCAGAACAGCACGATCTTCCCCCCGGGCCGCACGACCCGGTGGAACTCTTTAAGGATGCTATGAATCTCCGCTTCCGTGAAGTGCTCCATGACGCCGAGGTTATAAACTCCATCGAACGACTCGTCCGGAACGGGGATATCGAATATACTCCCGTGGATCAACTGTTCCGCCTTCGGATTGGATCTGCGATAGATGCGCAGCGCAGGCGCCGAGATATCCAGGCCGGAAATACTAACGCGTCCAGCGATATCGACATCCACCTGGCCGCTGCCGCAACCGGCGTGCAGAAGGCGGCTGCGCGCCGGAAAGTGCCGGGTGATGAAATGCGTGAGGCTCGGTTTTATGATGGCTCTGCGGTATACTGTGGCGATCAGGTCATAAACCAGGTTTCCGGCGTTGCTCTTGGCGCTCCAATACTCGTCCCAATCCCGCCGCATGTCGCTTTGTGGAAGATCCGCTTCGCCTTGGAACGGCTCGGCATACAGCAAAGCCTGGGAGTCGAACAGCGCCCTTAGCCATAGATAGGCCAGCAACATCAGGCTGTGATACGCATCGCGCATGCGCATCTTGGAATGACCATAGGTTCGCGAGGGGAGATCGATGGGCAATTCCTTAATGCTGAAACCGTTCAAATTCAGAATGTACAGGCTCTCGAATAAAAACGAATATCCGATTGAATGGACCAGGCTGAACAGTCCCGATGGAATTTTATCGATACGATATACACGAAAGGCGCCCGTAGCATCGTGCGGCATGCGCAACAGGCGTGTGGTCAGGAAGTGTCCAGTGCGCGTGAGCGTTCGGCGCAGAAGATTCCAGTCCCGAAGGCTGCCCTCCTTCATATAGCGCGACCCGACCACCACATCATACTGCGAAGTGTAGCTTATAAACTCAGGGATGAGAGTAGGTGAATGCGTAAAGTCGCAATCCATGGTGACCAGAAGGCGGTAGCCATGGTCGTAAGCCCATTTGATCCCATCCTGATGAGCGCTGCCTATGCCTAACTTCCCACTGCGATGCACGACGTGAACGAGTGGGTTTTCCGCCGCCATCTGGTCAAGTATGGTTCCGGTTCCGTCCGGGGAATTGTCATCGATGAAAAGAATGTCCGCATCGAGCCCCAGCCCGAGGATCCCGGCGGCTAGCGGCCGCACGTTTGCGGCTTCGTTGTAAGTCGGGATGAAGACCAGTGTGCTGGACGACTCGCTCATATGCGTTCTACCACCTTCGGCAAAAGCTTACCCCAGTTCCGCGCGGAGAACATGCTCAGGCGCGCTGACCACCTCAAAATGCGGGAGCGGAAACAGCAGCCGGCCGCCCCTATCCAGAAATGCGCCTTCGCGTTCGACGATGTTATCCCGGAAATGCCACGGCAGAACCATGAAACAGTCGGGATTCATGGCGCGCGCCTCGGATTCCGAAATGATGGGAATCAGCGTCCCCGGAGTGAAGCAGCCGAGTTTGTCCGGGTTCACGTCCGCGATAAATGGCAGCTGATCGCGGGTGATGCCGCAGAACTGCAGCATGACGTTTCCCTTGGTAGAGGCGCCGTAGCCGAATACCGTTTTGCGCTCTCCGGCGAAACTCGCCAGTACGCCTCGTAAATGTTCGCGGTGATCATATACGCGGGTGCGAAAGTCATCGTAAATCGCTTCGCCGCCGAGCCCCGACTCGCGTTCCCGCTCAAGGATAGCATCGATCCTGGGCTGATTTGCAACGTGCCTGCCGCCTTTTTTCGCGACCGTCACCGCGAAGCTTCCGCCGTTAGTTTGGTTGAACTCTACATCCACGACGTTGAACCCAACTCTCTCCGTCATCCACAAGATCTGGCGGAACGCATAGTAGGATACGTGCTCATGACAGATGGTGTCGTAGGAAGTGGTCTCGAGCATCATCGGCAGGTAGCTTTGTTCGAAGACCCAGATGCCGTCGTCGGCCAGCAACCGATGGATCTCGCGCATGAAATCCAGGGGCGACGCGAGATCGTAGAACATCGCTATCGACGTAATGAGCTTGACAGGCTTATTCCCCGCTTCTTGCAAGAACCGATCGGCGCTGAAGAAATCCGGGATCAGCCGAACATACGGCGGGTAAAATTGCCGGAATTTCGCGCCGGTCGGATCCATGCCGACCAGCGTCAGCCCAGGCTCGTGCAGCGCCCGCAGCAGTGTGCTGTCGTTGCTGCCGATATCGAGAACCACGTCGCCCGGTTGGAGTGCGACCCTGCTCTTGGCCAGTGCGGCCAGGGCGCCAAGATGCGCAACCATGGACGCGTTCAGACCGGACCGGTAGCCGTAATTATCGCCGTACATCGTTTCCGATGTGAAGGCGTGCCGCAATTGGACCAAGCCGCAGGTTTCCGTTCCGGTTTCCCTGCATTTGACCAGTTCGAGCGGACCGGCCTCGACGTGCTGTCCCGGCTTCGGAAATACCCCGGTCAGCGCCTGCTGCCCCAGGTCCAACACCGGTAATAAATCATGGTTTCCGCAAATGCGACACTTGGAAATTTGCGTGTACATTCTGGGTTAACGTTGATCTCCGAATGGCCGTATCAGGTGTCTTGCATCCTGGGTAATGCCTGCCTATTTGGTAACCGAGACCGTTCCCAGGGACTTCTCGCCCCCCCCCGCCAGAGTCGCCCGTACGGAAATTTCGTGTTTTCCAGCGGCAAGCGTTGAGCCGTCGATCTCGCTGTACCATCCCGATTGTGCCGCGTCGGGTTCGGGAAACTGTTGGGCGACATCGGGGCGCGCCCCGTGAGTGGCGGCGATAACTGCTTTCTTGCCGTCCACATACACTGAAATCTCCTGCACGACGCCGCCGGTAGCGAAGGCCCACCCTCCCACGACGAATTTGCCTTTGATCTGGGATCCCGGGGCCGGCGCATCAATGCTGGCGTGCAGAACCGGATCTGCCCCCGTGGCGACCTGCTCGGTGCCTCCCTTCGTTCCGCAGCCTGCTAGGACCGCAAGAAACACCAGGACTGCGGCGTATTTTGCCGAATGCAGAGATCTCATATTCATTTCAAGCACACATCAGCTTACTACAGTTTTAGGCCTCTCCGCAGGAATTCGATCACAGCTTCTACCGCGGCCAGGGGTACCTTCGTCCGGCGGTAATGCAGAATTCCCGGGGAAGCGCGCCAACCTGGGTCTGGCCGTAGCCCAGGATTTCAAAAACATTCCTTTTTTCGCTCCAGTTCACCTCCAATAATGTGCGGACGCCGTTTGTCTTGAACTGGATCTACGCTCCGACCTCGGTGAATTTCTGGCGGGCGGTTTAGTTTCCACGGCAACGGTTATCGTGAACTGTAGTAAGCTGATATGTACTTCAAATGAGTTGGGAACTCTCCTTCAGACACAGTGCCTCTCTTTTTCGCCATTGTTCCGTACTTTTGCCAGACTGTGTGATGTCGAAACAAGACGCTGCGGCCGCCGAGGCGCCTCGCACGGACCCAAATCAACGGCAAAAAGTCATCGGCGGCAGGGCCTCCCTCCGCTGGACATGTCGTGCAGATCTTAATCTTCGTGGACAGGAAAAGCCGGCAGTCGTCGTGGCGGCCCGCCCCCGATGCAGCCCGACAGTAGCCGGAGTCGGGCGCGGCACCATCGGACTGACCTCGGCGAGTTGGATGGCTCAACGTTCGTGACGAGCACGAAATTTCGATACCAGCGACCCAATCGGGGAAACGAAAGTGAATTTTGATAAACGACGCTATAATAATGTACTTCCCGCCGCATTGACAGCCCGCACCATCTCCATTTTGATACCACTCTACAACGAGGAAGAATTCGTCGGCACATTGCTCCAGAGGGTGCTATCGGCGCCCTTGCCGGATGGCGTTGCGAAAGAGGTCGTCGTTGTCGACGACGCCTCAACAGACGGTTCCGC
>Ga0302180_10000287_pt1 | contig 42341 bp, 37 predicted proteins | sample I_Palsa_E3_2_FD_200575 | JGI IMG/M metagenome (GOLD analysis project Ga0302180, IMG submission 200575) | Peat permafrost microbial communities from Stordalen Mire near Abisko, Sweden - I_Palsa_E3_2 | ecosystem: Environmental > Terrestrial > Soil > Palsa > Peat permafrost | place: Sweden...
CCCGATGCTCGAATTCGAACGGAAGACCCCGCGCGAGAGCAGCCCTTCGCTCGTTTCGAAATCTTTCCACGTCCTCAGGATGAAAGATCCTTTCCCGAAAATTTGGCGCAGTCACGTCGTCAGCGGTAAGACCCGTATAGTCGAGAGTCGCCCGGTTGGCGTGGATCGGTAGGCCGAACGGGTCTTGGACAACTATTGTCTGCGGTATTGCGTCCGTAATCTGGCGTAGCTCGCGTTCGTCCTGCCGAAGCTTCCCTTCCGTTTGCTTAAGAGTTTCGATATCAGTGCTTACTCCGTACCACATGACGATCCTCCCGGTTTCGTCGCGGTATGGTTCGAAGCGAATGAGAAACCAACGAAAGACCCCGTCATGGCGGCGCATGCGCGCCTCAACGTCGCCAGCTTCTCCGGAAATCAATAGTCCCCGCCATTTCTGCATTAATGACGGCAAATCCTCCGGATGGATGGCAACCTGCCAGCCCCATCCTTGTGATTCTTCTAAAGAAAGACCTGCGTATTCGCGCCATCGCTGATTTACGAACTCCACCGAGCCGTCCGGATGAGCTGACCATGTAAATGCAGGAATTCTGTCAACAACGAGGCGAATGTCCAACGACTGTTCAGATCGTGAGGAACCATCCCCTGGTAAGGGCATCGGCAGATTATATTCCGGAACACTCTCCTGCTATCTGGAAACCAGTGACTTAACCCTTTCGGTTCAATCGTGCCAATTTGTACAGGGTGCCGGCTCTTGTACTTTTCTTACCCGTTCGACCAGGCGCGCCAAGAACTTCCTTCTGCTAATCTGCCAGGGAAGTTGGAATCCGTGCATGAACGCGATACGCGAGGATGGAAGTCGCCCGCGCTCTTGACGAGGGCCGGATGCTCTTTGACATTTGAATATTGAACGAACAGATCGAGCGGTGCGTTCACCGTTGCACTGACTTTATCGCAGCATGTGCGTATCTTGCATCTACTGCGGCGGCCTTCCGATCCTTCCGCCCGTTGGTTTTCCGGCCTCAGGGGGTCGGAGCTTCAGCTCCGACATAAAACGACCGTGCGGGACGCTTACCTTTGCGCTGACTTTATCGCAGCATGTGTGTATTTTGCATCCGCCGTGGCAGGCACTCGCCCTTTCCGTGGTTCACGGGTGCGGAATTACCCGACACTGCGTGCCGAGTAGAATTCGAGCTAACTCGTTCAAAACAAAGGACCGACGTACATGCTACCCGACACTGATCGAGGGGGTCCCGCAGCACCGTTTCCGACACCTGAAACCTGACACCTCACACCTGAAGCCTGCCCCTAAGTTTTCCAAAATCGCGCAACGGCGGAAAAATCCGGATCATCCTTCGAGGAATCCAACACCGCGGAGTAAGTGGCATAGGCCGCCGCTCCGCAGGGAAGCGTGACTCCCTTGTCGCGCGCGAGTTCAAGCGCCAGGCGCACGTCCTTGTGCATCAGCCGCAGCGGAAAGCTGGCGGGAAATTCGCCTTTCACCATCATCGGCGCTTTCACGTCGAGCACGCCCGAGCGGGCCATGCTCGATTGCATCACCTCCATCAGTTTTTCGGCGGGCACGCCCGACGCAGTGACCAGCGCCAGAGCTTCGGCAAATGCGTCCACCTGCAACGCGAGCAGCAGGTTCATCCCGAGCTTCACCGTTTGACCCGCGCCATTCGGCCCGAGCAACAATGATTTTTTCCCGACTGCTTCGAGCACTGGCTTCACGCGTTCCAAAACTTCGGCCTTGCCGCCAACCATGAAAACCAATTCAGCTTTTTTCGCGCCCCACGTGCCGCCGGTAACGGGCGCGTCGAGAAAATCCACCCCGCGTTCCGCGCAAGCCGCCGCGATTCGGCGCGCAAGGTCGGGAGAAACCGTGCTCGAATCAATCAGCGTGCTTCCCGCGCGCAGCGCCTCCACAGCGCCTCGCGCGCCAAAGAGCACTTCTTCGAGAGCAGCCGGGTCGCTGACGATCGTGATCAGCACGTCCGCTTGCGCCGCAACTTCGCGCGGATCGGCGCCGAGCTTCGCTCCTTCGCGAACCAGTTCGTCCGCTTTCGACTTCGTGCGGTTCCAGACGACGAGTGGAAATCCCGCGCGCAGCAGATTCTGCCCCATTGGCCCGCCCATCAGTCCCAATCCAATCAGCCCAACCGTTGGCTTCATTCGCAGCTCCCTCAATTCGATCAATGAGTCAAATCAGCGAAAATTCCACGCGATGCCGGAAAGGATCAATCCGCTCGGCGCGCACTTGCACGCGATCGCCCAGCCTGAAAATTCGTTTTGCGGACGATCCGCCGCGCGTGCCGCGATGCGGCTCCGTAACAATCGTATGGTCGCGCTCGCGAAACACGCACCGCTGCCCGGTTGACTCTTCCAGCCGGTCAATGCTGACGAGCCCTTCGACGAAAATCTCGCTCAGCTCGACGAAGAATCCGAACTTCTGGATCGAGACGATCAGCGCGTCGTACTCCTCGCCCAGATGGCCCTCCATGAACTGCGCCGTCTTCCATTCCATCAGCTCGCGCTCGGCGGCTTCGGCGCGGCGCTCCGCTTCGGAGCTTTCGGACGCGATGCCCTCCAGCTCCACGCGGCGATACGGGCCCAGCGCGGCGACGGATTCTTCCTTCCCTGGACGCGCATTCGGATTCGGCACGCGCACCGGCGCCACCGCGGGATTTTCGAGCGCCCATTTCAGCGCGCGATGAACGATCAGGTCCGGGTAGCGGCGAATGGGCGAAGTGAAATGCGTGTACTCCTTCGCGGCGAGCGCGAAATGCCCGAGCAGGTCCGCGGCGTAGCGAGCCTGCTTGAGCGAACGCAGCATCAAGTAGGACAAAATTCGCTCCTCCGGTTTTCCCGCGATCTTTTCCGTCAACCGCTGATAGTGCTGCGGGCGAATGTCCACTTCGTCCGCGGCGGGCAGCGTGACGCTCATGGGACGCATGCGCCCGCGGCTGGGTCCACCGCCTCGCGCCTGAGGACGTACCAATCCATGCCTCACGGAAATTTTTCGCTCAGCCAAATCGTCCACGCCCAGCGAATAGCCGAACGCCTGCGCGAGTTCCTCGAACTCCAGCACTCGTTTCGGATCGGGTTTCTCGTGGACGCGGTGAAGCGATGCGATGCCGCGCTTGTCGAGATACTGCGCGACAGCTTCGTTGGCCGCGAGCATGAATTCCTCGATCAGCCGGTGGGCGATATTGCGCTCGCTGCGAACGATGCTTTGCATGCGCCCCGATTCGTCGAATTCAATCACCGCTTCGGGAAGGTCGAAATCAATCGATCCGCGATCGTGGCGCCGGCGGTTGAGCAGCAGCGCCAGCTCCTTCATCCTGCGGAATTCGTCCGCCAGCGGCGCGTAGCGCTCGCTCATCTCCGGATCGCCCTCGAGCACCTTGTTGACGTTGGTGTAGGTCATGCGCTCCGCGGAGCGAATGACTCCGGAGGCAAAATCGGAGCCGACCATTTTTCCGGTCGCGTCCATTTCCATGATCGCGCTCATCACCAGGCGGTCAACTTTCGGATTCAGCGAGCAGATTCCGTTCGACAGTTCCTCCGGCAGCATCGGCACCGCGCGGTTCGGGAAATAGACGGAAGTGCCGCGCAAGCGCGCTTCGCGATCGAGCGCCGAATCGCGTTGAACGTAGTGCGCGACGTCCGCGATGTGGACCTGCAGCTCGAAATGCCCATTCGGCAGCGGGCGGACCAAAACCGCATCGTCGAAATCGCGCGCGGTTTCGCCGTCAATCGTCACGATGGGCAAATCGCGGAAATCGCGGCGCCCGCGCAGGTCCGCCTCGGCTACCTGTTGCTGCGTTGCGCGCGCCTGCGCGAGCACTTCGGCGTCGAAAACATGCGGCAGGTGGTGCTTGCGAATGATGATTTCAACGTCCACGCCGATTTCGCCCGGCCGGCCGAGGATTTCCACGACGCGTCCGGTGGGCGCAAGGCCGCCCCTCGGATAACGCGTGATTTCGACGTTGACCACGGCGCCATCGAGTTCAGGCAGGCGCGCGCGGCCGGTCGTCACCGGTGCGCCTTTGGTATTCGCGCCCAGCTTCTGCCGCAATTCGGGCGTCAGCTCATCGCCCGGCGGGATCGCGACTTCGTGCGGAATGCGCGTGTCGTAGGGCAGCACATTGTTTCCGTGAGGACCATAACGGAACAGGCCGACGATCGTCTGGTGTTCGCGCTCGACGACTTGCACGACGCGACCTTCAGCGCGGCCATCGGCGCGCCGGCGCTCGATGCGCGCGAGAACGTGATCGCCATTCATCGCGTCGCCCAGATTGTCGCGGCCGATGAAAAGATCGCCGTCAACTCTGGGGATCGGATGGTCCGGAACGAGGAATCCGTAGCCATCGCGATGCGCGACGATGCGCCCGGCGATCAGATTTGGATCGCGGGCCCGCCGGGGCGCCGCCGCGGATGCGGGCGCCGGTGCCGGAGCGTCGGCAAATGCGGCTGTATTTTCGACCGCGCTTGCGGTGCGGCGCGAGGCGGGAGTTGGCGCGCTCTTCGGTTCGGCGAGGCGAAAACGTCCGCCGTAGATTTCTTCGATATCGCCGCGGCGCTTAAGCTGCTGGAGGACGCGCGGGAGGAAACGCCGGCCGCGATGATTCAGCTCCATACCGTGGGCGATCCGGCGGATGCTCGTGGGCTGGGACAGGGTCGCGAGATAAGCGACCACCTCTGCGCCGGTGACATTCGGTTCGTGCGGTTCTTTTTTCTCGGTTGTGTGCTGTCGTCTCATGGGTGCGCTAATTCGAACATGAATAGGCTAACGGAATTGCGGGCGCGTAGCAAAGCTCCACGGCAGAGCATGCCGCGCCGGGGACTGCAGCCTATTCAGGCGGCGGCTCCACGGTGTCAAAATCGAGCACTTCAATTTTTCCATCCGGCTGGCGCTCCAGCACCGGCGCGTAATTTCCGAGCAGCTCGCGCCGCCACCAGGTTCCTTGCTCGCGCTTCGTCTTCTCATCAGTGAACCAATACTGATAGACGACCGCGCGCACCTGCTTCGGAGGCGCGCCTGCAAATGGATTCGCGGCAAACAGCTCGAGGACGTCGGGCTCGCTCGTGAGGAGGCGCTCTTCGGTCCAGAGCACGAAGCGATATTGCCGCCACTGCCCCAGCGACGCGAACCACAAATTCCATTCGAATCGCGGCTGGTACGGCGCGTAAATTCCGGGCGCTTTGCGAACGTCCTGCGGCTTGTAACGGAACGCGTAGGGCGTCCAGTTGATTCCGTCGGACGAGCCCTGAAATTCGATTTCATAGCGCGCGTGGGTCATCACGGCAAACAAGCCGTAGCGATTCGCGATGCGGAATGGCTCGAGCATCTGCACAGGCTTTTGCGGAAGCGGGACCGTCGGCGCGAGCTGCCAGATGAGCCACGCCGAGGTCGCGTAGAAAATCAGCCCGAGGCACACTCCTGCGATGGACATACGGACCGGCGCGAGCCGAATGCGCCAGCGGGCGCGCGAACCCCCCGGCGGCGGTTCGACGGCCGAGGCCGGCGCGGGCGGGCGATCAATGAACGCTCGCAGGCGGGGCCGGAGAATCCATTCGATCACGCGATCATCGAGCAGCAGGAAACCCAGCGCGAGAACGATGTAATTCAGGAACGCGTAGTTCGCCGTGAGAATAATTCCGATCTCGAACGGCGTGACGATGCAAAAGCACGCGATGCGGAACGGTCGCGGAAGAAACAGCGTCCAGACGAGCACAAGCTCGATCGCGAGAGTGAGAAATACAGCGAAGGCCTGGAACCGGTGCGGAAAGTGCTGCACGTACCAGCCGATCCACGTGGGCAGCGGGCCGTTCTGGTAATAGTCGTCCATCGCGCTGAAGTTTCGCCACGAAAGATCGCCGCTGGCCATCTTCGCCACGCCGGATTCGAAATAGATGCGGAACCACTCCCAGCGCAGCAGAAACAGGCTGGCGCGAGACGGCGCGTGCGCGCGAGCGAGGCCCGGCCAGAATCCAGGCGGCGCAAAGAAGAGGCCGATGAAGCCGGCTTCGAGCAACATGCCGTCGGATTGATAGCTGGAAAAATCCTGCGCGGCGCTGATGAACGAAAGAAAGCAGACGAAGCTGACGGCGAGAGAAGCGCGCGGCCAGACGTTGGCCACCAGCAGCAGCGACGCGATCGCGCCCACCCAGCAAACGAACATGAGCGCGCGGTCGCCGGCACCGAACCAGAAAAGCGTGGGCGCATACCAAAACCGAAACGAATGAAGCGCCGCCGAAACCGCCTGCAGGTAGTCTCTGGCGGGAAGAATTCCGTTGGGGCCGATGAGGCCCTTGATCTGAAACAGAAGCGAATAGAACGCGGAGAAGTAGAAGATTCCGAGGGCGCGAATAAAAATCCAGCGCGGCCAGAGATGCCCGGGATGCTTCTCGGTCGCGACCTCAGGGCCGAGCAGCCACTTGACCGCCCTCTCGATTCGCTCTTCCATCGCACGCGATTATACAGAGGGAATGCGGGGCGCACGGCGTGATTCGAGATGAGGCGGAGTTGACGGGGACGATTGTGGTTTGTTGAGGCATGCTCGGTTGGTGACGCCGAAGAGAGATTCTTCGACTGCGCGTCCCGACCGGGAGATCTGAAATCGATCTCCCGGAAAAGAAAAGGCGTCGGGTCGCTCCGCTCAGAATGACGGCGCGCTGAGGGGCGCCGGGGCTCAGCTTCCTTCCTGCGTCAGGGCACATTAGGCGGACGTGGCAACCCGATTGCAAGCAGGCAGAATGACGATTCGCGCGAGAGGTAGCCAGACAGCCGCAGAAACGCAAAACGCTAAGCGGATTCCGTGATGGAGGAATGCGGCGGCCGAAATTTGAGGAAGCTGGGCACGGGCGGAACGGAATCGAGATTCTGGCGGCCTTCGGTGAACTCAATGAGGAACTCCTGCACGTTGAAGCGATGCCCATTCCGGAGGTGAGCGAGGCGCCGAGCTCCATGGAGCCGTACGTATTCGCCATCCGGCATCAGCACGCGCGTCTTCAATGTGTCGGCAAGGTAGGGCGCGACCACTTCGGTGAAAATCTGATCGCAGAGCACGGGGTCGCGCAAACGGAAGATCACCTCGACGCGCTCGTAGATATTGCGCTGCATCCAATCGGCGCTGCCGAGAAACACTTCCGTCTTGCCGGCGTTGCCGAAAATGAAGATGCGGCTGTGCTCGAGAAAGCGCCCGATGACGCTGCGCACGCGGATCCTGCTGCTGAGCCCGCGAACGCCGGGGCGCAACGTGCACGCGCCTCGCACGATCAATTCGATCCGCACACCGGCCTGCGAAGCGCGATAGAGCGCCTGAATGATTTTTTCGTCGAGGAGGGAATTGAATTTCGCAAAGATGAACGCCGGGCGCCCGGCCCGCGCATGAGCCGTTTCGCGCTCGATCAAGGCGAGGAAATTCCTGCCCAGGTTCAGCGGCGCAACAAAAAGCGGCGAGTATTGCGAACGCTCGGAATGGGCCGTCAGGTAGTTGAACACGTGGTGCACGGCGGAGGTGAGGTGCGTGTCGCTGGTGAGCAGGCTCAAATCGGTATAGAAACGCGCCGTCGAGGGATTGTAGTTGCCGGTGCCGAGATGAGCGTAGCGGCGAATCTGGCCGTCGGGTTCGCGCCGCGCGACGAGCGCCAGCTTGCAATGCGTTTTCAACCCGACCACACCGTGGAAAACCTGCACTCCTGCGTCCTGCAGGTTCCGCGCCCAACGAATGTTCGAGGCTTCGTCGAAGCGAGCCTTCAGCTCGACCACCACCGCGACTTCTTTCTTGGCTGCCGCTTCGATCAGCGCGCGCACAATGGGCGAATTCTCGCTGGTGCGATAGAGCGTCTGCTTGATCGAGAGGACATCGGGATCATGCGCCGCGCTTTCGATGAAGCGCACAACCGTCGCGTATGAGTCGTACGGGTGATGCAGAAGAATATTGCGTTTCCGGACCAATTCAAACAGCGATGAGGAACCGGGCTTGAGATTCAATTCGCGCGGCGCGAACGGGCGATATTTCAGATCCGGCCGCGCGGTCTGCTCGTATAGATTGAAGAGGCGCGAGAGGTTGATGGGGCCGTTGACGCGGAAAACCTGTTCGGGCGACAGGCGGAAATTCGCCTCGAGCCGCTCAACGATTTCCTGGTTCGCTCCCGCCTCAATTTCCAGGCGCACCGCCGAACCCTTCCTGCGGCGATGAATCTGCAGGTCCACGGATTCAAGGATGCTGCGGGATTCCTCCTCTTCGAGGTACAGGTTGCTGTTGCGCGTCACGCGGAAGGCGGCCGCCGAAAGGATTTCGTATCCGTGATACAGCCGCTCGGCGAAAGCGTGAACCACGTCGTGCAAGAACACATACTCGACCTTGTCCTTGGGCGATGGCAGGCGCACCAGGCGCAGCAACGCACGTGGCACCGTGACGACTCCCAGATAAATCTGGGAAGCGCGCCGCTTGCGTTTGAGCAAGAACGCGAGACAAAGCGCTTTGTTCAAAACGTGAGGAAACGGATGCGCGGGGTCCACGGTGACGGGCGTAAGAATCGGCTCGACAGTCTTGGTATAGAAATTTTCGATGTAGTCGCGGGCTTCCGGGCGCAGGTCGCCGCGTCCGAGGACGCGTACCGATTCATCCTCGAGCGCCGGAACGAGCTCGTCGCGCCAGCACTCGTATTGCTCGTACACGAAGCTGCTGATTTTGGAGGTAAGCTCCGCGAGCACTTGTTCCGGTATTCGTCCATCTGCGCTTGGCTCGCGGTTACCGTGCTCGACTTGCTGCATCAGCCCGGCAAGGCGCACTTCGACGAACTCGTCCAGATTGCTCGCGGTGATGCCCAGAAATTTCACTCGCTCCAGGAGCGGATTGCCCGGGTCGCGCGCCTCTTCGAGAACCCGCTGGTTGAATTGCATCCAGGATAGATGACGGTTGAAGAATCGTTCGGAGTCCGGAATGGTGATGCGAGGCATGCTTACCTTTGAGGCGGCAAGGTTAGCCTTTGAGTGTTACTGCCGCGTTACAACTGGCGCCGCCGGCCGGGTTCCGGGGCGACCTATCACTGGGGGTAGGCGCTCGACAAAGAACGAAGGTACGCGATGATGGCTTGCGCATCCGCGTGATTCATATGGTAGATGTGCATCGGCTGGCGAATGTTCTCACCGTTCGGCCCCACGCCCTTTTCCAGAACATCCGAGCCCTGATCGTCCGAATACCCGCCAAAACCCGCCAATGCGGGCGCGTTGTTGGCCCAATTCGGATTGGCGTGAACGGGCACGATCCAGATCTGCGCGCCCTGCAGCCTGCGGGATTCGTCGAGATTGCCGCTCGAGTCGCGAGGCGTGTGGCATTCCTCGCACATGGCGACATTTTCAACCAAGTAACGGCCGCGCTCGACCGAACTTTGCGGAGCGGCGGCGGGCGCTGCATTCTTCTGCGGCGCGCCGGGCGCGCTCTCCCGCGATGACAGGCGCGAAGCGCCGAAACCAGCGGCCAGCAAAACGACCGCGCAAAAAGCCACTTGATGAGTTGCTTTCATAGACTGTCAATCCTGGGTTTTCTTTAGGATGCGGCTCTCTCCCGGAAGGAAGGCCGTTCACCACTGGAACGAGAAAGTATCGCAAAAAGCGCGTTTCGATGTCTATTGGGTTTTTCAGTTTGTTTCACCGGCAGCCGGCAGATTTTCCGCACCGGCGGGACGTGCGGCGGTTCCCATCGGGGAAAGTCGGGCGAGCGCCCATCGAGCGTGGCCGGAAACGAGCGAGTCCTCGGAAGATGCGAGGCGATCGAGCAATCGAAGGACGCGCGGATAGGCGTCTCGATCCGGCGTAATTCCGGAATTTCCCAGGGCCACGCAGGCGTTGCGAACCAAACCGCGCCATTTCGCGCGCTTGGCCGCGCTCCCGCGGAAAATTGCGCTGAACTCCTGCTGCGAGAGCGAGGCGAGCCACTCAAGCTCGGGTGAGACGAGCGAGTTTCCATTTTCGAGCGCGCTCCGCGGCTGAAACGCCGCCATGGACGTGAATGGCGCCTTGCGATTCCATGGGCACACGTCCTGGCAGATATCGCAGCCGATTACTGCGCCGCCCATCTGGGGACGAAGCTCTTCCGGAATTTCTCCGCGAAGCTCGATCGTGAGATAGGAGATGCAGCGGCGCGCGTCGAGGACGTACGGCTCCGGGAAGGCTTGGGTGGGGCAGGCGTCAAGGCAGCGCGTGCACGTCCCACAGAGATCCGCAGGAGGCGGTTCGCCGGGCGCGACGGTTGGCTCGAGAGCAAGCGTCGTCACAATAACACCCAGGAAAAGCCACGAGCCAAGCTGCGAATTGATCAGGCAGGTGTTTTTCGCGAGCCAGCCGAGGCCGGCATGTTTCGCCGCCACGCGTTCGATGATCGGACCCGTGTCGGTGTAGGCGCGCGCGGCGAACGGCTCGGCGAATTCCGCGCGCATGTCGGAGATCAGCGCCCGCAGCTTCTGCTGGATCACGTCGTGATAATCGTCGCCCCAGGCGTAGCGGGAAATCCATCCGCGCGGCGAGTCGGTATCGGCATCTTCGGGGGAAGCGGCGGAGCGCGGCGGCGAGTTGTAATTGAGCGCGACAACGATCAGGCTGCGAGCGCCTTCGAGTACCCGCCGCGGATCGGCGCGGCGCGGATCGTGAAGATAATTCATCTCGCCGCCATAGCCGCGAGCAAGCCATTCGGGCAGGTGATGGAGTTCCGGGAACGATGCGGCCGAAGCGGAGTCCGACCCATCCGTGGAAGCAGAATTCTCCGGCGCCGCGGGCGCGACACCGCAGAGATCGAAACCGGAAGCGCGCGCCCGCTCGCCGATCCAGCGTGTTTGCTCTGCTGGCGTCATGCGTCCATGATGCATCAAGCGGAGCGCACGAGCGAAGACTTTGCGGCCGTTGGCTCCGCCGCGGATCGCGTGTTTTGCTTGTCACCACAGCGCGGGATTGCATACAATCGCGGACGGTTTGAACGGGAATGGAGAGATTGATGAGCCAGCGGATCGCCGCGAAAATCACGGGAGTGGCCGGGTACGTGCCGCCGCGCGTCGTAACCAACGCGGACATGGAAAAGATCGTGGACACCACCGACGAGTGGATCCGCACCCGCACGGGCATCCGCGAGCGGCACTTTGCGGCCCCCGGCGTCGCGTCTTCGCATCTGGGAACTGAAGCCGCCAAAAAACTGCTGGCGATGAAGGGCGTTCGCCCGGAAGAAATTGACATGATCGTGGTGGCCACGGTCACGCCGGATATGCTGTTCCCCGCCACGGCCTGCCTGATCCAGGACCGCCTGGGCGCGACGAAGGCCTGGGGCTTCGATCTTTCCGCCGCGTGCTCGGGCTTTGCCTACGCGCTGACGGTGGGCGCGCAGTTCGTGGGCACGGGAGCGCACAAGAAAGTTCTCGTGATCGGCGCCGACGTGATGACCTCCATCCTGGATTTTCGGGACCGCGCCACCTGCGTGCTGTTCGGCGACGGCGCGGGCGCCGTACTGCTGGAACCCGCTGCGTCGGAGGCGGAAGGAATCATTGATTTCGTGCACGATGTGGACGGCTCGGGCGGCTGCAACCTCTACATGCCCGGGGGAGGCTCGCTGCATCCACCGTCGCACGAAACCGTGGACAAGCGCATGCACTACGTCCATCAGGAGGGCCAGCAGGTGTTCAAGTACGCGGTGCGGCGAATGAGCGAGCTTGCCTGCCAGGTTTTGGAGCGCAACGGGCTAACGAGCAAGGATCTGGCGCTTGTGGTTCCTCATCAGGCGAACATGCGCATCATCCGCGCGATGCAGGAGCGGCTGGGCGTGGATGATTCGAAGGTGCTGGTAAATATTGATCGCTACGGAAATACCACGGGCGCGACGATCCCGCTGGGATTGGTGGATGCTGTCGAACAAAAGCGCTTGCGCAAGGGCGACCTGGTCCTGCTGATAGCCGTTGGCGCGGGCTATACCACCGGCGCGGTGCTGATGCGCTGGGCTTACTGAAGTTCTGCGCGAATCCTAGTTCTCTCCGAAGTCGTCCGCCTGATCTCCCACTATCGTCAGGACCGGATTCGTGTCGCCGGCGGTCGTCGTGATCATCACGGTCTTCGTCGGCGAAACGATGAAGAACGCCCCGTTGAACGCGGGCGGAGGGGGGCTTTGAGTCAGGCTAAGCGTGCCGCTGCCATCGGTCGCGCCGGTCGTGGTGAGCACGTAAGTGCCCGACACCGGCAGGTCCGGGGTATTAGCGCTGGTGGTGCTCAGATCCTCGGCGCCCACCACCGAGCCGGAAGTAAAGATGAGCACGCCGGAATAATTCTGGAGCGGGGCCGCGGCCGGCTGCGACGTGCCATCCGGCAGGGTTCCGGTAATCGTGCTCGTGGAAAACGGGCCTGTGGATTGCGGCTCAAAAATCCCGAGCACTGGCGCGCTGATGTTTTCGAGAATACAGAAAGCCTCATTGCTGTTGATGACGTAAAAGACGGGTGCAACCGGTTGAATCAGATCCGTATCCACGCGACCGAACGAGTCGCCGGTGCCGAAACTTGCGGCGTAAGCGCTCGCACCCAGCGCGGTTCCCACTGACCCGGCCACATTTTCCACCAACGACAGTGTGAATCCGCTTCCTCCGTTGGCCTGCAACTGGGCGACAGCCGCAAACGGCACGTAGGCGGGCCCGCCGCTCGGAATCACGGAGCCCGATAATCCGCCGACGCTCGCTGCAGAGAACGACTGAATCGCTTCCGTGAACGGATATCCTGTCTGATGGACCAGTTTTCCAACGCTAACGAAAGGCGTGGCCTGGCTCACCGTGTCTGTTTCCACGATGAAAGCTTCGGTCAGCAGCCCGCTTGTCGTTGTGATCGGATAGACGCTGAAGGTCATGTCTCCGAGCGTTTGCGACACGCTCATCACGCAGCGCGCGGCTTGCGACGACGTTTGGAAGGTGCCCGAAAAAGTCGTGTCCGGCAGGATCGTCTGCACGCCTGGAGAGCTGGAATCCACTTCGCCGTTATCAATATTACCCGGCGTGGAGGAGCTCGCCGGAACTTCGGCGGTGAACCGGCCCGCAAGGACAAAGGGTCCCGGTGTCGTGCCGCTAAAGTTCCCTTCCGCGCCGCTCAACCCGATGACAAAGTCCGCGCCCAGCGGTCCCGCGCCTGACATCGTCTGCGAGCCGCAGGTCGCCGTGTTCTGCTGCACAATCTCGCCCGAGCCGCGCACCCCGGTTGAATCCATTTCAACCATGCGGCCGTGGAGCCCCGTTGAATCCATGGAGAAATCGTACGTGGGAGTGCCCGGCAAGCTCGAGAAAATCAGCTGGCCGCGATTGTTTTGGAGCGTGAAAGTGCCTGTGAAAGTCTGATTCGTGTGGGGACCTGAAATGGAATTCACATCTTCCACGCCGCCGGAGATTGCGCTCACTCCATCGGAGGTGAAGCTGCCCGCGACGACAACCGGGCCGCCGGAATTGAATCCGCTGAATTCGAAGGCGTAATTGCCGCTCAATTGGTTTGTGATCGTGATGCTGAGCTGCCCTGCCGTGGTCGTGGCGGTCGCCGGCGTCATCTCACTATCGGCGACCTGGACTGTGAAAGTGTTGAAGATTCCGGTCGCGGTGGGCGTGCCGGTAATGGCGCCGCTCGTGGCCAACGTCAATCCCGGGGGCAGGACCGTCCCGTTCGTAAGCGTCCAGGTATAGGGTGCAACGCCGCCGGTGGCCTGCAACTGCGTCCCCGAGGGGTAGACGGTGCCGAGAACGCCGTTCGGCAGCGTGGTCGTGGTGATCAGCAACGGCGCCGTCGGCTCGACGGTGATGGTTATGGACTGCGTCTCGGTGGGAAACGCAATTGACGTGGCCTGGATGCTGACGGTGAACTCAGTGGCGATCGCGGTCGTCGGAGCCGTATAAACACCGACCGTGACGCTCGTCGCCGTGAATGTGCCCGGGGGGACTGGAGCGCCCGCGCCCGGCGTGAATACCCAGGTTACGCCCGCGCCCGTTGTGTCCCTCGGGACGCTCGCGGTGATGGTAACCGTTCCTCCCGCGGCGATTTTCGACGCCGTGGCATGGAGTACGACGGAATTGTAATCCGAAGGAATGCCGGAGCAGCTCGTGCAGCTGTTGCTTTGAAGAAAGACCATCAAAACAAGACAGAAAATGGATGGGAATCCTTTACTCTTCGCCATTGCCACTCCTTGAATGGACGTTCCCCAAAGCGTATGCGAGTTGCCCACATTATTTAGAACACAAAACGGCATACCGGGGCTTGAAAATGACCGAAGGCAATAGCGTATGAGGCAACCGAGGAGGCAAAACCCAGGCGAAAATGGCGGGCTGACATCCATGCAGGGCCTTCGAGACCCTGCGGCCGGGACCGACGATAACTAGATTGCGCCGGGCGCGGATTGCGTGGGTTTTTCCTACGTACGTTTTCAGGGATAATGGAGGCGGACTCTGCGGCACCAAATCTGGCGGGAAAGGATCTCCCTTGCGCGCTGTCATCACGGGCGGAGCGGGTTTTCTTGGATCACATCTTTGCGATTACTTCATCGAAAAGGGCTGGGACGTCCTTTGCATGGACAACCTCGTCACCGGCGCTGATTCGAATATTGCGCATCTGCTTTCGAATCCCCGATTTAGTTTCGCCCAACAGGACGTTTCGAAATACATCGAGGTCTCCGGGCCCGTGGATGCGGTGCTGCATTTTGCTTCGCCTGCCAGCCCGCCGGACTACCTGAAGTTCCCCATTCAAACGCTGAAGGTGGGAGCGCTCGGAACCCACAACGCGCTGGGGCTGGCGATGGCCAAGAAAGCCAAATTTCTTCAGGCCTCCACCTCGGAGTGCTACGGCGATCCTGAAGTGAGCCCGCAGCCGGAGAGCTACTGGGGACATGTGAACCCAATCGGCCCGCGCGGGGTCTACGACGAGGCCAAGAGATTCGCGGAAGCCATCACCATGGCGTATTACCGCTACCATCACGTGGACACGCGCATCGTCCGGATTTTCAACACCTACGGACCTCGCATGCGGCTGAACGACGGGCGGGCGCTGCCGAATTTCCTTTATCAGGCGCTTGTGGGCGAGCCCATCACGGTGTACGGCGACGGCAAACAGACTCGAAGCTTCTGCTACGTGGCGGACTTGATTGACGGAATCTACCGGCTGCTGGAATCGCACGAGCACGAGCCCGTGAATATCGGCAACCCCGCGGAAATCACGATCCTGGAATTCGCGGAGCGCGTGCGCGCGCTGGTGGGAACCACGGCCCCCATCGTGCACCACCCGCTGCCGGAGGACGATCCCAAGCAGCGCTGCCCCGACATCACAAAGGCGCGGCGAATTCTCAAATGGGAGCCGAAGGTAAATCTGGAGCAGGGTCTAAAGATTACCTACGATTTCTTCAAGCAACAGGTGGCGACCGCGAAACACAAGGCCTGAACCTTACGCGAGCTTCACACGAACTTCGCGCCCGTTTTTCGCGGCCGTCTTTCTCGCGCGGAGATTAATCCGGCCGGCCAAACGAACGATATTCGAAGCCCCGGTCCTTCATTTCGCGCGGCGAAAGCAGATTCCTTCCGTCCACGATCAGCGGGCGCGCCATGGCACCTCGAATGCGATCCCAATCGAGTTTTCGGAATTCGTCCCATTCCGTGGCGATCAGCAGGGCTTCGGCATCCTTGGCGGCATCGTAGGCCGTTTTCGCATACTCGATTTGCGGAAGTATGGCGCGGGCTCGTTCCATGGCTTCCGGATCGTACGCCCGGATGACAGCGCCTTCGCCCAGCAGGTGATTCACAAGGTCAATGGCGGGCGCGAAACGGACGTCGTCCGTATTGGGCTTGAATGCAAGTCCGAGGACGCCGATCTTTTTCCCGCGGACGACCCAGAGAGCGCTGCGCAACTTTTCGTAGAAGTGGTCGATTCGTTTCTTGTTGATCTTCTCCACTTCCCTCAGCATCGTGAAATCCACGCCCGAACGTTCGGCGAGATGGACGAAGGCCTGCAGATCCTTCGGCAAACAGAAGCCGCCAAAACCCAAACCGGCGGAAAGGAAACTGGGCCCGATGCGGGGATCCATGCCCATCGCGCGCACCACTTCTCCAATGTCGGCGCCCAGGCGCTCGGCCAGGTCCGACACCATGTTGGCGTACGAAATCTTCAACGCGAGGAAAGAGTTCGACGCATGCTTGATCAGCTCGGCGCTGTTGATCGTGGTGACGAGCCAGGCGGGCGGCGGAACGTTCGGGCACTCGGGTGAATGGACCGGGCACTTGAATTTCCGCTCCAGCACCGGTTTGTAGATTTCCTTGAGTTGCCGCTCCGTTGCCTCGTCCTCCACGCCCACGACAATCCGGTCCGGGTGAAGGAAGTCGGCGACGGCGGTGCCTTCACGCAGGAATTCAGGGTTGGAAGCTACGCTGAACTTGACGTTCGATTTGCGCCCATAGACCGAAAGGGCGCGCTTGAGCTCCTGCCCGGTGCGAGCCGGCACGGTGCTCTTCTCAATCACCAGCTTGGGAGACTTGGCTTCGGTGGCGATCACGCGCGCCACATGGTCAATGGCGCTAAGATCCGCGTCGCCATTCGGCAATGGCGGCGTGCCCACGCAGATGAAAAATGCGTCGCCGAAAGCCACCGCGTCGGATGGGTTGGCGCAAAACTTAAGCCGGCCGTCCTTGCGGGCCTTGGGAATCACCTTCTCGAGCCCGGGTTCGTAGATGGGCATACCGCCGGACTCGAGCGTCTGAATCTTGCTTGCGTCGTTGTCCGTGCACATCACTTCGTGCCCAATTTCCGCAAGGCAGGCTCCCGTCACCAAGCCGACGTATCCAGTGCCGATCACCGATATCTTCAAGGGAATCTCCCGGTTGCAAAGAGTGAAATTTCGCGGCCAAATACGAACCTCTATTTTGAGGCGACCCACGCAATGCGGCAAGACAATTGTCGAATGGTGTTATCCCGGGCAAACCTACGGGGCGAAGGGAGGCGCAAATCGTTTTTCAACAGGCGGTTAGCCCTGTGGTACAGGATACTCTTTCCTAACATCCGCCAACCGATTCGCATCCAGACCATGCCTTCTCGCCTATCCTAAAGCTGTAGAACCATGGCTCAACCCACAAATCCGAACCCTGGATTTCCGCCCGCTGGCGATGAGCGCCGCCGCGTGGAGCATCAGGAAACACTGCTCCTGACCGACGTTCCGGAGGCTGCGGCCATGATTCCGGAAAAACCCGGTCCGGTTGAAGCCAACACGAATCTCAACCCGGCAACACTCGCGGCCCTGTCGCAGCGGTACGACATCCTGGCCGACGCAGGGCACGGAAGCATGGGCAACGTCTACAAAGCGCGAGATCGCGAGACTGGCGAGGTCGTCGCTCTGAAGCTTTTGAAGCCGGAGATTGCTTCGGATCAGACGATGATGGAGCGCTTCAAAAATGAGCTCCTCTTTGCCCGCAAAATCACACACAAGAATGTATGCCGCGTCCATGAGTTCAATCGCATCGGCGGAATCGCATATACCTCGATGGAGTTTGTGGAGGGCGAAAGCCTGCGGTCCGTCCTGAACCGCTTCGGCGGCCTCCCGCCGCGCAAAGCGATCGATCTGGTGGCCCAAATTTGCTCTGGCCTAAAGGAAGCGCATGCCCAGGGAATCGTGCACCGCGATTTGAAGCCCGAGAACGTCATGATTGATGGTCAGGGCAACGTGAAAATCATGGACTTCGGAATCGCGCGCTCGATGGAAGCGGTCACACGGCTTACGGGCTCGATGGTCGGGACGCCGGCCTACATGGCGCCGGAGCAAGTGGCCGGGAAACCCGTGGACTACCGCACGGATATCTACTCGCTCGGCCTGATCATGTACGAAGTTTTCACCGGCGCTCAGGCATTCCAGGCGGACAACGCTGTTGCAGTCGCGCTGAAGCAGATGCGGGAAGCGCCTGTGCCGCCTCATGAGATCGAGCCGGCGGTCCCGGTTGGGGTCGAACGCGCCATCCTAAAGTGCCTGGAAAAGGAACCGCCGAAACGATTCCAGTCAATCGGCGAGCTCGAGTCCGCGATGCGCGCTTCGGGGGGAGCGGCCGCGACGCAGGCTGCAGTTGCCGTCGCACCGAACTATTTGAACCGCACGCCTCTGCATTCTCAGGTGCTGTATCCGCCTGCGGCCGAGCCGAAGGGCACGTCACCGGTAACGTGGGTTCTGCTGGGCGCGCTGCTCGTTGTCGGCGCCTTTGCGGGATGGCACTGGATGCAGGTGGTGCAATCGGCTGAGAATCTTCCGCCGCCCGCTGCATTGCCAGCGCCGGCGCCGCCAGATTTCGCGCTCGATTTTGCCGCCACAAAACCAGCCGCCCCACAACCCGCGGCCGCGGAACCGGCAAGTCCAGAACCAGCGCCGGCGGAAGCTGCTGATGCAAAGGCCGACGCGGACAAACCGGCTGAAGCGAATCCCGAAACGCCGGCTCCGGTGAAGCACGCGCCGGCGGAAGCAGTTACAGCGCGCGAAACGGCGCCAGCGAAAAATCAAACTTCCGATTCGAATGCAACGCCTCGGAATGCGCAGCGGAGCGCGGACAAGGCTTTCGGCGAGAACGAGCCGGTCGCAGCGCCTCCCGTAAACGACCACACGCCGAGCTATTTGTGGATCGGCCGCTTCGAGCACGAGGACAAAGCGCAGGGCACGGCAAAGAAGATCGAGGATCTCGGGCTCCCCGTCGTGGTCGTACCACGACATGGCTTGACGGGTGAGTTCTACGTGGTTCTGACCGGCCCGTATGGCCCCGAGCGCATCGAGAGCGCGATGGATTGGCTGAAAACCCAGGGATTCGCTGACGTTCGTCTTGTGAAGAACCCTCTGGGAAATCCGCGACAGACTCCCAACTAAAATTCGGAGGCGCGAGGCAGGAATGGCGATGGAAATGGAATTCGGTGCACAGAGCGATACGGGATGCGTCCGCCAAAATAATGAGGACAGCTATGGCGTCGCGGCGGAAATGAACCTTTTCATCCTCTCTGACGGGATGGGCGGATTGGAGGCGGGGGAAGTAGCGAGCCGCCTGGCCGTGGACACCGTGCTCGCGCGCTGCCGGGAGGCGGAGAAGAATCCGTCGCTGCCGCTCGCAGGTGAACCCATTGAGGGAGTTTCGGGCGCGTCGAATCAGCTGGCGAGCGCGATTCGATCGGCAAATGAGGCGGTTTACCGCACCGCGCAACAGAGTGCAGGCGAGCGGGGCATGGGCGCCACAATCGTTGCGGTGTGGTGCGCCGATGAACGCATGAGCGTAGCGCACGTCGGAGACAGCCGCATCTATCGCCTGCGCGGCGGCGAGCTCGAACAGCTCACGCAGGACCACTCTTTTGTCGCCGAGCAGGTCCGCCACGGAAAAATGACGGAGGAGGAAGCCGCCAGCAGCACGATGCAGAACGTTCTCGTCCGCGCGCTCGGCATAGACCCGACGGTCGAGGTGGACGTGAGCGAAGAGCTGCTGATGGAAAGTGACACGGTGCTGCTCTGCTCCGACGGGCTGACGCGCGAACTTTCCGATGCGCAAATCGCCGCGGTGCTCGGCAAATTCGACGACCCCCAGGCCGCCGCCAGACAGTTGGTGGACATGGCGAAGCAGGCGGGCGGTGGGGACAACGTGACCGTGATCGTGCTGCGCCGCGCCGCGAAACCCGGGGGCGCTATTGCGCGCATCGGCAGCTGGTTCAAGAAATCGGCGTAAGACGAAGAATTCTGGATCGCGATTTTAGCTTTCTTGGGAGGATTGAAATGGCCAAGCTCGTACTGAAGTTCGAAAATTCGGTGCTGAAGGAAATGCCGGTCGGAACGAAGGAAGTGAGCATCGGCCGTTCCCCGGAAAACGGCCTGGTGATAGACAACCCGGCCGTCTCGCACTACCACGCCCGAGTGTTCAGCGAGGAAGGGCGGTTGATGCTCGAGGATTTTGGCAGCATGAACGGCACGTTTGTCAACGGCCAGCGCGTGAAGATGGTGACGCTCAAACCGGGAGATTCGGTCGGCATCGGCAAGCACACGATCGTGGTCTCCGAATCTCGCGAGCTGGACGGCCATGCGGCCGGAAACGGGGCAGTGAGGCTCGCGGCGCCCAAAATCAATGAGACCGTGATGCTCGACACGAAGGAGCGGCGCGAGTTTCTGCAGAAAGTCGCAGCGGTCGGCGAAAGCTCGCAGGTTGCGCCGTCGCGCTTGAAAGTGGCGACGCTGATCGTGCGAAAGGGCAGGACCGACCGGAGCGAATATGCGTTGAACGACAAGCTCACCGTGGTGGGGAAGTCGGTCATGGCAACCGTGAGACTCAAGGGCTGGTTCGCGCCCAGGGCCGCCGCGCAGATTACGCGCCGCGAGGATCAGTCGTATTACATTGGGGCGGCCGACAAAATGCCGAGCCTCAACGGCCAGCCGGTCCTGCGCCCGACCATACTTTCGTCGGGCGACATCATCACGGTTGCGGGAATCGAGATGGAATTCGTTTACCGCGATTGACGATCCCGCGAGGATCGTCAATCGCGCGTCAACAGGTCACTCGTTGCATCGCGATCTTTGCCATCACTTTTCTTCCGTGGGAATTGCCTGACTCCGCGCCACAGCATCGGCGTTTCGAGCCGAATTTCGAAGCCCTCGCGCCTTTCACGAACTGGTATCATTCAGTCGCGCGGCTTTACACGGGGTGACGACATGTCGGAACCAACCAAGGAAGAGTTGCTGGCACGCATCGCAGAACTCGAGAAGCAGTCCGGATCGAGACCGAAAGGCACCCTCGAATTCCGGGTCGGCGAAAAGGGCGGCGTCAGCGTTTACGGTCTGGGGCGTTTCCCGGTGACGCTCTATTACGAGCAGTGGGTTCGCCTGCTCGACAAGTCGAGTGACCTTCGCGCTTTCCTCGAAGAAAACAAGCACAGGCTGAAGCTGAAGAACGCGGAGTAACGCTCCCGCCGTACGCGGGCGGCGGGGTCAGCTCTTGGTCTTTTCAAGTTCTTCGATCATGGCGGGCACGATTTCGAAGAGATCGCCGACGATGCCGTAATCGGCCACTTCGAAAATCGGCGCGTTGGCGTCCTTGTTGATCGCGGCGATCGTACGCGAGCCCTTCATTCCCACAACGTGTTGAATCGCTCCGCTGATTCCAAGCGCCAGATAAAGTTTCGGCACCACGGTCTGGCCCGAGCTGCCGATTTGCCTGTCCATCGGGAGCCAGCCCTCATCGCAGATCGGCCGCGACGCGGAAATTTCCCCGCCCATCAGTTTCGCCAGCTTTTCAGCCATGGGAATGTTTTCGGGCGCCTTGATGCCGCGCCCCACCGAAACGAGAATCGGGGCCTGCGTCAGGTCCACGGCTTGTTTCGCCTCGCGGAAAAGCTCCAACGGCTTCGTGCGAATCTGCTCCGGCTTCAATTCGACGCTGAATGGCTTCACCGGCGCCTTGCCACCGGCGTGTTTCGCGGCCAGGTCCGCGCGAAATGCGCCGGCCTGGAATGACGCGATCCATGGCGGTTCGCCTGTAAACACAACGTCCGCCGCGGTGCGGCCCTGAAACATCTGGCGGACGAAAATGAACTTCCCATTTTCATGGCGGTAGGCGATGCAGTCGCCGATCATTCCTTTTTGCATGGACGCGGCAAGCTTCGGCGCGAAATCACGCACCTGATACGTGTGCGGCAGCAGCACGAGATCCGGTTTCGCGCCTTCGATCACCTGCCGCAGCGCGAGCGAGTACGCGTCAGGCGTGTATTGCGCGAGCAGATCGTGTTCGACCAGAAGAACTTCGTCGAGCTGGTAGCCGGCAAGCTCGTCGCAGAGCGCGGCAATGCCCTTGCCGATGACGACGCCGGAGAGCGTGGCTTTTGCTTGCCCGGCGATTTGTTGCGCGGCGGCAAGCGTCTCAAAGCTGACTTTGTTCCACTTAGCGTCGCGCTGCTCGGTGATCAGGAGAATTTTCATCGCTGATTCGCCCTGCGGCACCAGACGCCAGCATGGAAGCTGAAGAGAGATTCCTCGCTTCGCTCGGAATGACAGATGCTCCGCTCACGCTTCGTAGTGAGCATCATAGGACGCGCGCTTCGTGCCGCAGTTTTTCGATGAGTTTGGCCGCGGCCTCTTTCGGCGAACCCGTGATGAATTCCGTCTTTTTCGTTTTCTGCGGGACGTAGATGCGTTCGATGTGCTGCGTCCGCGCGTCCGCGACGCCCAGCGACGCGCGCTCAACAGTCGCGATCTCTTTCTTCTTCGCCGCCATGATGCCCTTCAGCGTGGCGTAGCGCGGCTTGTTGATTCCCGATTGAATCGTAATCACGGCCGGCAGCGGCAGCTCGACCCACTGGAACCATCCAGCCTCGAGCTCGCGTTTCAATTTAATGCGCCCATCGCCGACTTCAATCGCCATGATAATCGTCGCGTGCGGCCTGCCGAGCAATTCGGCAAGCAGCACGCCAGTCTGGCCAAAACCCTGGTCTTCGCTTTGAAGCCCGGTCAGGATGAGGTCGAAATTCTCGCTCTGAATGGCCGCCGCAAGCGAGCGCGCCGAGGTGAGCGGATCGAGCTTGAAGAATTGAGGATCGGCAATATAGATGCCGCGCTCGGCGCCCTTGGCGAGAGCTTCCTTGATGGCTTGCTTGGCGCGCTCCGGCCCCATCGAGATAGCCACGACCTCGCCGCCATGCTTTTCCTTGAGGCGCAGCGCTTCTTCAAGAGCGAAGCCATCTGGCTCGTTCGTTTCAAATCCGATGTCGGCTTCGCGAATCCATGCGCCGCCATCGGCGATGGCCAGGGGCGCGTCCTTCGCGGGAACCTGCTTGACGCAAACGCCGATTTTCAAAATTGTCTCCCGAGGAAGAACAAAGATGCCGCGCTGAAGGCCGCGACGCTACATTTAATTCCCAAGACCCGAGCTAAAGCCTATTTCCCGTCCCATCGCTTGAAAAGGAGCGAGGCGTTGGTCCCGCCGAAGCCGAAGGAGTTCGAGAGGGCATACACCACCTCGGCCTTTCGCGCCTGATTGGGAATATAGTCGAGATCGCAAGCCGGATCGGGATTCTCGTAATTGATCGTGGGCGGAAGAATCTGGTCGCGCAGCGCCAGCACGCTGATGCCCGCTTCCAACCCGCCCGCTCCACCGAGCAGATGCCCGGTCATGGATTTCGTCGAGCTGATGGGAACTTTCTTCGCGCGGTCGCCGAAGACGCGCTTGAGCGCGGCCGTTTCGATCGCGTCACCCATGGGTGTCGAGGTGCCGTGCGCGTTGACGTAGCCGACGTCATCCGGAGAAATCCTGGCATCTTTCACGGCAGCCAGCGCGACGCGATATCCGCCGTCGCCGCCCTCGGCCGGCTGCGTGATGTGGTACGCGTCGCCGGACATTCCATAGCCCACGAGTTCGGCGAGAATGTTCGCGCCGCGGCGCTCCGCAAATTCAAGCGCTTCCAGAATCAGCATGCCGGAACCTTCGCCGACCACAAATCCGTCGCGCGTCGCGTCAAAGGGCCGGCTGGCGCGTTCAGGCTCGTCGTTACGCGTGGAAAGCGCGCGCATCGCCGCGAATCCGCCTATTCCCATCGGCGTAATCGCCGCTTCCGATCCGCCCGCGAGCATCACTTCCGCATCGCAGCGCTGGATGATCTTGAAGGCGTCGCCCAGGGCGTGCGCCGAAGCCGAGCACGCCGTCGCGGTAGCCGAATTCGGGCCCTTGGCCCCGTAGCGGATGGAGACGTTGCCCGACGCAAGGTTCACAATCGCCGAGGGGATGAAGAAAGGAGAGATTTTGCCGGGGCCGCCCTGCAGATATTTCGAGTGTTCCCGTTCGATTACGTCGAACCCGCCGATACCCGATCCAATGTAGACGCCGACGCTGTCAGCGATCTCGGGCGTGATCTCCAGCCCGGCCATGGTCATCGCAAAATCGGAAGCAGCCATGGCGAGCTGAATAAAACGCCCCATCTTCTTCAGCTCTTTTTTCTCGACCCAATTCAGCGGATCGAAGCCGCGAACTTCGCCGGCAATGCGGCAATCAAACCCCGTCGCGTCAAAATGCGTTACGGGACCAATGCCGCTTTTTCCGGCCAGCAGATTGCGCCAGACCTCGTCGGTTCCGATACCGCAGCCGCATACGAGTCCAACGCCCGTCACTACAACTCGGCGGTTCAAAGAAAACTTCTCCTGTTCGGGATAGGACGACCCGGCGGGACTGGCTACTTCCCCTTGGAATGTTTTTCGATATATTCGGTCGCGTCCTTCACCGTGGCAATCTTCTCGGCATCCTCATCCGGAATTTCGATACCGAACGCCTCCTCGAAAGCCATCACCAGCTCGACAGTATCGAGCGAGTCGGCGCCAAGGTCGTCCACAAACGAAGCGCTGGGAGTCACTTCGCCTTCATCCACACCGAGCTGCTCGACAATGATCTGCTTCACGCGTTCTTCGACGCTGGCCATTCTGATTGTTCCTCCGATATCGGCGATCTGGGACCCTAGGCTGCACGCAGGAGAGTTGCGCCCGAATTTGCCTTGCCCATTCTATGCGGGGCCTATCGCCGGGTCAACCTTACCCGCGAGCATGATCGAAAGCAACAACGGCCCGAAATCGCGCTCAGACTAACCCGCGTGCAGGCCGCCGTTGACGCCGAGAACCTGCCCGGTGATGTAACCCGCCTCGTCGCTCGCCAGAAACACGATGGCAGCGGCAATCTCCTGATCCCGGCCGAATCTGCCCAGCGGGATCATCGCTTTCATTTTGTCTTTCAATTCCTGCGAGAGCGGTTCGGTCATCGGCGTCTCGATGAAACCAGGCGCGACGGCATTGACCGTGATGTTGCGCGACGCGACTTCGATGGCAATCGCGCGTGTGAGCCCGATCAAGCCGGCCTTGGACGCCACGTAGTTGGCTTGCCCCGCATTTCCGGTTTCCGCCACCACAGAAGAGAGATTGATGATGCGCCCGGAGCGCTGCTTGAGCATGGCGCCGAGCGCCTGCTGAATGCACAAATGCGCGCCGGTGAGATTCGTCCGCAACACAGCGTCCCAATCCTCGAGCTTCATGCGCAGCGCGAGCGTGTCGCGGGTGATCGCGGCGTTGTTCACCAGGATGTCGAGCTTGCCGAACTTCGCGAGCGTTTGCTGGAAGCCGGCTTTCACCTGAGCGGCGTCCGCTACGTCCATCGGCACGGCGAGCGCTTCGCCGCCCGCTGCCTCGATTTCGGCGACGAGCGACGCGAGCTTATCCGCGGTGCGCGCGGCCACGGCAACCTTGGCGCCGGCCCCCGCAAGCGCGACCGAAGTGGCGCGGCCGATTCCCTGCGATGCGCCGGTGAAGAGCGCGACTTTGCCCTTGAGCGAGAACATCCAGCTAGCTTTCCGGCGCTTCGGCGCGCGCCTGTGTGATCTTGTCGAGCGTGGCTTGCAGACTTGAGGCGTCCTCGACATTGAAGCAGCGCACCGACCGGTCAATCTGCCGCAACAGCCCGGAGAGGACCTTGCCGGGTCCGACTTCGACGAAAATGTTGACGCCCTGCTCGATCATCTCGCGCACCGACTCCAGCCAGCGGACCGGCATCGTCACCTGGCGGAGCAGCGATTCGCGCGCCTCGTCGCCCGAAGTAATCGCCTCGGCGTCCACGTTGGTGATGATCGGAAAACGCGGCGTGCTGAACTTCACCGCGCGCAGGTCCGCCTCCAGGCGCTTCTGCGCCGGCGCCAGCAGCGAACAATGAAAAGGCGCCGAGACGGCCAAAATCACGGCGCGCTTGGCGCCGGCTTGCGACGCGATTTCCACGGCGCGTTTCACCGCCGTGGCATCGCCGGCGATCACGGTCTGTTCCGGCGAATTCAGATTCGCGGGCGAAACCACGTCGCCACCGGCCGCTTTCTTGCAGACTTCGGCTACATCGGCCGGAGAAAGCCCCAAAATCGCGGCCATTGCTCCTTCGCCTGCGGGAACCGCTTCCTGCATGTAGCGCCCGCGCTGGCGGACCAGCTTCACGGCCTCCGAAAATTCGAGCGCCCCCGCGGCGACCAGCGCCGAATATTCGCCCAGGCTGTGGCCCGCGGCGAAATCCGGCTCGATTCCGCGCGCCGCCAGCGCGCGATAGGCAGCCACGGAGACGGTCAGGATGGCCGGCTGTGTATTTTCGGTCAGCTTGAGCGCGTCTTCCGAGCCTTCGAAGCACAGTTGCGAAATCGGAAAGCCGAGCGCTGCGTCCGCTTCTTCAAACACGGCGCGCGATTCGGCGAAATTCGCGGCGAGATCCTTGCCCATGCAGGGATATTGCGAGGCCTGGCCGGGAAACAGGAATGCAAGCTTGCTCATAACGATTACGGGTTCCTTCCGGTTCAGCCGCGGGCGGGGACTGCGGCGGCGGACGAAAGCTCCTGTTCAATTTTCTCGTTCACACCCGAACGGCAGAGTTCGGCGGCGACGCGTATCGCGTTCTTGATCGCGTTGGCGTTCGAGCGGCCGTGCCCGATCACGGTGATGCCGCGGACTCCCAACAGCGGGGCCCCGCCCGTTTCGGAATAGTCGGTGCGCTTGCGAAAATCGTCAAACGCGCGCTTGGAAAGCGCGTAACCAATCTGAGAGGCCACGCTGCTCTTGATCGCCTTTTTCAGCATCCCGCCGATATGCTCCACCAAGCCTTCGCTGAGCTTGAGCGCAATATTGCCGATGAAACCGTCGCATACGACCACGTCCACGTTGCCGCGAAAGACGTCGCGGCCCTCGACGTTGCCCACGAAATTCAGAGGCAGCTGTTTCAGGCGCGTCGCGGCCTCCTTCGTAAGCTCGTTGCCCTTGGCTTCTTCCTCGCCGATCGAAAGCAGCGCGATGCGCGGCCGCTTCACGCCCCAGATCGCGCGATAGTAGATTTCGCCCATCACCGCGAATTGTTCGATCTGCGCCGGCTTCGAATCCACATTCGCGCCGACGTCCAGAATCACCGATATCTTTTCCTTCATATTCGGAAACGCGGCGGCGAGGGCCGGACGGTCAACCGAAGGCAGCGTGCCGATCACGAACCGTGCGATGGTCATCACCGCGCCCGTGTTGCCGGCGCTTACCAGCGCATCGGCCCGGCCGTCGCGCACCAGGCGCGCGGCTACGTGCAGCGAACTTTCTTTCTTGCGGCGGAACGCGTGCGACGGCGAATCCGTCATGGTGATCACTTCCGTCGCGTTCACGATCTCAATCGGCAAACTGCGCGTCTTGTGCCGGTCCAGTTCCTGCCGGACCGTTGCCTCCACGCCCACCAGCAGCACACGTACATCCAGCTCGCGCGCCGCGAGGATCGCTCCTTCGACTTCTACGCGAGGCGCATGATCGCCCCCCATGGCATCCAGGGCAATGGTGGTCATAGTAAGTGCCGGCTTGATACGGCAGGCGAGGGAAAGTTAGGCCGTCTTGGCCGCGGTGTCAATCACTTCGCGGCCATTATAATATCCGCACTTCAGGCACGCCCGGTGGGGCAGCTTCTTTTCGTGGCAATGCGGACATTCGCCCAAGATGGGCAGGTGAAGATGGTCATGGGCACGCCGCGTGGACGTGCGCCTCTTCGAGTGTCGTCGCTTTGGATTCGGCATTCCTGCTCCTCGTGACAGGCCCCTACTCAGTACGGCCTGAATGGAAACACATAGTGTAGCGGTTTATTGCTTCTTGAACCAGTCCTGCTTCAACCGGGCGAGTGGGGCAAGCCTGGAATCGGAGCCGTTCTTTTCGCAGCGGCATTCCTCATTATTCAGGTTAGCGCCGCAATGGGGACAAAGCCCGCGGCAGTCGCTCGAGCAAATCACCTTCATGGGAAGCGCCAGATTTACCTGTTCGGCGAGCACGTCGGCGAGGAAGAGTCCGTCGCCTTCGAAGAAGGCCATCTCGGTATCGTCCAGATTCAGCTGGAATTCTTCTTCCGGCGACATGGAAGTCATGGGACGGTAAAATAGGTCGAAATCGCGGCTGATTTCTTCAATCACGGTGTCCAGGCAGCGGGCGCACACCAGCTCTACCCTCGTGTGCAGGTTTCCGCAGATGCGGATCTGGCCCTCCACAAGCTCAGCCGTTGCACGCACTTCCAGCGGCTCAACCTGGCGGAATTCGCCCGAATGGAAGTCTAGCGTCCCCGGAGCGTAGCTCTTCCGGATGCGGGTTTTTCGGACGGCGAGTTCGTTTACATCCAGAAACATTGAATTTCCCCGCGTTTTTCGAAGCGCAAAGCCATTATAAGTCTGTTGCTTCCCTTGTCAAGGAAGCCACCTGCAAAGGTGTCCCGGCTGACACCCAACGGACAGCGAAGCTCAGGCTTCAACTCTGCTCCGTTGCAGGCGCTCCCAGCAGCTCGTGGCACTGTCGCAGCAGAAAATGATCCGTCATCCCCGCGATGTAATCGCAGACGATGCGATGGCGGGGCTCGCTTTGCGCCAGGTCCGCATAGTGTTTTGGCATACTCTCGGGGTGATCGAGAAAGAAATGGAACAAGGCGTCAAGGGCGGCCACGGACCGGCCGCGCTCTTCCGCGATCGCGGGATGCGAATAAACGCGCGAATTGAGAAACCGCTTCAGACTGGCGTCTTCCCCGGCCGCGGCGGCGGAAAATCCTACGAGTCTCTTTTCCTGGCGGCGCACGTCCTCTGCGGTTTCCACTCCGCTTGCCTCCACTTGCCGGCGAGTGTTCTCAATCAGGTCGGTCACCAGACGGTCGAGGATATGCTTGAGCGCCTCGTTGAATTTCAGTTTCCGCAGACCCTCCGGATGTCGCCGCTCTACGTCTTCATAGGCCTTGGCGAATACCGGCACTTCCGCGCGGAGTTGATCGAAATCGAGAATGTGCGCTTCGAACGCGTCATCGAGATCCGCCGTGTTGTAGGCAATTTCGTCCACCAAGTCAATGATCTGCGCTTCGAGCGGTGGACGTTCTCCGAGCAGATATTCGGCGAGCGCCGGAAATTCCGCCTCCGGGTAATCGTGCGAATGCTTGACGATGCCTTCGCGCACCTCGAACGTGAGGTTGAGTCCCGGGAAATCCAGGTAGCGCTGTTCGAACTGCTCGACAATTCGCAGCGCGTGAAGATTGTGATCGAAGCGGTCGCCATGCTCGCGCATGCGCGCGTCGAGCTGGCGTTCTCCTGCGTGCCCAAAAGGCGGATGGCCGATGTCGTGAACGAGCGCGAGGGCTTCGGCGAGATCGGTATTGATCCGCAGCGCGCCCGCCACCGTGCGCGCGATCTGCGCCACTTCCAGCGTGTGCGTCAGCCGGTTGCGAAAATGGTCGGAGAAGCGCACGGTGAAAACCTGGGTCTTCGCCTCGAGACGCCGGAACGCGCGTGAATGGACCACGCGGTCGCGGTCGCGCGCGTAGTCATTGCGGTAGGGATGTTGCGCTTCCGGGTAACGGCGTCCGCGCGACCGCCGGACGTCCATGGCGTAGGATTCGAGCGGCATCGCTGCCATTCTAGTGTATCGGCATCATCAACCGCTACGGTGGAAGCGTGCTGCTTCAGCCGCACGATATGCTGCGGTGGAAGCGTGGGGCTTTAGCCCTGGACTCGGAGCTCTTTCACTAGGGTCGCCGCCCAACCGATGACGCTGATATGATCGCACCATGATTTCCGAAGCGGAGATCCTGAAAAAGCTGCGAAAAGTCTGCCTCCGTCTGCCGGAAGCGGAAGAGACCGTCAGCTTCGGGCATCCGACATTCAGGGTACGAGGCGGAAAGATATTCGCCGTGCTCGAGGAATACAAAGGCGAGCTCGGCATCTGCGTGAATGTGGGAAAGCTGCTGCAAGGAATTTTCCTGGACGACCCGCGCTTCTTTCGCACGCCGTATATCGGCCAGCACGGATGGGTCACTTTGCGGGTTTACGCGGCTCGATTGAACTGGAAAGAAATCCGCGAGCTTACCAAGGGAAGTTACCTTCTCGCCGCGCCGAAGCCCCCGAAGAAGCAACGGCTCAGCGCTCGAGGCGCCCGAAAAGCGCAGCGCTGAAAATGGCGAAATTTAGAATGGATCAGGACTTGCCGGGCAGCAGCGACAGCGCCTGATCCGCTCGTTCCGCGATCGGCGTATCGGGATAGTCGGACTTGATTTGCCCGTAGAGCTTGGCTGCTTCGGTGGGATTCTTCTCGCCGTAGTGCTGCGCGAGCGCCAGCATCACGACCGGCTTCGGCACCAGCAGCGTGGGCTTCGCGATCAGCTCCTGGTAGAGCTTTGCGGCCTCGTCGCCCTGCCCCATGCGGTCATCCAGGCTCGCAAGCTCGAACCGCGCCAAGGCCGCTACTTCGTCGTCGCTGCTGTTCGTAAGACCCTGGAGCAATCCCCTGGCCTCCGCGTTCTTGTCGAGTTTTTCGTAACTGAGGGCGGCGTAATAGCGCGCCAGTTCACTCGCGCGCGTGTGCGGATATTTCGACGCAACCTCGGAGAATTTCTGCTCCGCTTCCGTGAATTTCTTGTTCGCGTCTGTATAGGATACTTCGCCTGGCGCAGCCGGGGCGCCGACGGGCGCCTGGAAAATCGTCATCGCGCTATCGTAGGCCGCGAACGCCTTCACCGTCTGGCGTTCCGTGTACGTGCGCCAGCCAAATACGCCTACTCCCACCACAACCACGGCGATCAAGAGGTACAGGGTCAGCTGCTGATGCGATAGGACGGCCTCGGCGCCGTGCGCGAAGGTTTCGCGCACCTCATCCTTTTTCAAGTCTCTGCGGGAAATATGCGCCAAGAACGTGACTCCCGGAAGAACTCTCTAATTTCGGATCGTATCACAAACCGGCGCGCGAACGAATTCCAGCGGACCCGGAGTAGGGGAAATGTGCGGAAGTGACTCTTATTGAACAGACTTAGGCAAAGCGCCTGCGTCATCCTTGGCGAGTTTCGTAGCCATTCAATCCGCGCAACCCGCAGCAGTAAAGCTGGACCGGGCAAGCGAAGGATGATCAGGCAAGGTAATGAAGATGCGCACTCTCCGCTCGATTTGTTTTCTGGCGCTCCTGTTTGTAATGCTGGCCGTACCGGCCAAGTCTTTCGCCCAGATCGGCGTCTCCATCACGATCGCGCCGCCGGAATTGGTCGTATACACGCAACCGGTTTGTCCTCAGGAAGGTTATCTCTGGACGCCCGGTTACTGGGGCTATAGCGACCAGGGCTACTTCTGGGTGCCCGGCACTTGGGTCGAGCCACCCACTGTGGGCTACCTGTGGACCCCGGGTTATTGGGGTTGGGGCGATGGCGGGTATGCGTGGAATCAGGGCTATTGGGGTTCCGAGGTCGGCTTCTACGGCGGCGTCAACTATGGCTTCGGCTACGGCGGGGTCGGCTATGAGGGCGGCTACTGGCGTAACAATCAGTTCAGCTACAACACATACGTGAACAATGTCGGTGGCGGGAACTTTCACAACACATACAACAAGACCGTAGTCATTAACACGACAAACTACGTCAGTTATAACGGCGGATCCGGTGGAATCACGGCACGGCCTACTGCTGCGGAAGAATCCGCTGCTCACGCGCAACATACCGCGCCCACTGCCGCACAATCAAGCCAGCGACAAGCGGCCAGTCAGAACCATGAAATGTTGGCGTCCGTCAATCACGGGCGTCCGGCGATCGCGGCAACATCGAAGCCGGGAGAGTTTTCCGGTAATGGCGTGGTAGCTGCCCGCGGGGTCCCGGCTGACAACAAGGCGCCCGAGAACAAAGCGGTAGAGAACAAAGCGACCGGGAACGGCGCCGCTGCGACTCCTGAAACTGAGACCAAGGCAGTTGAGGATAAGCCGGTCCGAACCACCCCGGCCACGCCCGAGCATGTGACTCCTGCCCAACCGATGCGCGACTCGGCACGCCCCGTTCAGCCGGCAGCAAAACCCGAGGAGCCGCGCGCTGACGTCAAGGCCAAGCCGGAGCACACAAACCCGGCCCCGGCGCCAGAACCCAAGGCTGCTCCTGCCCGCACGGAAAGCGCTCCGAAGGCTGCGGCCAAACCGGAACCGGCGCCAAAGCCCGAAAAGACGACTGAGCCTAAATCAAAACCGGCAGATCCGGAATCTCACTAAAACGCAGCGGTTCCGCGGGACCAGTTTTACGATATCAGAGGCTGACGGGAACATTGCAGGTTGACGGGGACGGATGTACATTCTCGGCCGGCCGGAGTCTCCAAACATGGAGTCCGGCTTCAGGCGGAGACAAGGAGGATCTCCATGGGATTCATCGCTTGGATTGTTGTTGGGCTGATCGCAGGCTGGCTCGCGGGCCAGGTCATGAGAGGCGGCGGCTACGGAGTCTTGGTAGACATTATTCTCGGCATCCTCGGCGGCGTTCTGGGGGGCTGGATCTTCGGGCTTTTGGGCATCTGGCCCGCCGGCGGCATGATCGGTTCCATCATCGTGGCATTTGTAGGCGCGGTGATTCTGGTTGGGATTACTCGCCTGCTGAAAAGAGCCTGAAGCAGACTTTTGCGCAAACAGGAAATCGCGCTGTGCCGGGCATCGTCTGCCCGGGCGGCGCGATACTCTTTTGCCTCCCTATTTTGGTCCACCATCGGAACCTACACGTGTTAACGACTTCCCCATGATTTGGACTCACTCCGAAGTTTTGTAGGCAGAGCACTCCTTCCAAAATCCTGAAGTCTTGAATGGATTGGCGCTACTTCGCAGGCTTTGTATCGAGCTGGGCGAGCGTGGCCGTCGCTGTAGCCGCGCCAGGGGACTTCGGAGCGAATTTCAGATACTGACGTAACTCTGAAATCTCGGACGCGGTGTCGCCCTTCCCGGCGTAGACATTGGCCAGCAGGAGGTAGAGCTGCGGCATATGATGAGCCACGTCGAGTTGGATCGCTGCGAGGGCGCTTGATTCGGCTTCTTGGAACTGGCGGAGGTGGGCGCTCGCGTAAGCAGCGTAATAAAGGGAATACACGTTGTTAACCGGGTCCAGCGCCAGGGCGCGTTCGGATAACCTCTCAACTTGTTCCCAATCGCTCTCGATCGCGGCAAATTCGGCTAAACACAAGTACGGCGCCACATATTTCGGATCGACGTTGGAGCCCCGGGAACAAGCCTCCCGAGCCTTGTCCCTTTTGTTCTGCGCATTAAGGACCTGGCCAAGCAACACCCACGCGGCGGCATAGTCCGGATAGACGGTGATCGCCTTTCGAATGTGTTCTTCGGCCTGCGGTAGTTTTTGGTCCTTATACGCCCCGCAGCCCTTTTGATATTCGCTGCTCGCCTTGCCCGGGACCGCCAATCTGGCGGTGCTGATGGTCGGACTTCGTACTCCAGAATCGGTCCAGGAATCGCAGGCTTCCGCGTTGATCATTTCCGACGTGTCTACCGGAGGAAGGTTGGGCTGAAGGAGCGGATCGACTCCGAGACCCGTCGAGTTGGCGGGATCGATCGGCTGAGCCCCATTTCCTGAAGATGGGTTCAGAGGAGAGACAGGGCCCGGGGGCGGCTGGCTCCCATGCCCCTTCTGCGCTTGCAATGGGCTTATCCAAACAGCTACGCCGAGGGCGCAGAGCAGAACTCGCGCAAGCATGGGGAGAACAACGGAGCCGGAGACGCGCGCACATCCCATGTGGCGGGTAACAAGCCCACCGTTGACGGGGATCCCGGGTTGCCTTCCGGTCGTCCGCATGGCAATTCGAGGTTAATCCAAAATCGAATCGTTTGTACAAAATATTTTTGTGTTGCGTCGAGGTAAGAGACGATCGGCAAAAGGTGGGGAGCTCACCTCCGGAACGGACCCTACGCAGCAGGACTTTCCAGCTGACATTCTGAGTAATCACCGGCAACCCGCCGTTACGATTGCATCCACAGGTCGGAAGGGGTACCTTTTCCGTCGCTCGAGGGCTCAAAGCCCGCAAATTCTTGTTCAGGAGATCACTATGAAAAAGTTATCCGGCCTTGCTATCGCTTTCCTTTTGCTCTCTCCCGCGGTCTTCGCCCAGGAACATTACTCGGAGGGCCCGGTCTGGCGCGTCCAACTGGTTCGCGTAAAGCCCACTCACATGGACGAGTATCTCACCAGCTTGCAGCAGGTCAGCAAGCCGCTTCTCGAGGAAGAGAAGCGCGAGGGAATGATCTTGGATTACAAGTTTTTCTTCAAGGAAACCAAGAATGGTCCCCAGGATTGGGATGTTTGCCTCGCCGTCCAGTACAAGAACCACGCGGCCATGGATGGCCTCGCCGCAAAGGGAGAGGCGGTTCGTGACAAGATCATGGGCGGCAAACAGAAGGCTCAGCAGGTCGGTGATTCGCGCGAAGAATATCGCGAACTTATCAGCGACGAGCTGATGCAAGAAATTTTACTCAAATAACGTTGTGTGTCCCGCGCGGGTCGTTTTGTTAAGACCGCGTCGGCTCCTCCGCCGATCTCTCCGCGGTGGTTCCTGTTCGAAACAGAACCAGACATGCAATTGCGGTCTGGGCAACCAAGTCACATAAGCACTGCTCAAGGGCCCGGCGTTATTGCGGCGCCGGGCCCGTTTGGCGCAGAAGGACTATGTCGGATTCGGAGTGGTTGCGGCCCACACCGAGAGTTTTGCCGTCGGGAGACCGTTCCTGGCATGGGTTGCGCGTGTCACGTTGCGACCGAAGCCAAGCAAACGAAGGCGCGCTTCCCTCCAGGGGGCTGCTCAGTTGGCCATTACTGGCCTAGTGGCCAGTAGACGTCCCGGTGGAAGACCCTCTAGAGTAGATAAGCCGTCCAGCATTTCCTGCCTGAAATTTCCAAGGAATGTCGGATTGCGAGCGGAGAACACAATGCCCACAGCCGAACGCGATCTCGTTGAGGAATTCAAACAAGGTCTCAAGGCGCTCAAGAATGGATACTCGGAGAGAGCCCTTGGTCACATGCGGACCGCGTTTGAATCCGATAAGAACAACCCCTTCTACCTTTCCTTTCTCGGGTTGTCCATCGCGCGCGCCGAACGCGAATGGGATCAAGCCGCCGAGCTCTGCGAAATAGCGGTGCAGCTCAGACGGAGCGAATGCCAGTTCCATATGAACCTGGCGGAAGTTTACGCGCTTGCGGGCCGGCGGGAAAAGGCGCTCGATACGCTGGACGCGGCCCTGGAATTGTTCGGTGACGATAAGCGATTGCAACGCGCGCGCAGCAAGGTGGAGAAGCGCCGTTCTCCCGTGTTGCCTTTCCTCACGCGCGATAATTTCCTGAACCGCACATTTGGCAAGTTGCGCCACGGCACGATGAAACGCCTCGGCAAAAAGAAATCCTGAGACGGAACTGCCTCCCGCCACAACAAATCACGCACCGTGTCCGCCTGCTAATGGACCTGATGGCTGAGTAAGCTAACCGGACGCGTAGATCACAAGAAAACCAGATCTCCGGTAATCCGGCTCTTCATGAGTTGGCCTGAGTCCATGATATAAACTCTCGGTCCGGCTCAGCGAACCTGCGATTCGCAAACCATCATGCGTCCAGTCATTGAAGTTTCCAAAGTTCGCAAGACCTACGCCTCCACGGTAGCCGTCGCCGAGGTATCGTTCGAGGTCTATGACGGCGAGATCTTTGGTTTAATCGGGCCCAACGGCGCGGGAAAGACCACCACGATGGAGTGCATCGAGGGCCTGCGTACGCCCGATGCCGGCGCCATCTCGGTGCTGGGTCTTGATCCGTTCAAGGACGTGTACAAACTGCAAGACCGGATTGGAGTTCAACTCCAGCAGGCGCAACTGCAGAAGCGAATAAAAGTATGGGAGGCCGTGGATCTCTGGTGTTCGCTTTACCAAAAGAAGGCGATTGACGGCGAACAGTTGCTCGAACAGCTCGGACTCGCCGACAAGCGGGACACCTGGTTTATGAACCTCTCCGGAGGCCAGAAGCAGCGGCTGTTTATCGCCCTTGCGCTGATCAACGATCCGGAGGTCGTGTTTCTCGACGAGCTGACCACGGGCCTTGACCCGCAGTCGCGGCGGACGATCTGGGACCTTGTGCGCGGCATCCGCGAGCGCGGCAAGACGGTCTTTTTGACCACTCATCTCATGGAAGAGGCCGAACGGTTGTGCGACCGCGTAGCGATCATGGAGCACGGCAGGATCATAGATATGGACAAGCCCGGGAATCTCGTTAACAGGCACTGCCCGGAGCGTACCGTGATCCTCAGCACGGACGACCCAACCGCCCTGGAGCGCTTCCGAGCAATCCCGCGAGTCGAGACGGTGACCTGCAGCGACTCGCAGTTCACGATTCGCGGCCGGGGCGATGACTTCGTGACCGAAGTGATTCATTGTCTCTCCGAGAATCGGATTCGGGTCACGGATTTCCGCACGATTCTCCCCAACCTTGAGGACGTTTTTCTCAAGCTGACCGGTCATTCGATTCGCGACTAGGCTGGATAACGATGCTTCGTGGGCTCTGGAAACTGACTTGGATCGAAATCAAGATATTCCTGCGCGAGCCGCTGGGGGCGATCGGGACGATTGCTATTCCCGTTCTGGTGTTCCTCGTAATAGGTCGAGTAGTCGGCCGCACCCTCTCACCGACCTCACTTGCCTCCAGCAGTTTTATCGGCGTCGGTCTGCCGGTCTTCGCATCGGTCCTGATCTCCGTCAACGCGGTCCTGTCGCTCGTGACGATCATCTCGATCTACCGCGAAGGGGGAATCCTCAAACGACTCCGCGCCACTCCGCTGCGCCCCCAGACGATCCTCAGCGCTCACGTGATCGTCAAGCTGCTGCTCACCGCGGCCACGCTGGCCTTGATGGTCCTGGCGGGCAAGCGCTACTATCCCGTCGGCTTTCACGTTCCATTTTTCTCGTTCACGATTGCGCTGCTGATCAGCACCTGGAGCATCCTCTCGATCGGCTTTCTCATCGCCAGCATCGTTCCCACGGCGCGCTTTGCGCAGCCGATCGGCGCGGTCATCCTCTATCCGATGATTGCTGTCTCGGGACTGTTCGTGCCCGTTGAATTCCTGCCGCCGGCGCTCCACGCGGTGGCGAGAGTTGTGCCGCTGACCTACGCGGTGTCGTTGCTCGCAGGAATCTGGAAGGGCGACCCGTGGTCGGCGCACGCGCGCGACGTCGCGGCGCTGGCCGTCGTGTTCTTGGTCTGCACGGTGGTCTCGGCGAAGGTGTTTCGGTGGGAGTAGCAACAATTTCCCGAGGCATTCTTCCACGTTTGATCCGCAACCTCTCAAATTGACTGAGAAGCGACCGAGTGTTATTTTCGCTTTTCGCAATCTAAGCCCCGGAGGAGCACTCATGCTGCGCAGACTCATAGGGATTCTCGGCTTCGCGGGAATTTTGATGTCGTTGGGCGCTGTTCCCACGATATCTGCGGGCGATGACGTTCCGTTTCCAAATGGATTCCGGGATTGGTTTGTGGTGAACTCCATGATCGTGACCAAGGACAGCCCGATTTCCGCGCAAATCGGCGGCATGCACATTATTTACGTGAATGCGAAGGGGTTGCCGACGCTGAAAATGGGAGGCCCGTTTCCGTATCCTGACGGAACCGTTTTCGCGGATGACGTTCACGACTTTTCGGTGAAAGATGGTTCTTACGTCGAGGGCAGCAAGAAAGCGGTGACGGTGATGGTGAAAGATGCGAAGAAGTACGCGACGACCGGCGGATGGGGATTCCAAGTGTGGGCCGGAGGCGACCCGTCGAAACCGCTCGTCCCCGACGCCGCCCATGCTATCCAAGCTTGCTTCGTCTGCCACACACCGCAACAAGCCCAGGACTACACGTTTTCGACCTACATTCCCTGAGATCGATCCTTGGTCGCGGCCATCCTCGAGTAACGCCCTAACCTGACACGTTGATTCCACTTGCAGGTCAGCGAAGACGACGACCCCCAAAAGGTTCGCGTCTCTGGTATGCCTCTTCCAACTGCCAACGACGAGCGGATTCTATGCGCTACGGCGCCTGCAATCCGACGATCACCACTTGCCATCCGTCCGATGTTGGTGAAATCGAAAACTGGCTTTGGTAGGAACCGGCCGACGACACGTTTTCGAATACCGCAGTCAGATAATTTGGTGTCGAATTTAAATCCGTAATAAAGCCCGCCTGCGGTGTGAACACGTGGTCGGCGTCAGAGTCACCGAACACCCAACTCACGAGCAGCCCGGACTTAGTGAGCGTGATCGAGTTGGAGCTGGCGCTCGTCGTGTACGTGCCGGGACTCGGGCTGGTAATCGCTGAAACGGTGGGTGGAGTCGCCGTGTTTGCTCCCGCGACGGCTACGAAATGCAAAAATATCGGCTCCTGAACGCCAGTTGCGACCGTGACAGTAGCGCCGGCAGGGCATGACGCCGGATTCTGGACGTAGTAGACGGTGCTCCTCATGTCATAGGAAATACCCGCCCAGTTCGTGGGGCCTGCCAAAATGCTCCAGGTGTTCCCGCAGCTATCCGATACAGTTGGTTGAGGTATCGGCTCGCTGAGGTAGTTGTAATAGTCTCCCAGGAACAGCAGCAGCGTTGAGGCGCCAGGGTAGACAAACGGTCCCAGATTGTACGTCGTTGGATAGCCATTTGACGATGGCGCTGTCCCCCATCCGCCCGAAGACACAATCGTCGGCAACGGAGGATTCACGACGAGCGTGGCGGCTCTGCTGGCGTTAGCGGCGTAATCCTCATAGCCCGCATAAACATTCGGTGCAGTGCTATCCGTGCTCAACATGACAAACCGCATAGCAGATGTATTCGTCCACCCTGGTCGTGAAGTGATTTCGTTCACTATATTCGTAACATCTATGGTGTGCGTGCAGGTGTTTTGTCCGTTGTTTTGCCCTTGGCAGCTGCCATGATCATCACCCGGCCCCGTCGTAGTGTAATCAGTGTAGGAAGAGGTATAAGGCACGTCCAGCGGAGTGTTACCTGCCGTTCCACTGAAAGCGGGCCCGTCGTCCTGACCAACTCCGTATACGCGGAAAGTGTAGTTGCTGCTGGGGCAGGGCGCTAATGCGCAAGCATCGCTGGTTGCAAAACTGTCGCTGCTCACCAGTTGCAGGTATGCGGATTGGATCGTATCGCCTGAACTGGCGCCGACAGCTGGAAATCGGTAGCCAGTAACCCAGGCAGTCGTCAGACCACCCCAACTCCCCACCAGATCTGCTCCACCGAACTGCGGAGTGCTATTCCACCCACTACCGTCTTCACTGTTGTCGTAACCATCGTCGGCATTATTGGAAATCTGAATCGTGTGAGAAGCCAGGACCCCGGTGCCGCTGCTGATAGTTAACGTCAGGGGCGCGCTGCCCGTGCCCCCGGTGTTGGTCGCGCTCACCGTCACGCTCGAGGTTCCCGCACCCGTCGGAGTCCCGGAGATCAAACCCGAGACGGTATTCACCGTCACGCCCGTCGGCAATCCCGTCGCCCCGAAACTCGTGGGCGTGTTGGTGGCCGTGATCTGGTAGGAGAATGCCGTCCCTACCGTTCCGCTCGCCGTCCCGCTGCTCGTGATCACCGGGGCCAATACCACCGCGTTCACCGTCAACGTCAGGGGCGCGCTGCCCGTGCCCCCACTGTTGGTCGCGCTCACCGTCACGCTCGAGGTTCCCGCACCGGTCGGAGTCCCGGAGATCAAACCCGAGACGGTATTCACCGTCACGCCCGTCGGCAATCCCGTCGCTCCGAAACTCGTGGGCGTGTTGGTCGCCGTGATCTGATAGGAGAATGCCGTCCCTACTGTTCCGCTCGCCGTCCCGCTGCTCGTGATCACCGGCGACATCGCAGTCACCGTCAGGGTCAGGGGCCCGCTGCCTGTGCCCCCGCTGTTGGTCGCGCTCACCGTCACGCTTGAGGTTCCCACACCCGCAGGGGTTCCGGAGATCAAACCCGAGACGGTATTCACCGTCACGCCCGCCGGCAATCCCGTCGCTCCGAAACTCGTGGGCGTGTTGGTCGCCGTGATCTGATAGGAGAAACCCGACCCTACCGTCCCGCTGGCCGTGGCACTGCTCGTGATCACCGGCGGCACCGCAGTCACCGTCAGGGTTAGGGGCCCGCTCCCTGTGCCCGCGCTGTTGGTCGCGCTCACCGTCACGTGGGAGATTCCCGGGCCCGTAGGGGTCCCGGAGATCAAACCCGAGCCGGTATTCACCGTCAGGCCTGCCGGCAACCCTGTCGCTCCGAAACTCGTGGGTGAGTTGGTCGCCGTGATCTGATAGGAGAAACTTGAAGCTACCGTTCCGCCAGCCGTGGCGCTGCTCGTGATCACCGGCGGCACCGCGTTGACCGTCAACGTCAGGGGCGCGCCGCCCGTGCCCCCGCTGTTGGTCGCGCTCACCGTCACGCTCGAGGTTCCCGGACCCGTAGGGGCCCCGGAGATCAAACCCGAGCCGGTATTCACCGTCAAGCCTGCCGGCAATCCCGTCGCTCCGAAACTCGTGGGCGAGTCGGTGGCCGTGATCTGATAGGAGAATGCCGTCCCTACCGTTCCACTGGCAGTGCCGCTGCTGGTGATCACCGGTGGAGTGGTTTTGCTGCAACCGGCGAGAACCAGAATCACTCCGACTGCAAATGCCAGGAGGCCTGTTCGTTCAGACATATTCGCCCTCAGTCTATGTTCCGTTGGATGAATTTTCCTTTGTATCCTTGAGTGTGTTCCGAGACAGTAAACTGGGCGCCAGAATCAGGCCCGTCCAAGATTTCGAGTTCATTGATTAACGTATATCACGCTGCTCTTAGGGAAGGGAATGAAATCAGAAACGATTTCGCTTCAAGTCCACGAAGCCAACAGCCATACCATCCAATTCCACAAACACTTCGGTTTTGTCCAAACTGGAGTTGACCTGTTTTCGGTCCGCGAGGGCTCTCACCGAGTCCTGACTCTGGGACTTACGCCTGCGCGTTTAGTGTGACCGTAGCTCCTGATAAACGCGCTAACCGGATGTTTGGAGCCCTAGCCGGGCATTTGTCCGGTTATCCGACTAATCGGGAGTTATGAGCCGCGTATCTCCACCTTTGCTGGCTTTGGTATGATCGATTCGATGCTCACCAATCGGTCGATGCCTCGCAGCATTGTGATTCCCGAACTCGCGTACCCGAACGTCGGCAATGCTATTGATTGGCTGTGCAAAGCGTTCGGGTTTACCCTCCGCATTCGAATCGCGGATCACCGCGCCCAACTTAATGTCGGCGAAGGGGGCGCGGTTGTCTTGGTTGAACAGAGCGCGGATGTCTCGGTGCGAGCTGCAGTGATAGTAAGGGTCGAGGACGTCAACGCTCATTGCGACCGTGCTCGGCGAAGCGGTGGAAGGATCGTTCGGGAACCCATGGACTACCCTTACGGCGAACGACAGTACACTGTTGAGGACTTCGCCGGGCACCATTGGTGTTTCTCGCAATCCATCGCGGACGTGGATCCAAGAGAATGGGGCGGGACGCCTGCCGAACTCTAGCGTGCCGGACAAGCGCAGTGCTGCGGCGGCCGCGAGGAATTTCTTCTAGGAAGCCGAACGGAAGCTGAGAATTGCGGCGGACTCGTCCGCTTGCACATCGAAGACGGTGAAGAGCCGCGTGATCTGTATGAGGTCGTGGACGCGCTTGGTGAGATAGACGAGCTTCAACTCGCCGCTTGCGGTACGCACCGCCGTGTAAGCACCGACCAGCTCGCCGATGCCGGAGCTATCGATATAATCCACGTCGCCCAAATTCAGCAGGATCTTGCGATGTCCCTGGCCAATCAGCTCGCGCACCATGGTCCGCAGCGTCGCGCTGCCTTCGCCCAGCGTGATCTTGCCGCTAAAATCCACGATGGCGATATCACCCACTTCACGGCATGTTCCTCGTAAGGACACGGAAACCTCTCTAAGCGATTCTACTCCGCTTGGGACCGCCCGTTGCCGGAAACTCGATGCGGCAGTTTCTTGTACATCACCAGGTCGGCTCCCCCGGTAGGCGCGCGCCGCACCGCCAGATCGTCCATGAATGCGCGCATCAGAAAGATTCCGCGTCCCGACGTGCGCAGCAGGTTTTCCTCCGCCAGAGGATCCTCGACGTCGCAGAGCTGGAAGCCGCATCCTTCGTCCACGACGTGGACGATCATCGTCTCCGCCTCGAACTCAACAGCCAGCCTGATTTTCTTCCGCCGGTCCTGGCAGTTGCCGTAATTGTAGGCGTTAATCACGCCCTCGCGAACCGCCATACCGAGCTTGTGCAGGTCGTCCTCGCCGAAGCCAGCCGCTTCGGCGACGCGTATCACGATGCTTTCGGCAAGGTCCACGCTTTCCAGCTGCGTGTCCAGCGTAACCTCGAGACGTTGAGTAGGAGCCGCCATTGGCCGAGATCGAAAACCCCAATAAAAATGCCTTGTATGCGTATCACAGGCAATGTGCGCAGTCAATCAGCTAGAGCACGTAGCGGAAGTCATCCAGCTGGAGCGCGTAC
>Ga0302180_10000288_pt1 | contig 42225 bp, 30 predicted proteins | sample I_Palsa_E3_2_FD_200575 | JGI IMG/M metagenome (GOLD analysis project Ga0302180, IMG submission 200575) | Peat permafrost microbial communities from Stordalen Mire near Abisko, Sweden - I_Palsa_E3_2 | ecosystem: Environmental > Terrestrial > Soil > Palsa > Peat permafrost | place: Sweden...
CCAGACGATTAGATTCACCTTCCGGTCGGCACTCAAGAAAGGTTGCAGGCTGGCGTCGAAAGAAGTGAAGTCGTAGTTGTTCTGGCTGGTCTCGATCTGACTCCAGGGCATGGAGACGCTCACGCCGGTGATGTTGGGCAGAACGTTGGCCATAAAACTCGAGAAGATGTTGCTGCTTGAGGTAAGCACCGGGAACAAAAGGACTTGCACTGCCCGCGGACCCGCGATAAGAACTACCGCCGTATTGCTATTGGCGCTTCCGTTGGAGTCGGTCACCTGCACCCAGTAGCTGGTCGTCGCGGTCAACGCCGGCGTCATGTACGAACTGGAGGTCGCGCCGCTGATGGGAGCGGTGGTGGTGCCACTCGGCCCCTGATACCACTGATAGGTCAGCGTTCCGGAACCATTGGCTGCCACAGTGAGGGTCGCAGTTTGGCCGCTGCTGATGGAAGGGCCGACCGGCTGGGTTGTGATCGAAGGTCCCACAATCTGAACGGACGAGTGTCCGGTACTACTGCCAGCACAGGCGGTCAGCATGAAAATTAAAAGCGCCGCCACTGCCAGTCCCAAAATGCGACCGGATTGGAGCTTGAACATCAGGGGAACACCTCCGCTTTGCAATTAGGAACACATAGCATAACCCGGTTTGTGCCAAGAAGTTGCGCACTGAAGGGCTATGGTATGTCGTCGAGGCACCGCTGCTAGCTAAGTAGTCTTTGACGGGCGAATTGCATCGTGATACGATATACATTTTTATTGGCTGCCCTCCTCCTAAAAGCACCGCAGTGGAAATCGCGCGCAGTCTTGCGCGAAGCGAAATCGCCCTGCCGCGGCGGCTTTGGAAACGATCCCCATCCGACGGACGATTCGCGGCACGTGACTCTAGTAATGCGATTGAGGTTACCAAACGACGGATGGCGGATGGAGCAGAAGGTCTCTTGACAGAGCGGCTAAATAACCGTCATAGTGAGCAAACACAGCGTGCGCAGGTCTACCCCCCGAACGACCAATTTTTCGCGGCACCCCTCTACTTAAGTCTCTGATAAGGAGTACGTACATTGGTTCTTACGAAGCCGGATTTTGACGTTGCCATTATTGGTGGTGGACCCGCGGGCGGTTCCATGGGCGCTTACCTTGCTAAAGCGGGAGTGAATTGCGTGGTTTTTGAGCGCGAACTGTTTCCCCGCCCACATGTGGGAGAGTCGCTGGTGCCTTCCGCCATGAGGGTTTTCCGCGACCTCGATTTCCTCGGCCAGATGGAGGAAGCCAAGTTCCCGCACAAGTTTGGGGCCGCCTGGACTGCCGAAGACCGGGGCGCTTACGAGATGGATTTCAAGGGCAGTCACGACAAGGATCAGATCAACCCGGAGTCTCACGTGGAAATCCGGTTCAACGAGCGCCAGCAGGAAGGCGTGGACCGGGAATACACCTACCACGTGGATCGCAGCAAGTTTGACCTGATGCTGCTGCAGCACGCCAACAAGCTGGGCGCGGCGGTATATGAAGGGGTCAAAGTCAAAGAAGTCGATTTCGGGCCGAAAGAACCGATCGTGCGCTTCAATATGGGCTCCAAGGAAATGGGCGTCAGCGCCAGGATGGTGATCGATTGCAGCGGGCGCAACACTTTCCTGGGCAATCAGATGAAGCTGAAGATCAAAGACCCGGTGTTCGATCAGTACGCCATCCACACCTGGTTCGACGGCTACGACCGGCGGGCATTCGCCAAGAAGGACGCTCAGCTGGATTTCATCTTCATCCACTTTCTGCCCATTTCCAATACCTGGATCTGGCAGATTCCGATCACCGACTCGGTTACAAGCATTGGCGTGGTCACGCAGAAGAAAAACTTCGCCAAGTCGCGGCAGGATCGCGAGCAGTTTTTCTGGGAAGCGGTGGGCACGCGTCCGCTGCTGCGCGAGAAACTGAAGCAGTCGGACCAGATGCATGCCTTTAAAGATGAGGGCGACTACAGTTACGCCATGAAGCAGCTGTGCGGCGACCGTTTTATGCTGGTCGGCGATGCGGGACGTTTTGTGGACCCGATTTTCTCCACTGGGGTCAGCATCGCTCTGAACAGCGCGCGCTTCGCGCATACCAACGTTCTGCGCTCGCTCGAAAAAAATGACTTCTCGCGCGAGGGGTTCTCGGAGTACGAGACCAAGCTCCGTTTGGGAACGAAGAACTGGTATGAGTTCATCTCGGTGTACTACCGGCTGAACGTGCTGTTTACATATTTCGTAGGCGATCCACGCTACCGGCTGGATGTACTCAAGCTGCTGCAGGGCGACGTCTATGACGATGCGGCGCCGCCGGTGCTCGAAAAGATGAAGAAGATGGTCTCCGAGGTCGAGCAGAATACGAAGCATCCGTGGCACAAGCTGCTGGGAGACATGACCGTGGATGCGTTCAAGCAAGCCAGCCAGGTTTAGTTATCAAGGAAGCGCGCCAAACGCGCTTTTTGCATCGCAAAAAACGCGATGCTTTGCGCGGCGCGCCCAGATCCTTCGGCGACGAAAAAACCGTCGCCTCAGGATGACAAACACGGGATTCTTAGGAGGAAGCATTGGTTATTACCAAGCCCGATTTTGATGTCGCCATTATTGGCGGAGGACCGGCGGGATCTTCCATGGCTGCCTACCTGGCCAAGGCCGGTGTGAGTTGCGTGGTGTTCGAGCGGGAGCTGTTCCCGCGCCCGCACGTGGGTGAGTCGCTCGTTCCATCTTCGACAAGGGTTTTCAAAGACCTGGATTTCCTGCCGCAGATGGAGGAGGCGAAGTTTCCGCATAAGTATGGCGCGGTATGGACGACGGACGACAAGAAAATGCCGTACGTGCATGACCTCGAGGGCCTGGCTCCCGACTGCAACGTCGACATTCGTTTTGATGAGCGCCAGCAGGCGGGCGTGGACAAGAACCACACCTACCACGTGGACCGCGGCAAGTTCGATCTGATGCTGTTGCAGCACGCCAACAAGTTGGGCGCGACTGTCTATGATGGCATCAAGGTCAGCGCAGTGGACTTCGGTCCCAAGGAACCCATTGTCCGCTTCAACATGGGTCCGAAGGAAATGAACGTCAGCGCGCGAATGGTGGTGGACGCCAGCGGCCGCAACACTTTCCTGGGCAATCAGATGAAGTTGAAGATCCAGGACTCGGTATTCGACCAGTACGCCATTCACACCTGGTTCGACGGCTACGACCGCAAAGTGTTCGCCAAGCGCGACGTGAACCTCGACTACATTTATATTCACTTCCTGCCGATTTCCAACACCTGGATCTGGCAGATTCCGATCTCGGACGACGTCACCAGCATTGGCGTCGTGACGCAGAAGAAAAACTTCGCCAAATCCAAAGAAGACCGCGAGAAGTTTTTCTGGAGTTCCGTGGGCACGCGGCCCATGATCGAGGAGACGCTGCGCAAAGCGAATCGCATTCGCCCCTTCAAAGATGAAGGCGACTACAGCTATGCCATGAAGCAGCTCTGCGGCGACCGGTTCGTAATGGTCGGCGACGCGGGCCGTTTCGTGGACCCAATCTTCTCCACCGGCGTGAGCATCGCGCTAAACAGTTCGCGCTTCGCGCACAAAGACATTCTGGGCGCTCTCGAGAAAAACGATTTCTCGCGCGAGAGTTTCGCAACCTTCGAGAACACGCTGCGCCTGGGGACCAAGAACTGGTACGACTTCATCACCGTTTATTACCGGCTGAACGTGTTGTTCACTTATTTCATCAACGATCCCAGGTATCGCCTGGATGTGCTGAAACTGTTGCAGGGTGACGTGTACGACGACGCGACTCCGCCGGTGCTGGACAAGATGCGTAAAATGGTGACCGAGGTCGAGCAGAACGAAAAGCACCCCTGGCACAAGTTGCTGGGCGATCTGACCTCGAACGCGTTCAGCCCGGCATCCTCCTAACGGCCTGGGCAGTTCTTGATATGACGTTGCGGTTCCCCAGCTGCGACGAGTAGATTGTCAGGAAGGGCCCCTGACTTCGGGTGAGGGCCTGGCTTCTAGCTTTTGCCCGGAATCGCGGCTGCGCGTCACAGCGCCGCGTGCGCAGGACTGAGAACTTCCCCCGGATCGGTGAGAGGCGGAATGTCCCACACCAACAGGAACTTCATCGTCGCTTACGTTCTCTTGGTGGGTTTGCCAATCGTGGGACTCCTCGGCGTGTTGAAGAGCGGCCGCAGTTTGACCGCGCCGCTTTCTGTGGACGGCGTGTGGCGACTGCAAGTCGATCCCGTCCGGTTGGCCGCGCTGCCTTGTGGGAAAGCCCTGGCGTCTGCGCCGGAAACGGCGCTTGCGATTTCGCAGTCTGGCAGAAACTTTACTTTGAACCTGACAAACGGGCCCAAGTCCACTGCATCCGGCCTAATCGATGGAACCACCCTCAAAGCCTCGGTTGTGCCCATGGCCACATGGTCGGACGAGATCGGCTGTGGAGCGGGACGCGAACTTTCTCTGGTAGCCACCGTAAACCCCAAGACAGATCCGCGATCACTGGCAGGAACGGTGTCGGTCAACAATTGCCCTTCCTGCGCCTCGGTTGAATTCCGCGCAGTCCGCGAAGCGCCTCCCGCGAAGAAGGGATCGCACTGATGCCCGATCTTTTCAAGCTGATTCTGCAGATAGCCGTCATCCTCGCGGTGTGTCGAATTGCCGGCAGCGTCTTCCGCAGATTCGGCCAGCCGCGCGTGGTGGGCGAGATGTTCGCCGGCGTTTTGCTGGGGCCGTCTTTGCTGGGCTGGATGGCGCCTGGCCTCTCCGCTTATCTGTTTCCACCAGCGAGCCTCGGCTTCCTGAACGCGTTGAGCCAGATCGGCGTTGTGGTCTTCATGTTCCTCGTGGGTCTGGGAATTAACCCTAGTGAACTGAGGAGACATGGACACGCCGCTGTGCTGACCAGCCACGTCAGCATCACGGCTCCGTTTGTCCTGGCAGCTTTTCTTTCTCTTTATCTGTACCCCAGGCTCTCCGATGACAGTGTCGCCTTTACCAGCTTCGCGCTGTTCATGGGATCGGCGATGAGCATCACAGCCTTTCCGGTTTTGGCCCGCATCCTGGCGGAACGCGATCTGCTGGGCAGCCGACTAGGAACGATCGCTATAGCTTGCGCGGCAGTGGACGACGTAACCGGCTGGTGCATTCTCGCCTACATCGTGGTGTTAATCCGCTCCGCGCACAATCCGGCTTCAATCTGGATAACGATCGGGGGCATCCTAGTCTTCGCCCTCGTCATGATTTATGGAGTGCAGCGGCTCCTACGCCGCTATGAAACCGTGTATCGCGAGCGCGGACACTTAAGCGAGAACCTGCTGGCGCTGATGTTGTTGCTGGTGCTAGCGTCGGCTCTCTGCACCGAATGGCTCGGAATCCATTTGCTGTTCGGCTCTTTCCTGATGGGCGCGATCATGCCCAAGGAGCCGAGATTTGTCCAGTACATTCTCGATCGCTTCGAAACCATCACGGTCACTTTGTTGCTGCCCCTGTTCTTCGCATTCACCGGCCTGCGTACGAACATTGGTTTGGTGAAGGGCCAGGAGATGTGGATGTACTGCGCCTTCATCATCCTGGTAGCAACCGCGGGAAAACTAGGCGGCTCCATGGTGGCCTCGTGGTTGTCGGGGATGCCTGTGAGAGAGGCCGCGGGCCTAGGCACTCTGATGAACACTCGAGGTCTGATGGAGTTGGTCATTCTCAACATCGGCCTCGATATCAAAGTCATTTCCCCAGCCCTGTTTTCCATGATGGTGCTCATGGCCTTGTTCACGACTTTTATGACAACTCCGGTGTTGGCGATGATCTGCCCAGATCAGATACTGCGGCGTGAATTAACTAAACCGACGACTTCGGAAGAGTCTATTCCTGGGATAACAGTTGAATCGACCGGCGGGTCAGCCGCGTAGGACGGGGCTTCGACGGAGAGTGCGCAAGAACTTGCAACACTGGAGTTGCAAGGAGTTGCACTTTCAGAAATCGCGGAATCGTGCGTGGTTTTTCAGGGGTGTGTGCCAGAGCGTGTGTTAACATCACTGAAAGAAACTTTGGTTGCGACGGAGCCGATGTTTGTGCGTGCGTGATTGAGCGACTCGGCCCGGCCTAACCTTCCCCCGTTCGTGAACTTCCCCCTTTACCCAGTAATCGACGGAGACGTGCGACTATGAAGGTTCGTACTATACAGTCTTTCCCGCCCCCCGAGCCACGTTGTGACAGAACCACCACAAGTCGACGAGCGCGTCTGTGGAACAGTCTGCGAACATTGACGATTACTGCGATGGCTACGATTTTGTGTGCGGGCCTGGCCTGGGGAGAAACGCATAACGTCCTGACTCAGCGCGGCGATGTGAGGCGCGACGGACAGTTCTCCAGCGAAACCTTCCTCACGCCCGCCAATGTGAATTCGAATCAATTCGGCAGCCTGTTCTCGTACAGCGTGGATGGTTACGTCGTCGCTCAACCGCTATACGTCACCGGCGTCAACATCCCAAATGTCGGCATCGTGAATGTGGTGTATGTGGCTACCGCACACGACAGCGTGTTTGCCTTCAATGCCGATACACCCGGCGCGGGCGCTCCGTTGTGGACGACAAGCTTCCTGAATTCCGGCAATGGTACGACCGTGACTTCAGAGCCGGTTTCGGCGCTCGGCTGCGGGCCGGGCAACGGATACACCGAGGTGGGCGTTACCGGCACACCGGTGATCGATGCGACCACCAACACGATGTACCTGGTCGCGAAGACCATGGAAGTCACGAGCGGTGTGACCAGTTACGTTTTCCGACTGCACGCGCTGGATATCACGACCGGCGCCGAAAAATTCGGCGGCCCCACGGTGATCACTGCTTCCTATGACGGTGTAACCCTGGCGACTTACGAGCAGTTCGATCTGCAGCGGCCGGCTCTGTTGGAAGTGAATGGCACGATTTATATCGGCTTCGGCTCCAATGGCTGTGACTTGCATGCGCACGGATGGCTGCTCGCCTACAGCGCGTCCTCGCTGCAGCAACTGGGAGTGTTCAACGCTTCGCCCGCCGTCACCTACGGCTCGTCGATTTGGATGAGCGGCGTTGGACCCGCCGCCGACAGCAACGGGAATATTTATCTGGCCACGGCGAACGGAACGTTCGACATCAACACGGGCGGCTCGGACTACGGCGATACGGTGGTGAAATTTAGCAATGATGGCGCCTTATCCGTGGTGGACTATTTCACTCCATCCAATCAGGCATTGATGAAATCGGGAGACCTTGATCTGGGCTCCGGCGGCGTCATACTGCTGCCGCAGGACGAGTGGACGCAATCCGCGACTCTGGCCATTGCTGAAGGCAAGACCGGAACCATGTACCTGGTGGACACCGCGGATCTGGGGAAGTACGAAACTGGGCTGGGCGGCGGCGACGGCAATGTGGAGGATGTTGTAGGCGCGACGCTACAGATGTACGGCGCTCCGATTTACTGGAACGGATACGTCTACACCGCGGCCCATCAGGACCACGTGAAAGCTTTCTCGATGACCAACGGGATGCTCTCAATGACCCCGGTATTCGAAACCGCGCTCAGTTACACGCTCACCGGTGTGCCCACGCTCTCGGCCAACGGGACCGAAGATGGAATATTTTGGCTGGTTCGCAACACCAACAGTAGCGGCGCGGTGACGGAGCTTTCGGCATTCAACGGGTCGAACTTGTCCGAGATTTACAACACCCAGCAGGTCAGCGGGCGTGACGCGTTGGGCACGCCTCCTCATTTCGCCACGCCGATGATCGCCAACGGCAAGGTATATGTGGGGACGGAGACACAGTTGAAGGCCTACGGGCTGTTTCCCGAACTGACTCCTTCGTCGGGAAACAATCAATCCGCGACAGTCGGCACTGCAATCAGCATAAGCGTGCAAGCGATCAATCCCTACACCGGCGCTGGCATACCGAATGTGCCAGTCACGTTCGGCAGCGGCAACAAAGGCACATTTAGTCCCAATCCCGTGACCACCGACGCCACCGGAACGGCCACAACCAGCTACACCCTGCCACAGACCGCAGGCACCTATGCGCTTACTGGAAGCAGCGCAGGCTACGCCACCGCATCGCTCACAGAAACCGGCGTCGCTGGACCGCCCTCTACCATCGCAGTTGTCTCCGGAAACTCCCAATCGGGAACAGTGGGAACAGTTCTGCCCGCGCCGCTAGTGGTAAAAGTAAAAGACAGCTACGGCAACGGCGTGTCCGGCGCCGCCGTGACTTTCTCCGACACCTATGGCGGCACGTTCTCGCCCAATCCCGCTACGTCGGGTGCGACCGGCCAGGCCAGCACTGCCTTCACGCTTCCGACCGTGGCGCGTTCTGGTTTCGCTGTGACCGCCTCCTCCGGCAGCGCCAGCCCGTTAACGCTGCATGAGACGTCGGTGGCTGGCGCGCCCGCCACGGAAGCAATCTCCGCCGGTAACAAGCAAACCGGCGCTCCGGGAGCTCAGTTGCCGAAGCAGTTGGTGGTGCTTGTGAAGGACCAGTATGGAAACGCGGTGTCGGGTGTGACCGTTACATTCTATGATGGTGGTGCAGGCGGCAGCTTCTTAAACAGCACCCCCATCACCAACAGCTCAGGCCTGGCGAGCGCGACTTACACGTTGCCCGACCAGGCTGGAACGTTCACCATCACCGCCACGGTGAACGTCAACATCGTCGTATCTTTCACCGAGGTGGCGAAATAACTCATGGCGGACCGGCTGCGGCCGACAGGGCACACCATTATGACCAGATCCAGATTTTCGGCTCTCATCGTTGTTTTATCCTTGGTCGTTTGCTCACTTCCGCTGTCGGCCCAGACCGTCACGTCGTTTGATGGCATTGCCGCCAGCCAGTTGACCAAGCCGGAGTATGATGTGGATCCCAACGGTGCGGTGGGGACCAAGCAGTTCATGCAGTACGTCAATCTGAGCTATCAAGCCTACGATAAAGTGACGTTTGCGCCAGTATGGACCGCTCCACAGCCTGTCAGCGGACCCTTTAGCAAGAATGGCCTCACCAGCTGCGCAGGTATCAGCGGGGATGGAATGATCATCTTCGACCGCCTGGCCTCCCGCTGGGTGATCGCCGGCCATACCGGAGCGGAAAACAACTATTACTATTGTGTCGCCATCTCCAACACAGACGACCTGACTTCGTCTTCGCTTGCGTGGTACACCTACCAGATCGCTCTCGACAATATTCTGGGCAGGAATGCCGAAGGCAATGTTTACTTCCCGGATTGGCCGAAGATTTCCACGTGGCCGGACGCGTACTACGTAACTATCGATCTGAATGATGTGAATTCAAACTATGCGGAAGTAGGCGTGGTTGCCTGCGCTTTGGACCGGACGAACATGCTGATCGGCGGCACGCCCAATACCGCGCAGTGCTTCAGCGAAACCAGCCCTCTGAGCAACGGCATTTACCTCGGGCACAGCCTGATCCCAGCCGATGTCGACGGCACTACGCCTCCGCCCACGGGCCGCGATCAGTTCATGGTGAGCATTGAGAACCCCGTGATTGACAATGTCACGACCACATCCAGCACGTTCAACTTGTGGGACTTCCACGTAGACTGGGCGAACCCTGCGCTTACCACATTCACGCAGTCGGCGGTGTCCGTAGCGCCCTACACTCCGGGATGCTACGTGGTCCACTCCCCGGCGCAAACCGTATGTGTGCCAGAGCCTTCGACCGGCAGCACGCACGAGTACATCGACTCCGTCGGCGACCGCTTCATGCCGCGGTTTGCCTATCGCAACTTCGGCTCCTACGAGTCCTTCCTGTTCAGCCACGACGTGCAGGTCGCGGCCAGCCGGCAGACAGGGATTCGCTGGTACGAGCTGCGCGGACCGGGCACTCCTTTCGTTTACCAGGACGGCACGGTAAGCCCGGATTCAACCACCTATCGCTTCGTCCCCAGCATCGCCGAAGATTCCTCCGGCAACGCGGCGGCGGGTTACAGCGTCTCTAGCAGTACAACTCATCCCAGCCTCAGTGCTGCGTGGTGGAGTCTGACCAACCCGACAGCGCCGGTCGAATTCAGCCTCTACGCGGGCGCCGCCGACCTGGAAAACACCTGGCACTGGGGATCCTACGACAGCATGACGGTGGATCCGGTCGATGGCTGCACGTTCTGGTACGTCAACGAATATTATCCCCAGAACCAAACGGGATCGGAGATCAATTGGCACACGCGCATCGCTAATTTCAAGCTCCCGGGTTGCAGCGGCGGAGCAGGAGTCTCCCTCACTCCGGCCAGCATGACCTTCACCACTCAGGTGGTTGGCACCACCAGCGTCGCGCAGGTAGCGACGCTTACGAACAATCTCAGCACCGCGCTGACGCTAAGCATCGGTTTCACCGGCACTAACAGCGGAGACTTTGCTCAGACAAACACCTGCGGAACCAGCCTGGCCGTGGGCTCCAGCTGCACCATCAGCGTGACGTTCGATCCGACCGCCAGCGGCACGCGCACGGCCACGCTCGACGTAACCGATAACGCCGGCAACAGCCCACAAACGATCAGCCTTTCGGGAACGGCCATAGCGCCGGTGACGCTGTCGACGACGAGCCTCTCGTTCGGCACGGTCCTGGTGGACGCGAGCGTGACAGCTCCCGCCGTCACGCTTACGAACAACCAAGCCGTTGCCCTGACCAGCATTAACGTCACGGTTACCGGAACGTCGTTCAGCCAGACGAATACTTGCGGCACGAGTATTGCAGCCGACGCCCAGTGCACGATCTCGGTGACGTTCGCACCAAAAACGAGCGGAGCGCTGACGGGAACCGTTTCGATCACCGACAGCGCCAGCAACAGCCCGCAGACGATCAGTCTCAAGGGTTCCGGCGAGCTCCCGGTGGCGTTGACCCCCGCGACTTTGAGCTTTGGCACTCAAACCGTGGGAACGACCAGCGCTCCGATGACTGAAACCGTAGCCAACAACCAGAAGGTGACGTTGGACATCAGCAGCATCACCATCACCGGCGCCAACGCCAGCAACTTTACGCAAACGGCTACAACTTGCGGCAGCACTTTGGCCGCGGCGTCAAAGTGCACCATCACTTTGACCTTCACGCCCAGCGCCAAGGGGGCGCGAAGCGCCACGTTGAATCTGACGGATAGCGCCTTGACCAGCCCACAAACCGCAAAGCTAACCGGCACGGGGCAAAGCGAGTAAGCCCGTTCGCCGGGTCTTAGACCGTGGGCAGAACAACAGTTTGGCCGGACTGACGTCCGGCCAGTTTTTTTTGCTTCAATACCACGGCTGATTTATTGATTCAAGCAGACTCTCTTGCCGGGCCGGAGGCGGAGTTGCCTAGAACGGCAAGGCTTTCCGCGGCACTTTCCCGGTAGCGCTCGCATCGCGCGCCTGGCTTCGAGCGGCAATTGGACCTTTTCGAGTTCGGTTGCCCGGCGCGGCTGGTATTTCCGTGGACGGGTTCGCGGCGGGGAGGTGTGAGGCTGCGGAACCTTCCACGCCGAAGGCGTACAACACAACTTCCACGCGACTGGAAACTCCCAACTTATCGAAAATGCGGAAGAGGTAGTTCTTGACCGTATGCTCGGTCAGATTCAAACGATGTGCGATCTCGCGGTTAGACAATCCATCCGCCACTCCCCGAACCACATCCTGCTCGCGCTTGGAAAGCAGGGAAACGATCCCTGCCGACGCGGTGCGCACAGGCACGGCCTCCGAAAGCGCATCGAGCAGATACCGGAGTTCATGGCGATTCGCCCAGACCTGCCCGGCGTGCACGCAGGAGATGCACCGGGCCAGGGACTTCAGAGATTCGGTTCGACAGAAAATACCGCTGGCGCCGGCCCGAAAGGATTCCACGGCGGCGCTGCGCTCGGACCGGTCCAACAGCATGACGATGCGGGTCCCGGGATAAGCCGCGTGCAGTTGGCGCGCCACCTGAAAACCCATCGTAGGATTTTCTTCGAGGGTGGGACTAAGCAGAACCACATGGGGTTTTTCGCTCTCGGCGATAGCCAGGATCTTGGCGGTGGTGGGCTCGGTTTCGAGTACCCGGAAGCGCTTGTCTCGCGCCAACATATCAGCCAGTAACTGGCTGCTCATGCGCGTGCTGTCCGCAGCTAAGACACGGATGACAGGCTTTTCTGGACGGGATTCCATGAAGTTATCACTCACCGCTGCCCCCTCGTGCCAAAGCGTCAGCGGACTCCTTCACCGCTGCGCGAGAGTCCCGCGCTTAGCTCGGAATCGCTGAACGATTTCGTTTCGATGATTCTTTTTGCAGGGGGACAATCTGGCCAGGGACGCAGAAACGCTTTAACCCTCGGCAATGTCTAAACTTTAGTCTCTGGTGTTAGCAAAGTAAATGGTACTTTAGTGCTATTGTGGCAGGAGGTCGACCTGTCGTTCAGTGTCCGGAAAAAGCCAGCTCTTTGGCCCGCTGCGCCGCCTTGACCACAGCTTTGATCAGGGTGACGCGCAGCTTGCCTTCCTCCAGCTCCATGATGCCGTCCACGGTACAGCCGGCAGGGGTGGTGACGGCATCTTTGAGCAGCGCCGGGTGATCTCCGGTCTCGAGCACCACTCTGGCTGCTCCCATCGTGGTTTGGGCGGCAAGCAGGGTGGCAATGTCACGGGGCAATCCCACCTTCACGCCCGCTTCCGCCAGCGACTCGATAATAATATAGATATACGCGGGACCGCTGGCAGAAAGGCCCGTGACCGCATCCATATGCTTCTCGTCCACAACTACTGTGCGGCCTACCACGTCAAACATGGTGGTCGCGGTTTCCACGTGGCTGGCGTCCGCGTATTTTCCCTTCGCGAGCGCGGTCATGCCGCAACATAGAAGGCAGGGTGTGTTTGGCATGGCTCGGATCACGGGCACGCTGGAATCCAGCGTCTTTTCGATCAAGCTGTTGGGAACCGAAGCGGCCACCGAGATGATCAGTTGCTGGGGCGAGATATGCCCGCGCAGCTCGGCCACCACTTCCTCCACCACTTGCGGCTTCACGCCGATCAAGATGACGTCGGCATTCTTGGCGGCTTGCAAATTGTTCGTGCCGACTGGGATGCCCAACTTCGTACTGAGCGCCCGCGCCCGGTCTTCATGCGCGACCGTGGCCGTCGTGAGTTCGGGCGCGAGCAGGCCGTTGCGCAGCAAGGCCTGCAGCAGAATGCCTCCCATTTTGCCGGCGCCCAGCACCGCCACTTTCTTGCCTGAAAGACTGGTCCCCATATCTGATGGTCTCCGTTCTCCGCAGCGGGAGCCCTGCTCGCGCGATTCGCACAGAATCTGCATTGTAAAGGTTTCGCGCAGCGCAGGATACAGAATGCCGCTAGGAGCAGTGTCTTGGCTGGTCGTCATTTCGCAACTGAGCAAACGCTCCGCGAAACGTTCCCGCCACACCCGCGGTTAACGAACTCGCGTTTTCCACAGCTCCTATGTGACATCTGACCTTGCCTCCTCCATCCAAATCGCGCGATCATAGCCCAAGCGGACGCAGTGCCGCAGCACGGTAATTCCAGTTCTTTGACAATCGAATATCCAAGCTAACTCCTTGGGCCGCAATATTTTACAAGCAAGTCCTTTGTTCCCAATATTTTAGGGAGATCCGGCGACTGATCTGCCGGAGTCGCGACTGATTCTAAATGACTTAGCGAAAGACAGCGGCTTTAACGCCACGAGCAAGTCATTGATTACAAAGATTTTACCGATAAGCCGTTTGTAATCAATATTTTAGAGCGCTCATGCCGATAGAATTATCGCTATGTGATTGATTCTAGATATTTTATCTCGTTTGATCTGCTTTTTTTCTTGATCTGCCGATCTGGAGGCCGTGACCCTAACCCCGCACTGGCTTGTGGCCCTGTTGCTCCCACTGCCACGCTGTCCGCACAATTTCTCGCAAGGAGCGCGTCGCCTTCCACTGCAGCGCGGCCTGCGCGTGCGAGGGGTCGGCTACCAAGGCCGGCGGGTCTCCTAGGCGCCGTGGTCCGACGCGTCGCGGAACCTTGGAGCCGGTCACTTCTTCGATCATCGCGATCACTTCGTTCACCGAACACCCCTGGCCCGTACCGAGGTTGAGGGCGGACGACTGCTTCCCCTCCTCGATCTGCTTGAGGGCGAGCACGTGCGCGTCGGCCAGATCGTTCACGTGAATGTAATCGCGGATGCAGGTTCCGTCGGGCGTGGGATAGTCGGAGCCGAACAGTTCGAGTTCCCCGCGTTCTCCAGTCACGGCTTTCAGCGCGGCGGGGATCAGGTGCGTCTCGGGATCGTGCAGCTCTCCAATCTCTCCGCTTTCATCGGCTCCGGCCGCGTTGAAGTAGCGCAGGCTCATGTAGCGCAAACCATACGCGCGATCGTAGCTTTCGAGCGCGTTCTCGAAGAAGAGCTTCGACACCCCATAAGGATTCACCGGCTGGCGGGGCGTGTCTTCGGTGATGGGAATCTTTTCCGGCATTCCGTACACGGCGCAAGTCGACGAAAAGACGAACCTGCGGACGCCCGCCTCCAGAGCCGTGTTTAACAGCGTGAGGCCCGCCTCGACGTTGTTTTGGAAATACAACCTGGGATTCTCAACCGATTCACCGACCAGGGAACTGGCGGCAAAGTGCATGACGGCGTCCACGCGCTGCATCACATGGCTCAGCCGGCCGCGATCGGCGATATCGCCCTCCACCAATTCAAAACCGTCCGCCAGCACGGCGTGTCCGCGGGAGAGGTTGTCGTAGATGAGTACGTGATATCCCTGACGCCGCAAAGCCCGCGCCGTGTGGCTCCCGATGTAACCTGCTCCGCCCACCACCAGAATCGACAAATCATTTCCTCTCTGTCGCCATGCCCGCAGACCGGACAGGCCAGTTTGAAGCTTTGCAGGTCGAACTTACGTCAGGTGGAACCCAGCGCATGGCCAGAAAAATCCGCCTCAAGACCAAAACACTCCTTAGTGATTTGAGAGGTGGATCGTGCGGCGCGTGGAGTCTAGCCGGAAATCTCAAGGTTTTTAGTTTGTCCGGGATCGAATCACAGTGTCAAGACAAAAAGCCTCGAACGACCCAAAAACCAAAATGGTCCCAGGAAACTGCTCTTTTACTTTGCATTCACAAATTATGTCCGCTTTGCCGATCACCCTATCTTATTGACTCAGCAGCATTAGCAGCTCCAAATCCTTCGGCGATTCCTTTCAACCCCCCGTTCGTTTCCGCTCCGGGATGGCCAGGTCGCGACCGTTTTTTGGGCATGCACCTCCGTGACCTTACAAAGGATCGCTGGACGTTGTCTCCTAGTCCTGGTCAGAGTTGCTAACGCAAACTGCCCGTCCATAAACGCTTTTGAGGTGCTGAATGTCCCCCGACTTCCCCCAGCCCTGCTCGACAGGGTGTTTTTGCAAGGTTACGTGTGCCTTTTTCGCGATAGTTTTTATTCTGCTTTGTTCTTCCTTTTCAGCAGCAAAGATCTCAATCCAGGTGCAGGCGCCGCAAGGCACGGTAGGCGTCTCTTACAACACCGTGCTGACGGTCACCGGTGGAACCACGCCATACTCATTCTCGGGCAGTGGCCTACCTTCGGGCCTCACGCTGAATTCGACCACTGGCAGCATCACCGGTGTGCCGTCGACTTCCGGCACTTATTCGGTGAACGTCACCATCACCGATGCGGGATCGAACAAAACTCAATCCACCTTTTCGATCATCGTCGCGAAATCGGGTACGGTGAGTGTCACGGTCTCACCGGACGCCGGCGCTTTGGCGTCGGGACAGACGTTGCAATTCAAAGCGACGGTGTACAACTCATCGAACCAGAGCGTGACTTGGTCCGCATCCGAGGGGACGATCACGAGCAGTGGACTGTATACAGCGCCGCAGGTGAGCGGCGGCTTGTGGACCTACCGGGTCTGGGCAACCAGCAATGCGGACACGGCCAAGTCGGACACGGTGATGGTTGTGGTTACGCCGCTGACGATCCCGCTGCAAATCACGACTACTTCCGTTCCCGCCATTACCGCGGGCGCCGCTTACACGGAAACGCTCGCCGCGACAGGTGGCAAGTCGCCTTACCACTGGAAACTCACCAGCGGAACCCTCCCGCAAGGACTCAGCCTGGCAAGCACGGGGTCGCTTTCGGGCACGACCGCGCAGACCGGGCAGTTCGGCGTTACGTTCCAAATCACGGATTCGTCCTGGCCCACGCAGTTGACGGCGAGCCAGCCGTTTACTTTACAGGTGACAAGCTTGCTGGAAATCACCACGACGCTGCTCCCCGAAGACACGGCCGGGAGCGCTTACAACGAGCCGGTCACCGGCGTCGGTGGCACCGCGCCGTATCATTGGAGCATCAGCGCGGGAACGTTGCCGCAGGGAATTTCTCTGGGCAGCAGCACGGGCGATTTCACGGGCACGACCTCGCAGACCGGCAATTTCAACTTCACCGTCAAGCTGACGGATTCCTCGTCTCCGGCGCAGAGTATAAGCCAGCCACTTTCCGTAACCGTAATTTCGGCGCAGAGCACGGTTGCCGATTTCTATGTCGCAACCGACGGCAACGACACTTGGAGCGGTACGCTTTCCGCGCCGAACTCGAAGGGAACGGATGGACCTTTTGCGACCATCGGACGCGCTCAAACCGCGGTGCAAGGCATCCTGAAAAATCCCAAAGGCCGCACGACGCCGATTCAGGCGATGGTGCGTGCCGGGTCCTATTACCTCACGCAGCCGCTTTCGTTCAGTTCAGCCGACTCGGGAACGATGAGCCTGCCGGTAGTTTGGGAGAACTATCCAAACGAAACGCCGGTCCTCAGCGGCGGCCTGAAAATCACCAACTGGACTCATACCAGCGGCAACGAGTGGCAGAGCACCCTGTCCGCTTCAGCGCAGTATTTCGAGCAGTTATTTTACAACGGCACGCGACGGCTGCGCCCGCGGCTGGGTGGCTCCCTGGGCACGTATTACCGGATCGCGTCGACGATTTATCTGCCGGGCTCGGCGTCAGGACCGGCGCCAGATCCGAATTGCACGGTCTACATGTCCGGCCTGGGGTGGGAGTGTTTCGACCGCTTCAAGTACACGGCCACCGATCCGATCAGCAGCAGTTGGGCAAATCTGAATTCACCGTATCCCCAGGGCGACATCGAACTCTATGACTTCGAGAAGTGGAGCGCGTCGGTTCTGAGAATCAAGTCCATCGATACAACCAACAAGATCGTTTACCTGACCGGCCCGACCAGTCAGCAAGACAACTATCACGGATTCATCACCGGACACCGCTATATCGTCGAGAACATCAAAGATGTCCTCACCCAACCGGGACAGTGGTTCCTTGACCGGTCGCACACACCGTGGACGATCACCTATTTGGCTAACAGCGGCGAGAATCCGCCGACGGACACAATCATCATTCCGCAGAGCACGCAAGTGCTGGTGGCGACGGGACTGCAATGGGTGACGTTCCAGGGGATCACCTTCGAGCACGATAACTGGACGGTTCCATCCCCGCTTGGATACCCGTCAACCACCGCGGATCAGGGGGTCACCGGTGCGGCCAGTTGTTACAACTGCCAGAACGTGACCTTCGACGGCGTCTTCGTCACCCAGACGTCAGGGGGAGGAATCGAATTCTTTACCAACAGCGCGACAGCGACCACGGCGCACAACACGGTCGAGAACTCCGCTCTCTACGATCTGGGCGGGTTTGGAGTCCGCATCGGCTTGCTGGCTCAGTACACCGACACGGACGCCAACGTGGCGCAGTTCAGCACGGTTGAGAACAACGTCATTAGCGGTTACGGCCGGTTCGTCGCCGGCACCTTTGCGATTACGCAAGGCGATGGGCACGACAACACTTACACCCACAATGAGATTTACGACGGATATCAGGTGGGTATCAAAGTGTGCGCGCTGGGCTGTCCGCCAGGATCGAGCAGTTCGCACGGCGCGTTCAACAATATCAGTTCGTTCAATCTCATCTACAACCTTGGCCAGGGCATCCTGGATGACATGGGCGGGATCTACTACAACACGGATGCCAACGCGACCGGCAATCAGGTGCTGAACAATAAAATCCATGACGTGAGCGACGCTTCCGCGCTGGACGCGGACGGCTACGGCGGCCAGGGTGTTTACATAGACGCGAATACCGCGAATATGCTGGTACAGAACAACCTCGTCTATCGCACCTCCGCCACCACGCAGGCGCAAACTTGCGGACCGCAATCCGCCGGCACACCCAACACTATTAAGAACAACATCTTTGCCTATGGGCGTCTCGGCACCAAGCAGGAGGGTTGCATTCCACCCGCTTCGGGAGTGCTGCAGTTTGCCTTCACGAATAACCTGGTCTATTTCGATCGGGGATATGTGCAGACGGGGTTCGCGTACTGCATGAATGGACCGTGCACGGAAGTGCAGAAGTACGCCGACAACATGTACTGCTACGCGAAGGGCACGGCTTGCGCTTTACCCACCAACGAATTCTTCACCACAGGGTCCGGCGGCCGGTCGCAGTCGCAATACTACTCGACTCTCTCCGCCTGGCAGAATGCTACCGGCGAAGATTCCGGAAGCGTGGTGCAGAACCCCGGCTTCGCCAATCCCGTTTACCCAAACGACGACTATTCGCTGGCGGAGTCTCCTGGCGTGGGCTTCGTCGTCTTCGATTCGAGTGAGGCAGGGCGGTCGAACCCGGTAATTCCGGATCCCACAGTGGAAGCGACATTCCCCACGTCTCCGTTTAATCCGGCGACTGACTTCTAGATATGACGAGGACGGCGAGAAATGCTGAAGTGACTTCTCGTGTAACAAGTTCATCTTTCTTCGTAGCGCCAGCCAGGGCGGCGGATTCCACCAATGGTCCGCTGCCTTTTTTCTTTATTTGTGTTTCGCCGGCGCGGAGGCAGCGTTTTCAAGAAGCACCGGCTTCGACCCGATCATGACGGTGCCTCCACTGACCGGAAACTTGTCACCCTTCAGATCGCGGTATTGCGCGAATTCGCCGCCAGCTGCGTATTTCGTCGTCGCCTGCGTGTCATAAGATTTCGACGCGTTCCACACAATCCTTCCTTGATACCCTCCCGGACGGGATATATCGCAGGTCCAGACATCATGGTCGCCCGAGCACGCCTTCGTGAAACTCGCGCCCACCAGCCAGTTGTAAACCTGGCCATAGGCGACGCCCGCCTTGTTCGTCCCATCCTTCGGGTCCCACATTCCGCCCCAGCCGCGCGCGTCGCCGCCGTTGTCCCACATAAACCAGTAGGCCCGCACTACGCCGCTGGAGGCCTGCAGAATCAGCCAGCGCGCCACATAGGCCGCCTGGGCATCCAGATCGGGTAGCTCGCCGTTGGTGCCCCATCCCCCTTCTGTTGCCCATAAAGGCTTGCCCGCCATGCCGCCCTTGTCGAGAATCGAGCGCATGGTGGCAATCTTGCCCAGCAGGGTATCGGGACATGCTGGCGTGTTTCCGCCGCCCGGACAGCCGCTTCCGGCAAAGGTCTCGGGAAACGGCGCGGGATCGATGTTCCATGTACGCGCGGCGTAAGGATGGAACGCGCCCGCATCGGGATAGTCGTTGCTGTACTGTTTGTAGGCGATAAGGAAGTTTTTGGTCCATTCATCGTAGGACCGGCTGTCGCCGTTGCCCTTCGTATCGCCCGAGGTAGCGGCAGAAATATCGGGAGTCAGCGTCGTGCAGCTCCGGCATTGATCCTTGATGATTTTGACAGTGTCGGCACACATCCTTGCGCTCTGGGCATAAGTTCCCACCCAAAAGCCATCGAGGTTGGGCTCATTCCAGCAGGAGAACGCCACGATGCGGCAGCTCTTGTTGGGAGCTGTGCCAGTACACACGTGATTCATCAGGCTAGTGACGAACTCCTTGAACGAGCAATTCGTCGTAGTCACGCCCGCGAGCGGTCCCTGGCACTGCGCGCTGGTCTCGAGGTCTTTGGGAGGAGAGCAATCGGCCTCGCCGCGGCGCGGTCCACACGCAGCATTTGTATTGGCCGCAGCCCAGTCGGGGGTACGGCCAAAGGTGTACATCACATCGACGCCGTGGGAGTGCGCAGTGCTGAGCCAAACATCCAGATTGTGCCAGTCGTAGCGATTGCGTCCCGCGCCTTCCAGGTGAAACCAGGTCGTCATATTGCCTAACATACGCAGGCTTCCGAACGGTATGTTCGGCCAAGGCGTACCGGGACGATTGATGTGCATGCCGAAGAATGTGGGCGGGATCGGACCGACCACGGCGCCAGGCGGCTGGAGCGCGGACGGCGTAGCGCCAGATCCTGAGACAGCGAAGGCTATCGCTACTAGTAGGAAGGCCGAAACAAGAAAAAGATAAACGAAGCTTCTGCGCATGTGGTTTCCCCAGGAGCGGAACATTCGAATCCGTATATCTATCCTACCGCCCGCCGCCTCTCTTAGGCCGGACAGCAAGAAGTTGCAGAGTGAAATGCGGCGGATGGCATGAGGTCTTCAACATGCCCAAGAGGTGATAGTATGGCGATCTCCCCCAGTCCATAACGGAGGTTCCAATGTACAAGACGCTGTGCGTTGCAGTTGCGCTGCTGGGGATTGCTGTTCTAACGAGCGGTTCGGTGAGCAGTCCCAATACAAGCCGGACCCCGGTGATCGTCGCCAGCGCTAAATTTGTCAACCAATCAAAAGCCCTTTCGACAACGATTTTCACGCCCACGCAGGATGGAGTGTACCGAGTGTCGGCGTATGCAACCATCACACAAAACGACCCGAGTAGCCAATCGTACTGGCAGTATGGCCTGGGGTGGACGGATGATGCGGGGCCGCAAGCTGCAGTGACCATCTTCTACCAATACGGCAAGAACTCTGGACAGTTTCTTAACGACATTAGCGTTCAGAATGGTGGGCAAGTGAGAACAATTGCGGCCAAAGCCGGAACGGCCATGACCCAAAACATGATGCGGATCGGCCCCACCGATAGCAGTACCTACAATCTGTACTACGTGGTTGAGCAACTGCAATAGCGACTGAGCGCATAACAAAAAAGGGCAGCGTCCGCGAGGAACGCTGCCCTTCTAATTGCGCTCGATTGTGATGCGCTGGTCGCGCAGACGGCTCGTGGGCTAAAACCCAGAGAGCGAAAGCGAAACCGGTTCCTTGCGTTGTCCCACCTGCTCCGACGGGTGGAAGGGTACTTTGGTGAGCAGAAAGTTATCCATGAGCAGCGCGTCGATGCCAGAACAGGCATAGCTGCGAATGGCATCGAGCGGGCTGACGACGAGCGGCTCGCCGAACAGGTTGAACGAAGTATTCAGCAGCATGGGCGCCGGAGCCGACTCGCCAAAGCGCTTCAGCAAATCCCAGAGGGGTGGGTTAGTCTGCTTCTTCACGGTATGCAAGCGCACCAGGCCGCCGGGAAGCACGAAACCTTCGGGCAATCCGTCCACGCCCGGCCGCACGCGCGCCAGAGAGTTCATCGACTCGCAAAGCTGAGAGCACTCGAAGAAGCGCGACGCATCTTCTTCCGGAACCGAGACGGCAAAGGGACGGAACCATTCCCGGTGCTTAATGAAGTCGTTGAGATTTTCTTTGACATACGGCGCCCAAGGCGACGCGATGACGCTGCGGTTGCCCAGAGCGCGCGGGCCAAATTCAGCCGCGCCCTGAAACCAGCCGATGATTTTACCTGCCAGCAGCAACTGCACGGCATTGTCAGCCTGACGATCTTTCATGATCTGGAACGAGAATCGGGCCTTGCAGTTATCGAGGACGTCTTTAATTTCGTGGCGAGAATACGATGGCCCCCAATAAGCATCCAGACTGACCGGCTTGCGCGGCGCGTGCTGCACTTGATGTTGCAAGTGAAGGGCGGCACCGAGGGCGCAACCGGCATTCCCCGGGGCGGGCGGTACGAACACTCGATTCAGTCCCAGGTTCTTTTCCAGCGCCGCGACCAGCAGAGTGTTCTGGAACAATCCACCGCCCAGGCAGACCTCGTTGATGCCTTCCTGCCTGCGCAAGGTCTCGACGATTTCGGTAACTTTTTCCGCGCAAATCTGCTGCACGGTGGCGGCGAGAGCGCGGCGCTGCTCATCGCTCCACTCGGCGCGATTCTTCGGCAGGCGCAGCTTGCTCCAAAATTTCGCCGAGAGCACAAAGCGTCCGCCGACGCCGTGATCGATATAGCTCGAATCCAGCCGAACCGAGCCCGGCCCGGACTTCCGCAAGATATCGCGAAAGATCTCGCGGTAAAGCGGCTCGCCGTCCAGGCTCAGCCATTGCGTCTTGTGCTCATCGACGTGAGGAACAAATCCGAGGATTTCCGTAATCTGCGAATACAGCCAAGCCAGCGAGTGAGGATAAGAGATGTTGCGCAGCGCACGAATACGTGTGCCTTCGCCCACGGCGAGCAATCCGGACTGGCCGTCGCCTTCTTCATCCATCGTAACGATAAGGCTGCGTTCAAACGGCGAAAGGAAGAATGCGCTGGCGGCATGGCAAAGATGGTGCTCGACGTTCAGCGTGCGCGAGGGTGAAGTCCCATCCTGATGGCGCAACACGCGATGATGGCCCAGTTCCCTCGCCAATCGGCCGATCTCGCCGACCTGGCAGTAGGCAGCAGCCATTGGAGACAACGGCGCAACCCTCGCGCCCGCCATGGAACGCCGCGTCCACCCCCGGAATGGCCGGCTAGCGACAACCACATGATCCAGATCAGGCCACGTGATTCCGGCCTTCTTCAAGCAGAACTGAATCGCCACGTTCGGAAGTCCGCGGGTGGTCTTCGAACGGGAGAGCTTGCTCTCCTCAACGACGGCGCGGATCGCGCCGTCCTCGATCAGGGCCGCGGACGTGTCGTGGTTAAAGGAAGACAACCCAAGGATGCGCATGGCTGGATTCTTACCGCTGAATTTGTTTCCCAGAAAACGGTCTCACAAGCGTGACACACAACGATCAGGCACCGGTTCAATATCGCTTCTGGAGATTCTACCGGAGGCTACCCGGGGAGGGGTTACCTAATCGCCATCGCCCACGGCCACCGGCTTGGCGTTCAACCGGCGCAGCAGTGGGCTATTCTGCGACAGGAACTCGATGTGCCCGCACTTCGGACACTCCAACACGACGTTACCGCCGGCGGAGCCGTAGGGGAGAAACGTAAACTTGGTAAAGGCATAACTATCGAGTTCGTTGTGGCAGCGGAGGCACTCCACTCCGCCCACGCGAGCGGCAGGTTTTTTCTCCGTCGAAGAAGTGGATCGGTTGGGTTTTTCGACGGGCGTTTTTTCGAGACTCATACGAGTTTCCCTTCCAGAGACTCTACCGCAGGGTAGCCCAGCCTGGCTAGGATATTGCCCGCGAAATGTTGCACAAGTTGAGCCTGCTCGTCGGTAAACGCCTCCCGCCAGCCCCCCGCGGAACCGCTGCGAATGAACTTCCCTTTGGCCGAGGCGCGCTGCGGATCGGCTTTTTCCTTTTGCCGCATCCGCTCCATCGAATTGTTGGCCACAGCCGCCCGAATTCTTGCCGGCTGCACCGGCACCCCGAGGAAGTCGACAATTCGCGAAAGCTCCTGCTCGGAGTTCCGCTTCAATTCTTCAAAACAAACCAGCAAGACTTCAGCCCGTCCGCTGTCGGCAGCATCCATCCACGAAGTCGCATGATTGGACCACGAACCAAAGGGGTTTACTTCTCCGCGCAAAAAGCGTTGCAGGTAGACGCTGAAGTCGCTTCCCGCAAGGCCCAGCGCCTTCTGGTAGGCGAACTCGGAGAGTGCAACGTCCCGCGGATCGCGCGCCAGATAAATTGCCTTCGTGTATTCCGGCCGAAAGGGCTCATGGGTCTTGATGAGCCGGCCCCCGGCGGGCAGCACCGGCGCGGCGGTTTGGTGCCTGCCTACGTCGGGGATCATTTCGTTCGTATTGGAAAATCCCGAGGCTTGTCCCGCCAGAATTTCCAGCAACATGAATCGCAGCCAAGTGCTGCCGGATCGCGGATAGGAACCGACGAAAGCGTCGGAAGTTTCGAAGCTGCGGTGCCGCATCCAAACCAACGGAACGCGGGCTGGCGTCTTCGAAAGGCTGTAGCGAACTTTGCGCAGGATAGGCATGAGATCTTTCCCCCGAGTCTAGCTGCGGGACGAAACCTCCGGTAAAGCCGAGGGTTCTTTTGCGACTTCCGGGCTGTTGCCCTTTGACTTGGACGAGCGGTAACGCCGGAGGAGCGAAATGGGGGCGTAGCAATAGACGAGCGAAGTGAACCGGTCAAAAGCGCGCAGACCGCGAAACAGGGCCTCATCCCAGCTTCGCTCGAGCAAGCCAGGGTGGGCACGATCATCCGCTGGCATCTTGGGATACAGCGGCCATGCACCGCCGGACTCTTGCTGCCAGTAAGAAACATACCGGACGACCTTCTTCTTCAACGAAAGCGGCAAGACTTCTTCACGGCCGTTCTTGGCGCCGATGGTGTTGGCCTTCACTCCGGCGTGATGGCCGGCATCGTAAATCGCGGAACGGTCGGCCCCATCGAGAGAAGCCATCTGCGAGTCGAAGGGTATCTGGAAGAAGCTGCAAATGCCCTTCAGCACCCGGTCCGGTTCCTGAATCATTTCTTCGTACTGGATCTCATGAAGCGCGATGCCCTGGCGAACTAAGGCTTCGCACTCGCGCCTGAGCCGTCGCGAGCCAATGAGAGCACGATGCGTAATGCCCCGCTTGGCAAAAAACGAAGACCCAGTTTGCGCGGCACGAAGGATGCTTCGGCAAATATCGGACGGATCCCGCCAGATCACGACGAAGCGGGCGTTGGGAAATTCCCGCGAAAGCCACTGCAGCGAATCGTAGTAGTTCGGCGACTTTTCGCCGTAGAGCGCTCCGTCTGCGTATTGCTTCCAAACGATTTCCGCGGCGCTCCGCAGATCGGGAACGTCATCGGAGAGCTGCCGGCGATCGATGCGGTGACGGCTGAGGGCGGAGTTCCAGAACTCCCATCGTTCCAGCCAGTCCGGCCTGCTGCCGGTACTCCGGAAAAGCTGCCGCAACAGCGGGAGATCGGCCTCATACATGAGGGCGACCCCCGGATGCTGATTCAGCAGCGTGTACAACAGCGAAGTGCCGGAACGCCACATGCCGACAACGAACACGGGGCCCGCAGATGCATCCATAGGCATGGGCAAGGTCTCTTTCCTGTTTTTCAATCTGTCCCGTTCTTCAGTCGGCGCCGACGGTTTCTTCTTTCCGTGTGGACTGCCGGACCTGCGAATTAATCCAGGCGTAGGTTACGGCCAGTCCCTGCTGCAGCAGGATCGAAGGTTCCCAACCCAGTTCTTTGCGGAGACGGGTGTTGTCGCTGTTGCGGCCACGCACGCCCTGCGGACCGGTCAGATTGTGGCGCTTCTTAAGCCGCTTGCGGGCGATTCCGGCGATCATATCGACCAGACCGTTGATGGTGACGAGTTCATCGGTTCCCAGGTTCAGGGCATCGCGGCAATCGGAAGCCATGATGCGAGTCAGGCCTTCGACGCAGTCGTCCACGTACATGAACGAGCGCGTCTGCTCGCCATCGCCCCAGACCTCGATCTCGTCATTGTCACGCGCCAGCGCAACCTTGCGGCTGATGGCGGCGGGAGCCTTCTCTTTACCGCCGTCGTAGGTGCCAAGAGGACCGTAAACGTTGTGGAAGCGCACGATGCGCGTCTCAAACCCGTAATCCTTGTAGTAGTAGCGGCACAGCTCCTCGGCAAAGAGCTTTTCCCAGCCATAGCCCGGCTCGGGATCGGCGGGAAACGCGTCTTCTTCAGTCAGCGGCTTCACTTCCGGATCTTTTTGTTTCGCCTGGTTGTACACGCAAGCCGAAGAGGAGAACAGGAAACGCTTGACCCCATTCTGGCGGCTGGCCTCAAGCATGTGGGCATTGATTAAAATATTATTGCGGCTGATGTCGGCGTGGTTGGCCGTGATGTAGCCGATTCCGCCCATATCGGCGGCGAGATTGTAAACTTCGTCGATGCCGCCGCGCGTGGCCAGCAGGCAGGCGTCGATCTTGCGCAGATCGAGAATCTCCATCTCGTCGGCCGCGCTCTTGTCATACTCCGGATACTTGATGTCGGCTCCGCGCACCCAGTGGCCGTCCTTCTTCAATCTCTTCACCAAATGATGGCCAATAAAGCCCCCCGCACCGGTTACCAGTATCCTTTTTTGCTTGCTCATGTTTCGTTGGTCTCCTGAAAATGATTTAGACGGCTTCTACAACGATCTTGTGTCGCGTAGCCGAGCTGGGGGAAGCCCGTGCTTTTGTTCATCCAAGAATTCTTGGAGCCAGATGCTCCAGGCAAACTGCCCAGACAAATTTCGAGCCGTTCACGATGTAGCGGGACCACAGCCGCCGAGGTTCCGCGCACAAACGGAACAACCACTCCAGACCGCCTTCGCGCATCCACGCGGGGGCCTGCGTCAGGCGTCCTGTGTTGAGGTCGAAGGCCGCGCCCACACCCAGCATCACGGGCACGCGCAGCGTCTCGCGATGCGCATACATCCACTGTTCCTGCTTCGGCGTGCTCAGCCCGACCCAGAGCACGTCGGGCGCAGCCGCATCCACGATGCTCTGCACTTCCCGTTCCTCATTGTCCGTCAGCGGCCGGAATGGCGGGCAATAGGTCCCGGCGATTTGAATACCGTAGCGTTCCTGCTCAACGCGAGCGAGTTCGTCCGCCACTCCCGGAGCTCCGCCGTAAAAAAAGTGACGGTATTTGGAGCCGGTTTCGCGGCAGAACGTTTCCATCAGTTCCGGCCCGTAAACGCGGCGCTTCATGCTGGCGTGTCCCTGCCACCGGCCGAGCCATACCAGCGGCATGCCATCGGCAACCACAAGATCGGCGGAATCGAGCACACGGCGGAAATCGGGATTCTCCCGCGCTTCCGATACGCCATGCATGCCGGTAACGGCAACATAGCGAACCGGCCCTCGGTCGCGAATCCAGGATTCCAGGACTTGAATCGCATCCGGAATCTGAACCGCATCCACACGGACGCCCAGCACGCGAAAACTGGGAATCTCGCTTACACGATCAAGCAGTGCTTCAGGCGACACCTTCAGTTCTCCCCCACGTCGATCTTCGCCAGGTCTTTGAACACAAATCAATTTCAAACCAGCCGCATTCCGATCGCTAGTTTGAGGACGGTTTTTCGATAATGAAATTTTCCAGCACCAGCGCGTCCATTTCGCTCTTTTGGAACGTATTGAAGGCATTGGCCGGAGTATTCACGATCGGCTCGCCTTTCAGATTGAACGAAGTGTTCATCACAACGGGCACGCCGGTCGCTTGTCCAAACTTCTCGATCATCTTGTAATACCGCGGACTCTGCGCCTTGAACACCGTCTGCAAGCGTCCGGTGCCGTCCACGTGAGTAATGGCGGGCAGAGTTTTCTTCTGCTCTTCCCGCACCGGCACCACATAGAGCATGTAGCGCGCCGGCGACAGGTTCGCGGCGTTGGGCAGATCAAAATATTTCTCGGCGCTTTCCGCGAGCACCGAAGGGGCAAAAGGACGATAGGGTTCCCGGAATTTGATCTTCGTGTTGACGATGTCCTTCATATCCGGATTCCGCGGGTCGGCCAGAATCGACCGGCTTCCCAAGGCTCGCGGACCCCACTCAAACCGCCCCTGCGCCCATCCAATGACCTTGGCGTTGGTCAGATTGTCGACCACCGCGTCAAGCAACTTATCTTCGTTGTCATAGCGCGTGTGCGGGATGTTGTTCTGCGTGAGGAAGTCTCCAATTTCCGAATCCGAGTTCTGCCGGCCCCAGAAGGCATGATCCATCTGGAAGTTGCGCGGCTTGCCCAATAAAGTGTTGTAGGCCCACAACGCCGCTCCCAAAGCGCCACCGCCGTCGCCCGCCGCAGGTTGCACGTACAGGTTCTCGAACCCTGACTCCTTCATAATCCGGGTGTTGGCCACGCTGTTCAGCGCCACACCCCCGGCCATGCACAGGTTCTTCATTCCGGTGCTCTTGTGCAGATGGGTTGCCATGCCCACCATAATGTCTTCCGTCACCTTCTGAATGCTCGAGGCGATGTCGGCGTAGTGCTTGTTCAGCTTCGACATCTCCTGGAAGTTTCCCGGTGGCGTTCCAAAATACTTGGGAAAGCCGGTCTCCTCGGTAAAGAAGAGCATCTTTGACGGGCGCGGATCGCCGAACAGGGCGGCAAACTTGCTGTTGTAAGTTTTTTCCGTGGAGTGGTGGAAGCTGAAGTAATCCATGTTCAGCGAAAAAGAACCGTCGCTGTTCAACTGGATCAGCTTCCAGACTTTATCCACGTACTTGGGCTCGCCGTACGGCGCCATGCCCATCACCTTGTACTCGCCCTCGTTCACTTCGAATCCCAGAAATGCGGTAAATGCGCTGTAGAGCAACCCCAGCGAGTGGGGAAACTCGATCTGCTTGTTCAGCTTGAGCTGATTGCCTTTGCCGACACCGTGAGTCGCCGTCACCCACTCGCCGACACCGTCCACTGTGAGAACCGCAGACTCCTCAAAAGGCGAGCACAGGTAAGCGCTGGCCGCATGCGACAAGTGATGCTCGCTGAACAGAACTTTATCCTTCTTGATCCCCAATTCCGACTGCAAAGTAGTGGCTACCCAGAGCTTGTCGATCATCCAGGTGATCATGGACTCGCGGAACACCTTCCACGACTGGGGATAGGTCTGCAGCACCATCATCAGAATTCGATCCAGCTTGCGGAACGGCTTCTCGAAAAACACGACGTAGTCGAGATCCTGGCCGGTGATGCCCGCCTGATCCAGGCAGAACTGGATCGCCTGCTTGGGAAAGTCGTAGTCGTGCTTCTTCCGCGTGAATCGCTCTTCTTCCGCCGCCGCCAGCAGTGCCCCGTCTTTCAACAGCACAGCCGCCGCGTCGTGGTAGTAACAACTGATCCCTAGTATGTACATTAAACTCCTCTTATTAGTTGGTTACTTGATTCGGTCCCGCTCTCTACTGCTTGTGCGCCCACTCCATGTCGTAGGCTTCTTCGGGATGATCCAGCCAAGCGTCGGGGATCTTCTTGATCCGCAAGGGATCGCTGAACCACCGCGCCGCCAGCCCAAAGGGCAGCATCAGCACCGCATAAAAAACCGTGAGCAATACCCGCGCCTGAAAGTTGCCGATTTTCTTGCCAATCGCCTTCCAGCCTTCCCATGCCCGCTTTAACAGATTCCACATTGCTTGTTGTGCTCCTATGGTGCAAGTCTCAAAGGTGAAGTTACTTCGCGGGAGCGGGAACAAGCTGCCAGGCCGGCGCTTGTTTTTCCTCGGGCTGGCTGACTCCCTGCAACAGTCTTTCGCTCACGAATACCAGGGCGAAAAGCATCATGAACGTGGCGTCCGGACGGCTGCCGAAGGCCCGGCTCACCATGCCGTTGATCAGAATATTCAGGTACACGGCGAAACATCCGGCCGCGAGCGGCAGCGATATCGTCCGCATCACGCGGATGAGGTTGCGGACGATCACGCCGTGCATCATCAGCATGATGAACAGTCCGAACAGACCGTTGTTGTACCAGACTTCAAGGAAGCCGTTGTGCAAGTGGCCGGGCTGCCAGACTACGTCGATTTTGTATCCGAGGAAGCGGGACGACATGAATCCCCTGCCCAGAATCATGCGCTGCTTAATCAACTGCCAGCCTGCCGTCCACACTTCCGTCCGCCCGGTAACGGTTCCCGCCTGATCGGTTCCGAGATAACCCGTGATGTAGGAAGCAAGCGCCGGCGACACGGCCATCAGCAGGGCTCCGGCGGCGAACAATCCCAGCATGAACCACACCGCCGACTTGAACTTGCCCTGCCAAATGAAAAAGATGAGGCCGGAAAACACGCAACCCGCAATTCCCGCCTTGCCGGCGGCGAGAATCATGATCAGCATTCCGAAGACGGCGAACAGCAATGGCCCCACTCGACGGCCCGGTTGCGATAGAGCCAACGACAGCAGAACGAGAATCCCGGCGTCGGCGGCCAGCATGGTGGGCGCCGTCCCTACATCGAAGAGACGCCCAGTGGCGAGAACCGCGGGATCGGCAATCAGCCGCAGGATCGGGACAAAGACCAGAAAAGCGAATCCCCACTGGCTGACCTTGAGAAACGTTCTGAGATCGCCGGAATTCTTAATCTCCTGGTTGCAAGCCGCCAGCAGCGCGATGGCCAGAAACAACTTGATGATCCAAGCCAGGCTGAACAGCGGCTTCTCGGCGTAAGCGCAGGAAAGAAAACAGACCACCCCAAACCATGCCACCCATTTGTAGGAACCGCGAAAAATCGCATGAAGATATTGCGGATTCTTGAACGAATAAAGCAGGAAGGCGAAGATGATGAAAACCCAAACCATCACTTCGGAATAAGCTCCAGTCGATACCTGGCCGCTTTCCGCATCTTCTGTCATGTAGGAAAATAGCGCTTCCGAGCCCAGCAAGACCCACCACAAGGCAAAGACCAGGTTCCGGCTGCGGGACGCGCCAGACAACGACAACACCACTCCCAGCAAGGCGAAGAAGCCGACTCCGACAGCCAGGATCGAAATGGCCTGGTCCGACACCAGTGCAAAAGCCAGCGCCATCAAGGCTGTGGCCGTGATTACGCCAACCCCAGCGATCCACAGCCAGGAACGCAAGCGGGATTTGCCGCCTTCCAGGTCGTGGCTCGTTTGCTTTGCCGGATTGAGATAGGTCGTGCTCATCGATTCTTCGATTGGTCCGGGGACTTTGCGCTCGCCGTTTCTTCCAGGCGCCCTAGAACAGGGTATAGATAAACGGCGCAATTGCCGAACTCTGCCCCAGGATGATCAGGGCGCCGATCAGGAACAGGCTGACCACCATCGGCACCAGCCACCATCGCTTGTTGCGCATGAAGAAGCCAAGCAATTCGCCGGCAACTCCCATATTGCGCACACCGTTCTTAATGAATTTCATGATCTTCCTCCGCCGGAAACGGGGGCATCCGCCGTCCCGTTCTAAATTTTAACGTTGGGGTCTCGCTTCAACTACTTGCCGGACTCGGCAAAACGGATTGCCTCCGGCAGTTACCTGCGGAAACGACTTGCGTTCCGCGAGTCGCTTGGCTACTGCTTGTGCGCCCAATCCATGTCGTAAGCCTCTTCCGGATGGTCCAGCCACGCGTCGGGCAGTTTCTTGATCCGCAACGGATCGCTAAACCACCGTGCCGCCAGCCCAAAGGGCAGCATCAACACCGCATAAAAAATTGTCAGCAACACCCGCGCCTGGAAGTTGCCGATCTTCTTGCCGATCGCCTTCCATCCCTCCCACGCCCGCTTCAACATTTTCCACATAATGATTGGTGCTCCTGAATTGCCGATTTAGTGCGCCGCCACGCTGGAAGACGAAGCGTCCGCCGGAGAAGAATTCGCCACATTCACGCCCGGCACTTGGCACGCTTCGTTGTAGGCCGGAAGCTGCCGAATCGTCTTGTACAGTTCATTCGCGATTATCTTATGGCCCGCCACGGTTGGGTGGGCAGGATCCATATAGATGGCGTTCTGATCCTTGTTGCGCAAGACTTCGATCAGGTTGACGACGGGCAGATGCTGAGCTTGCGCGAAATCCAGCATCGCTCTCTGGAACGGATGCATGTCGCTGTCCTTGGTTAATCCATCGCCCCCGAGCACCAAAAGGACCAACTGCGAATGGTGCGCCTGGGCCAATTGCAGGCTTTCTCGCAGGCTGGCGTTGAACCCATCGACATCAAGGTCCCCGTTGCCCGCCACCGTCGAGAGCGAGCCTTGCATCAGGACGTGGCGGAGCTTATAGTACGCGATCTCACGAAACAGGTCTTCAATAAAGAAGTTGTAGATCGCGCTGCGCCGGATGATCGACTTGAACTCCACACGGCGCAGGAACTGCTTGCGCGCCGCGCCCTGCAACTTGGGAAGGTTCTCGAAATTCGTATTGAAGCTATAGGCCCGGATCACGACGTCGGGCTGAAACGTTGGGTCTTCGATCACCAGCTTCAGTTTTTCTTCCACCAGCGAATTGGGATAGGCATTCACTCCCGCGGAGACGACTTGAAAGTGTTCTCGCGAGCAGCCATCGGAATTCAGCATTTTCTCCAACTGCGCGCTGAAGTGGGAATTATCGTCCACGCCCCAGCCCTGGGTCGTCGAGTCCCCAAAAGCGATTATGCGGAACTGGTCTTTCTCCTTCGGCTTCAAATCGGTGGCGTAGCGAAAGCCCTGGTCGTTGATCGTGATGGGAAGGTGACCTACTACGGTAAGAGTGCGGCCGGGCTCGGGCACCCAAAGCAACTGATCGTCGGGCCGGTAAATGGTGAAAGAACCGTAACCGAACAACCGCAGCCCGATCTCCAAAACCGCGCAGATCGCCAACAACCAGCCAATCGTCCTCCAGAACCCACCGCGCTTCTTCCCCGTGCTCGTCCCCGAACTCATTGCCTGGCTCCCGTCGAGATCATCGCTTGACTGCTTACCAGCCTGCTATCACCGCGCCGCTAGAACATCGTGTAGATAAACGGCGCGAGCGAAGAGCTCTGGGCAACGACGATCAATGCTCCCAGCATGAACAGCGTCAACAGGATCGGCAAGAGCCACCAGCGTTTGTTTTTTCCAAAAAAATGAAGCAGTTCGCCGGCGGTCTGCAGCTTCCGGGCCGTATTGCGAATGAATTTCATGAACACTCCTTGTGCGATCGGTAGATTCTGGGATGATCCGCGATTGCCGGACCCACGTCAATAACTCTCCGTGCAAGTCGAACCGCCGTCAATTGGCGGCGGCAGCCGCCGAGGGGAGCCAGTGGCGCTGCTCTAAAAGCTGAACGATTGCGCCGGCAACCACTTGATGGCCCAACGCGCTGAAATGCGGATCGCAGGGTAGCGAGAAATACGGCCACTGCAGGTGATGCTGATCGCGATAAGACTGCATGGCCGGAGCCAGAAACTCCATTGTAATCTTTCGCCGGTCCGCGATGCGCTGCAGTCGCTCGTCGAGTTTGGCGGGAACCATCTCCGGCGGGACCGAGCCAAACTGCTTCGTGAGTCTTTGCCGCCAGTCCGGATCGACGTCACTAAAATTCGTCCAGGGAATCACGACAAATTTCGCGCCATCGGCTTCGACCATGTCCCGCATCCCAGCCAAGACCTTCTCCGTAACCAGCCAAGCCTGTTGCCATTCCGGGTCGAGCGGATCGTCCGAATAGCTGCCGAAGTATACCGGCAGGCCGTGCCATTTATAGAGCGGAAGGTCGGCCCGGAACCACACCCTCTCGATGTAATACGTCAGATACGAATGCCGCTCCAAAAACGATACCAGACCATTGAAGGGCCGGCTCTCTACCGGCTGAAACACCAATTGCCCATTCGCACCCAGATTGTAGTACGGCGAATACCAGGTGTGAATTCCGTAGGACTTCGGCTGCAGCGTGGATGAATTGTTCATCACATCGTTGTCGGAAAACGTGAGCAGAACCAGGTCGGGATGAAACTGCCGAATCCGTTCCTTGTAGAGGATGAGTTCCTGCGTCGTGCCGATGCCCTCGATGCCGAAATCCATCACTTCCACATTGGGTTGGCCCTGCGCCCGCAGCAATTTTTCCATCTGGATGTTCATGACCTGGTCGGGGTTCACGTGAACGCCTTCGACCACGGAGTCGCCGATGAGCGCAATCCGAAACACACCCGGCGGCTTTTCCAAAGTTCTGTCGCGGTCGCGAAAGCCCCAGCGATTGGTCTCGACTTCGCCGGTGAAGCATCCCCGGCTATGCGTGACTTTCATGTTCGGAATCAGGGAAACGCCAAGCTCCGCGTCGTATTGGCGAAAAGGAGCGCTGCGGAACTTTCCCAGCGGAAGAACTCGCAAGGCGATCTCGCCCACCAACGCGAGGGTTACGATCATGAACAGCGCGTACGCCAAGCCAAACGCGATCCGCTTGCCCAGCGGCAAACGCGCTTCTTGTGGCGCCGATTTTTGGGTTGTCTTCGAATCCATTCTCACGCGGCGCCCGAGCCCCTTAGCACCGCGGGAATGGTCTTGACCAGGATTTCCAAATCCAGCCGGAGCGACCACTTATCGATGTATTGCAGATCCAGTTCCATCCATTTCTCGAAGGAAACCGAGCTTCTTCCGCCGATCTGCCAGAGGCAGGTAATGCCGGGACGGACGCTAAAGCGCCGGCGCTGCCAGTCTTCGTTGAAGCCCTGGTAATCGCGGATGGGCAAAGGCCGCGGCCCCACCAGGCTCATATCCCCCTTCAGCACGTTGAACAACTGTGGCAGTTCGTCGATGCTGGCCTTGCGCAGAATCCGCCCCAGGGGCGTGATCCGGGGATCGTTCTTGATCTTGAACACCGGACCCGTCACTTCGTTCAGGTGCTCCACTTCGTTCATGCGCTTTTCCGCATCCAGCACCATCGTCCGGAACTTGTAGATGCCGAAATGGCGCTTGTTCAGGCCGAGCCTCTTCTGCACGAAAACCGCCGGCCCTCGCGAGGTCAGCCTAATCAGCAGCGCCGCCGCCAGCAGCAGCGGCGAAAGAAAGAGGATGAGCACCAGCGAAACGGTAATATCGACCACGCGCTTGAATACGACCGGCCAGCCTTCCAGCCCGCCGGTGTAGTGCGTGATCAGCGAGTCGCCATCGAATTCCTCCGCCCGCGATCTCGCTTTCTTCAGATCGAAAAGGTTCGAAACAAACCGGATGACGATTCCCTGCTCCTCGCAAAGGGTCGCAATCTCCGACGCGCGCGAGTGGAGCGACCGCATGGGCAGCGCCACCACCACTTCGTCTACGACATTTCCCCGCAGAAATCCCAGCAACCCGTCGAAATCGCACACCAGCTCGAACCCGGACTGCTTGAACTCGGTAAGCCCAGGCCACTCCTGATCGACGAACCCGATGATGCGATAACCGAGCGCCGGATTTTGCCGCATCTTCTCCGCGAACTGAATCGCGCGCGGGTTGGTGCCCACGATTAACATGTCCCGCAGATTCCGGCCGTGAAGGCGAAGCCGCTTCAACACGCTCCGCATCGCCACCCGGCTGAGAATGGTCCCGCCCATGCTTGCCACCCAGAAGATCGCCAGGAACTCAGTCGTGATCAGGGTGATATGGAACGCGAGCGCCGCTACGAAAACCAGGAACGCTCCCAACGTGGTGGCCTTGACGATGTCGACCACCTCATCCCAGCGGCTCCCCAGCCGCCGCGAAGCGTACATCCCAAACAGCGAGAAGATCAGGTGCCATACCAAAAGCAAAAGGGCAAAAGTAAAGAAGTTCTGGATCTTGACCCGCAACGCAAGAAATTCGGCTACCGACACGGTAGCGTTTTCCGAAACCACGACCGCGGCCAGCCCAAACGCGAGGGCCATCAGGACGAGGTCGAACAGTTTCATCGAATTCAGCAAAACCTGCCGACGAACGTTGCCCACCGGAAGACTCCTTGGAAGAATGCGATATGAACGAGGGGGAACTGGAGACTGAAACCGCAAGAGCGGGAGCGCCCGTCCCCTGAGCACTCCGAGATCACTGCCAGATGCGGGGTTCGGTTACTCCTACTCCAAAGTCCCGCGACCGGATGGTTTTGAACGCCCAGACAATGCTTCCGTCACCAGCTGACTGGATCTTTGCAACTGCAGCACGATCTGTTCCATGTAAGCCCTGGCTTCCGCAGGACTCAGATGCTCGCCGTTCTTGCCGCCGTTGAACCGGGGAGCGGACGACGGAGCGGAAGAGGCAGCGAATGGGCTGACGGCCGAACTGCCATAAACTTGCGCCGCGCCCGGTCCGAACTCGGCCGACCCGCGGACCGCTTTCGAGGTGTGCCGCGAAATGTCGAGGTCGTTGATTACTTCCTCAACGATGGCCGCATCCATCACCTTCTGCTGCAGGGCGCAACCCAAAGACAAAGAGTTGAAGCACAGGCTGTTGATGTTCCTCGGGATGCCCGCGGCAAATTCGGTGATTCGGGCGAGAGCGGCGGAACTGAACAACGGATCGCCCCGGTGGCCAGCCACTCGCAACCGATGCTGAATATACTTGTTTGTTTCCTCGAACGACAAAGGCTGCAGCCCGCTGACCAGCGAAACCCTCTGCCGGAGCTGCGCCATTCCCGGATTGGCTAACTTATCCGCCAGTTCCGGCTGGCCGGCCAGCACGATCTGCATCAACTTGGCCCGCGGCGTCTCGAAGTCCGAGAGCAGCCGCACCGTTTCCAGCACCGACGGGTCCAGATTCTGGGCTTCGTCGATCACCACGATAAAGCGGTTGCCGGCGCGAGCCTCCTGCAGCAGGCGCTTGTTGAACTCCTCATGCATGCGCACAAAATCCTGGTCGTCCGAGCCGTACCCCAGCTCGGCCAGCAGGAATCGCATGAACTCGCGGGAGTTGCACTGCGTCTGGAAAAGAAATGCGGTGCGCGCAGAAGTCCGGAACTTCTCCAGCAGATGGAACAGAAGCGTGGTCTTCCCCATACCAGGAGAGGCAATCAGGGCCATGAACCCAAGACCGCTCTCGATGCCGTAGACCAGCGAAGCCAAGGCTTCGCGATGAGCCGGACTCAGGTACAGGAATCGGGGATCTGGTGTCACCCCGAATGGCTGTTCCCGCAGACCGTAGAAGTTCAAAAACATTCCCTGATCCTCATTCCTGTCGCTTCAGTTCGCCTTATTGCTGCGGGTGTTCACTGGCGCCGTGCACTTTGTAGAGCTCTTCGACGTGAAGATCTCTGCCGGCGCCGTTTCCGTTGCCGTTACTCGCGCCGTTATGGTTCCCATTCTTACGATGGGCGGCCATCGGCACCGCGGCTAGCACAGGAATGTTCAATTCGGAGAGAACTTCGGACGGGGTCCGGAAAGACGAATCGAGATATTCCCGGGCGAACACCAGCCCCACGCTCACCATGCCCGCCATCAGCACGCCGACAAAAGCGAACATGAACGGCGAACGGGTTGGCGAGAGCGGCACCGTGGGCTGTTGCACCATCCCAATGTTGAGGATTCGAGTTTGATCGAGCGCATCGGCGATGCGGGCTTCTTCCCGCTTGTGCAGGTAAAGCAGATAATTATCTTCGTTGGCCTTGGCCGTCCGCAGCAAATCCTGCTGCACGAAACCGTTCACCTCGAGTTCGTGAGCCCGGCCCTGGTAGACTCCCACGATCGCTTGCGTGGCCGTGGCCCGAGCTTGCAGCGCGCTGTAATCGGATTTGGCCTTCGCCAGCTCCTCGTTGATCCAGGCATAAGTCGGGTTGCGGTCGGTCGTTTGCTCCTTCAGGGGCTTGCTTTCTTCCGCCGTAATGGCCGCGTGCGTGTCCGCAATCTGCTTGTCGACTTCTTGCACCAGGCGGTAGCCGGGCTGGAACTTGGTCAACAGTTCCGTCCGTTTCAGTTCCAGGGTCAGCAGTGCGGACTTCAGTTGCTGCAGCACTGCGCCGTTATCGGTCTCGCGCATCTGCGTGGTCAGGCGGTCGGGAGTGATGCCGGCCTGCTTTTCGAGCTCCTGGATTTTCTTTTCGGTCGCCGCCATTTCGGCCCGCGTCTGTTCCAGCGAGGCGCTGAAGTCGTTCAGCTTTTGCAGCGTCATATCCCGGGAAATCTGCGGAGCGACCCCACTCTGTTCCTTCGAGAACTTCTTCAGTTGTTCCTCGGCCTGATCCAGATCGTGTTTGTAGCGATCCGTTTCCTCTTCGAAAAACTTCAGCTGTCCGGGCGGCCGGTTCACCGCAACGTGCTTGTCCACGTAGGCGGCGATCACGTTCGCCAGAACCTTGGCCGCGAACTTGGGATCGCGCGCCGAGTATGAGATTTGAATGACATTCGTCTTCTTCAAGGGCTCCACTTTCAGGTCGCCCTTCATTTTGTCGACCGCTTTGCCGATCTTCTGGTCCTCGCTCTCGGCAAACAGAGAGGACAGCAGAGACTTCCGCTTATCCAGCCCGGAGTCGACAACGGCCTTGCGCAGCACATCCTCGCTGTATACCAGCTGGGCCTCGGAGTTCAATTCCTCTTCGGTGACTTCGCCCACCACTTGCGTCGGATCGTTCTTTTCGGACGTGACCACGGGATCGACGCGCTCGCGTTTCACCACAATCTGGCTGGTCGATTCGTAGGTGACAGGCATCAGCGAAACAGCCGCCACCGTGCCCAGCAGGATTCCGCCGAAGCACAGCAAGAAGGCGCGCTTGTGGCGAAATCCGATGGCCAGCAAATCTCGCAGCGTAAAGCCGATATTGCTCGCGGCCTGGGGCGACGTAAAATCCTGGTCTCTCATGTCTGAATCTCCTGTAGCTCGTGACGATCGAATGGCGAAGGGCGTGAAATCTCAATTAAGGCTGCGCCATCACCGCGCCCGCGCTGAGTCCTGTGTAAGGTATGAACGGCTTGATCTTAGAGAAAGAGTTCTTGGGGACAAAAAGCATATCCCCGGTATGCAGAAGCGGATCTTCGTGCAAATCGCCCTTCTTCTCCATATCCTTCAAGTTGAAGACCTTGGCAAACATCCACTGATCATCCACGCGGCGGTACAGCCGCACCTGCGAATGCTTGGCCGCCTCGGTAAAGCCTCCCGCCACCGCAATCGCTTCGGCCAGCGTGATATTGCCTCGCATGTCATATCGGCCAGGGTGACCGATCTGACCGTCGGCAATGAAAAAAGGCTTTTGGAAATCCTTCAACACGACCACAATCAGAGGATCGTTCAAAATCCTGCCGTACGCCGCGCGCAAAGTCTGCGTCAGCTCCGGGACATTCTGCCCTTCGACCTTCACGTCTCCCACACTCTTGAGAGTCACGTAGCCATCGGGCTGAACCACAACCGTTTGATTGAACTCCGGGCTGAGTTCAAACGACACGTCAAAACTATCTCCCGCCCATAGCCGGTAGCGCGTGTCGCGCGGCTGGAGTTGCGGAACGGCGGGCGAAGTCGCGTGCGTTGCGTTATCCGCTGCGGCGCTCGAAGCCGACACAACGTTATTCGCCACGCCGGACTGGGGAGTTTCTTGCGCGGCGACGAGCACGATCTGGGCGACCACAAAAAAGACGAGAATCCCCGTCGCCAGTCCAATCCTTTTCAACATGACGCTCCTCCGTATGGAAAACTCAAAACGCGCGCTGGTTCGTTCCGCGGCGGCAGCGTGAAAGCAAACTCTTGGCCTCTCGCGTGATGATAAAGAATACCAGAATGTGCCACCGCAACCTCCACTGCTGCAGGAGACTTACAGCTCCGCCCTCTGAGTCACATGAATCACTGACCCAAACAAAAAATAGAGTCCGATCCCGCTGCACATGCAGCCTTCTAGGCTACTTAAAGAGGCAGGATTGGCACCGCAACTTATTCGTAAAGGGGGGATGACGCTTGAGTGCCAGCCAAACAAAGCGACACACTTAAGTTGACTCAGGCTAACCGGGAATGCAAGTTACTGCAAGAGGTCAAAAGCACTACCTACCAAAGACTCTATTGCATCTCATCGAACGCCGAATCCTTAATGCATCTCGTTTGTTTCCAGCTCTTTCCGAGTAATTTAGCAAAAAATCCTCTAAAACTCCGCCAGTCTTCACCGTGCTGCTCTCCGGTCCGGCGGCAAAGTGACGCTCACCTCCCCCACTTCATCAAGAAAACCCGGCAGTTCCCGGGCACACCACAAACTTCCTCCCCCATGGGCTGAAACCGACAAATCTCGACCACCAAGGGCAAGCTAGATCCTAACCTCGCGTGGTCTGCCGATTTTTTCACCATACTAGCTCTGGTAGTAGGGAACGCGATTGGAGTATCATGTTTGATAATTCAACTGGCGCTTTGGTATAAATCCCAGAGTTCCAGTCCTAAACACCCCCTCTCCCGTTCAAGGCCTTGTTTGCTGCAGTTTAGTAGACCATTACCTTCGATTTTTCTCTGAGGAGAATCAGATGCCGGGGAAGCGCCTCGCCAGTTTCATCACAACTTCATTGCTAACTGTATTTTGCGCCCTGCTTGCTCCCGCCGCCATTGCCCAAGGATATCCCGGCCAATTCGCATGGCAAACCAGCAATATTAACGAGACTGTGCTCACCCCTCAGAATGTGAGTTCCGGCCAGTTTGGCAAAGTGTTTTCCTATCCCGTCGACGGCAGCATCTTTGCCCAGCCGCTCTATGTGCCTAACGTCGCGATCCCGAATCAAGGGACGCACAACGTTCTTTACATCGTTACGGAGGCTGACGGCGTCTATGCTTTTGACGCCGACGGCCTGTCCTCGACGGCGCTCTGGTATGTCAGTCTCATCAACCCGGCGCTCGGCATCACGGCTGCGCCCTGCTATCAGGTGGTCTCGGCGTGCAACATTTATCCGACCATCGGGATCACGGGAACTCCCGCGATTGATCCGGTCGCAGGCACGATGTACTTTGACGCCCAAACTCTGGAGAACGGCGTTTTCGTGCACCGGCTGCATGCTCTGAATATCACGAACGGCGCTGAGCAACCGGGTTCGCCCGTGGTCATCCAAGCCACTTATCCGGGGAAGGGTGCTGGCAATGTGCATGGCGTCATCTCATTCAACGCGGCCCATGAGGTGCAGCGCCCCGGCGTTCTCCTGATGAATGGCGTGGTCTACATTGCCTACGGAGCGGTTCATGGTTGGATTCTTGGTTATAACGCGCAAAACTTGAATCAGCTCTACGTGATAAACCTGTCGCCCAATTCAACCAGCTCCAACGTCTGGCAGACTGGCGAAGGCCTGGCCACGGATGGTTTGGGAAACATTTATCTCGCCACCGACGACGCTCCCTTCGACGCCAATACCGGCACCAAGGACGACTATGGCGACACCTTGCTAAAGATGAACGGCAGCCTGCAGGTCGAGGATTATTTCACTCCCATGGATCAAGCCTGCCGCGCCGCTCAGGACTTGGATTTGGGTTCGGCCGGCCCTCTGATTGTCCCCACGCAAACCGGACCTTATCCTAACGAGATCGTCATGGCCGGCAAGGGTGGAACTCCCTGTGATTTGTGGTCCGGGGGCATCTATGCGGCCCCCATTTACGTCGTGGATCGCGACAACATGGGAAAATACAACGCCACCCAGGACCAGGTCATACAGGAAATCCAGGGTTCGCCACACGGTTATTGGTCGAATGGAGCCTACTGGGCGTCTCCGACCACAAACTACGTTTATTCCGCCGGCGTCGACGCATGGGGCGGCACGGGAGACTACCTGAAGATGTATTCGCTCGCCAACGGGCTGCTTTCCACCACCCCGGTAGCTCAGTCTACCGCCGTGTTGCCAGTCGGTGCGACGCCTTTCGTTTCGGCTAATAACACCAGCAACGGCATTGTATGGGCCTTGGAGCGGCAACAGAACTTGTCCACGCTTCCGGGCACGCTCCCCGGAATTCTGTTCGCCTACGACGCCACCAACGTCGCAAGTCAGCTCTACAGCAGCTCAACGGCGGGAACCAGAGACCAAGCGGGGCTGGCTACCAAGTTCGTTCCTCCGACGGTAGCCAATGGACGCGTCTACATCGGAACGCAGACTGAAGTAGATGCCTACGGTTTGTTCACAGCGAGCTTGTCGCCCTCCAAACTGACATTCAGCCTGCTTGCCATCGGCTCGGTCAGCGCGCCACAAGTGGTAACTCTAAGCAACGTGGGCAGCACTTCGCTGTCCATCACCAGCATCAGCATCAGCGGAGAGTTTGCTCAAACCCACACCTGCGGCTCTACCCTGGCAGCGGGCGGAACATGCACCATTTCGGTGACGTTCAAACCCACAACCGATGGGGTGCAATCCGGCACCTTGACGGTTGCGGATAGCGGCGGCACGCAGTTCGTCACCATTACGGGTACGGCAGCGCCTCTCAAGTTCACGCCGCCGTCGGTGAATTTCGGTAGCGTGAAGGTCGGCACGACGAGTGCCCCGAAGAGCATGACCGTGACCAACGAGGGAATCACGACACTGACTTTCACCAGCATCGCGATTGGGGGAACCAATATTGGTGACTTCGCGTTGACCGGCAATACTTGCGGGAGCAGCTTGGCCGCAGGTGCGAGTTGCGCCGTTACAGTGACCTTTACTCCCACTGCAACCGGCAGCCGGTCGGGCAATGTCACATTCAAAGACAGCGATCCCGAAACCGGGCAGAAGATCCTGCTCTCGGGAACCGGTACATAAGCATAGCTTCGAATGAGAGTTCACCAACTACTTCTGGGAGTGTACATGCGCATGAAATCATCTCTGGCATCGCCGATTGCTGTGTTGATTGCGGTTTTTGGACTGGCCGC
>Ga0302180_10000290_pt1 | contig 42087 bp, 38 predicted proteins | sample I_Palsa_E3_2_FD_200575 | JGI IMG/M metagenome (GOLD analysis project Ga0302180, IMG submission 200575) | Peat permafrost microbial communities from Stordalen Mire near Abisko, Sweden - I_Palsa_E3_2 | ecosystem: Environmental > Terrestrial > Soil > Palsa > Peat permafrost | place: Sweden...
CGCCGGCCTGCCCCGAGATTGGGCGAGCACAATCGCGAGGTCTATGTCGACGGGCTCGGGTTCACGGACGAACAGCTGGAATCGTGGAAGGAGAGCGGACTTGTCTGACCGTTTCGGCCTACTCAGTGGGGTCCGTGTCCTGAGCCTAGGCACGTTCATAGCGGGCAACACCGCTGCTACCCTCATGGCCGATCTCGGAGCCGAAGTGGTCAAGATCGAAGCGAGGAGCCGTCCCGAGGTGCTTCGTATGCCCGCCTACGCCATCGGCGAAGCGGTGACCGAGCCATCCGGCGTCCCCAACACTGTTATGGCGGGATCCTTGACGCGTGGCCTCCTCAACGTGTCGCTGGACTTGGCCGAGGAGGACGCCCGTACGATGTTCCACCGAATGGTGGCGGTCTCGGACGTAGTGATTGAGAATTTCGGGTCCGCTGTTCTCGAGCGTTGGGGCTGCGGGTACGGCGACCTGTTGTCCAGCAAGCCCGATCTCGTCATGTTGTCACTGTCGGGTTACGGAAGAGATGGCCCCCGTGCGAACTATCTCGCCTATGGGGTGACCGTCGCCTCTTATCTCGGTTTAGCTTCCGCGTGGGGTTACGCGCACGGCACGCTAAGCGACTACATCGCTGGCGCCACCGGAGCGTTAGCCACCGTTGCCGCGCTGGGCACGGCGCGAAGGCACGGTACACCCGCCTACTTGGACCTTGCGCAAGTCGATGCGGTGCCGCCACTACTGGCGGAGCTCTATGCCTCGCCGCTCAACACGGGCGTGGATCCCGTTAGAGCGCACAACCGTTCGCAAGGGTCATGGCTGTCCGGCGTGTTTCCCAGCAGAGGATATGACGAATGGTTGGCCGTCGACATCGAGGACGGCCCGGATTGGGAAACCCTCTGCGGTGTTCTGGAACGCCCAGACCTGCAGGCGTCGGAGCCTGATCGAGTTTCTGCGCTCGAGCCCCAGTTGTCGGAAGCGCTCGCCGAATGGGTGTCGCGAAGCGGCGCACATACCGCAATGCACCATCTGCAGAGGGCCGGGCTCGCTGCTGGGGTTGTGCAGACCATGGAGGACCTCTGGCGAGACTCGCAGCTCGGGGCTCGAGGACTCATGGACCTGGTAGGGCAGCAGGATCTCGGATACGTGACGTACGCGGGCTCCGCCCAGCGTTGGACCAAGTCGCCGGGGCGAGTTCCGGTGCCGCCGGCCCGCCTCGGAGAACACACGAGGGACGTTCTGCGGCGTTGGCTCGACGCGCAAGACGATGAGCTCATGTCTTTGGAGGAGAGCGGAGCTATCTTCTCGGCGGGCTGACGCGGAGCTCGATCTCTCTACAAAGTTGGACGCCTGGTTGAGTCGGTATCATCGCTCAAAGGAGCCATAACCGGGTCGGATACCTGCCCGCCCGAGCGCAAGGAGCCACCCGATGCCATCACGAGTTCTCGATTTCCCAGTCTTCGACGTCGACAACCACATGTACGAGACCACCGACGCCTTCACGAAGTTCCTGCCGCGTGAATACGAGGACTACATCAGGTACGTCAACGTGCATGGGCGGACGAAGATCGCTATTCGCAATGTCATCAGCGACTACATCCCGAACCCGACCTTCGAAGTGGTCGCCGCGCCCGGGGCTCAGGAGCTTTACTTCAAGGATGGGAACCCGGAAGGCAAGTCGCCCCGGGAGATCATGGGCAAAGCGATTCGGTCCATTCCGGCCTTTCGCGACCCGGAGCCTCGGCTGGAGCTGATGGACGAGCTCGGGATCGACCGCGCCCTCATGTGGCCAACTCTGGCCAGCTTGCTGGAGGAACGCCTAAGTGATGACCCGCTGGGGACGCACACCGTGATTCACGCGCTCAACCAGTGGATGCACGAGCACTGGACGTTCAACTACCAAGAACGTATCTTCCCCGCTCCTGTCGTTACGCTGTGCATCGTCGACCGCGCCATCGAGGAATTGGGATGGCTCCTCGAGCGCGGTGCGCGCGTGATCCTGATCCGACCGGCGCCCGTTCCCGGCTTCTCGGGCCGCCGTTCAATGGCTCTTCCGGAGTTCGACCGATTCTGGTCGCGTGTGGCCGAATCCGGCATTCTCGTAGGAATGCACGGATCGGATAGCGGCTACCAGCGATACCAGAACGAATGGGAGGGGGTGCGCGACGGGGAGATGCTGCCGTTTCAGAGAACGTCTGCGTTCTCGAAGGTTCTCTTCCGTATGCACCGCCCGATCGTGGACACCGTTACGTCGCTCATCGGGCACGGCCTGTGCAGCCGATTTCCCGATCTGCGGATCGCCCCAGTCGAGACCGGGAGCAGCTGGGTGCGCCACCTGCTAGAAGAGTTGGCCTACGCCTACGAAATGGCGCCGCACGAGTTCGACGAAGACCCGATCAAGGTGTTCAAGCGCAATATCTACATCCACCCCTTCCATGAAGAGGATCCGATCGGTTTGGTGGAACTCCTCGGTGCGGATCGGGTGCTCTTCGGGTCTGACTATCCCCATCCCGAGGGCATGTCCGACCCGCTCTCCTTCGTCGACGAGCTCCAAGCTCTTGACGAGAGCGCGATCCGCAAGGTCATGGGTGGCAATCTGGCCGGCCTGATGCACGTCCGGGAAGCCGCGTAATTACATGACGGGCGTGCTGGTCGGTCCGCCATTCGAGTTCGGCGTGTCCGGGTGCATGTTCGAATAATGGAGCCTAAGGTTGGCGCGAAGCGCTCGAGCGATCGCCTGCGCTGCGCGGCTGATCGCACGCACGAAGTCGAGGAGGGTGTAGACGATGGAAAGACACCTCGAAGGCAAAGTCGAGGTCGTAACCGGTGCCGGACGGGGCATCGGGCGGGCAATCGCCCTGAGTCTCGCGTCGCAGGGTGCGCGCGTGGTGGTAGCTGACTACGGCGGCGCAGTCGATGCTCGCGAAGGCACGTCGAGTGGACCAGCGGACGAAGTGGTGGCCGAGATCAAGGCGAACGGGGGAGAAGCGGTCGCGTGCGTCGAGGATGTGTCGACACTTCAGGGCGGCCAGCACATCATGCAAGCGGCCGTTGACAACTTCGGCCGGCTGGACGGCGTCACGTGCTGTGCCGGGATCATGGTGCAGAAGTTTCTCTGGGAGATGGAGGAACGCGACTGGGACGACGTCATCGCAGTCCACTTGAAGGGTCACTTCAGTTGCGCGCAGGCCGCGGCGCGGATCATGATGCCGCAGGGGTCGGGTCGTCTCGTCTTTATCTCGAGCGGGGCGCTCGCCGGCATTGCAAGTCAGCCCAGTTATTCCACGGCCAAAGCCGGGATTTTGGGCTTCACGTGGAGCTGTTCCAGCGCATTGTTCCCCTATGGGATCACGACGAACTGCGTCGTGCCCAGCGCGGCCACGCGTATGTCCGATAAGACCTTCAGCGATTACGTGCCGCTCAGCGACGCGGTGGGAGAGACGGTCAGAAGCGAACGGGCCGGTGGGTCCTATCGTGACCCGGTCAACATCGCGCCCGTAGTCGGATACCTTCTGAGTGACGCCGCGGCCGATGTAAATGGTCAGGTGTTCCGCGCCATCGGCTACCAGATCGATCGGATGGGCGCCCTCACCTACGACCGCACCATGTCGAACCAGACCACCTGGGAGATTGACGAGCTGATTGATCGAGTGCCCAAGGAGCTGGGGCCTGATCTCAAGCGGGAGCCTCTTCCGTGGCCTCCTCCCGGCCGGTGATCGAACCTCGGTCGCATCGACCTCGGCCGCCTGACAAGGATTTCCCATGCAGTTTCGGACATTGGGCGAGACGGGTATGCAGGTGAGCGTCTGAGGTTGATCCATCTTGCGCTCGCGTCCGTCCTCCAGCACTCGGAGGTCACGGCGGCGGGCCAGGGAGACGACGACGGATCACCTCGAGAGTCGGATCGGGTCGACCGACGTGGGCATCGATCGGGCCGTCTTGGACACGCAGCAGCGTCTGCTCAGTCATGTAACAATCCTCCGACGGCAGCGGCGCGGTTCCCGCACCGACGGTAGTGTGTTTCCCCTGAAGAGATCCGAAAGGCTCTCGTCGCCGCGACATGTAAAGGCAGGCATGACCTTTCAAACCATCATTGTGGACGTGTCGCCGGACGGTGTCGCAACCGTGACGCTCAACCGGCCAGAAGTGCTCAACGCTTTCAACAACGCCATGTGCGCTGAGTTCAAGCAGCTGTGGTCACAGGTGCGCTCAGATGACGCAATCCGCGCCGTCGTCCTGGCGGCTGCCGGGGAACGCGCCTTCTGTACCGGTGTCGACGTCAGCGAACGTCTCGATTCAGACAGCCCTTTTCTTGACCGTGCCCAGCCGTGGGCGGAACACGAGGACCCGGGCCGGGACTTGAGCCCGCGTCGGAACGAGGTCTGGAAGCCGGTGATCGCCGCCGTGCACGGCATGTGCGCCGGGGGCGCGTTTTACTGGATCGCTGATTGCGACATCGTGGTGTGCTCCCCAGAGGCGACCTTCTTCGACCCGCATGTGACGTACGGGTTCGTTGCCGCCTTGGAGCCGATAGCGCTGCGCTATCGCATGCCATTTTCCGATGTGATGCGGATGGCGCTGTTGGGCCTGCACGAACGCATGACAGCGGAACGGGCATTGGCCGCTGGACTCGTCACCGAGATCGTCGAGCGCGACGCCCTGCTCGGACGCGCCGGCGAACTTGCCAAGGTGATCGCCGGACAACCCCCGGCCGCCGTGCAGGGCACGGTGAAGGCCCTGTGGCAGTCGCTCGACATGGCGCGAGGTCAGGCTCTAGCCACGGCGCTCATGTACACCCAAATTGGGAACCCCATCGGGACCGAGCAGGTCGATCGGGATGCGGTGAAGCCGGCAAAGCCGTGGCGTCGGTGACAGCGTCGGCGGAGCTGTCCGCCGCTGACGTCAATGGCTTCGCGCTGGACGCGTCGGAGCAGAATCTCGCGTTCGTTGCGATGTTTCCGGATCTGGCCGGGCGATACTGACGAGCGCACAAGCGGTCGGCAACGCCGTTTCGCGGCAAGAGGCACGCGATACAAGCTGTGGAAACGCCGGGATAAGGAAGAATTCGACAAAGAAACCGGTGTCGCGACGGACGGCGCCAGAAGGGAATACGAATGGAACGAACGGTCAGCATTGACGTCGCCGGAAGTCCGATGGATCTCTACGAGGTCGAACCGGAGGGAACCGCTAAGGGTGCGGTGATCGTAGTCCAGGAAGCCTTCGGCGTCACTGATCACATCAAGGACGTCACGCAGCGCTTCGCGATCGCCGGCTACCGGGCCGTGGCTCCACACGTCTTCCATCGCAGCGGGGACCCGGTGATCGGCTACGACGAGATGGAGAAGGTGATTCCGCACATCATGGAACTGAAGGCCGACGATCTGTTGGCGGACCTCGATGCGACGATCGCCTACCTGGGGCAAGCCGGGTTCGATCCGGCGCGGATAGGCATCGTCGGCTTCTGCATGGGTGGAAGCGTCGTCTTCCTCGCTGCCGCTCGCCGGTCGCTTGGCGCGGGGGTCACCTTCTACGGTGGGGGTGTCTCCCAAGGCCGTTTCGGGATGCCTCCGTTGGTCGAATTGGCGGCCGAACTCAAGACGCCCTGGCTCGGTCTGTACGGGGACAGTGACCAGACGATTCCCGTCGATGACGTCGAGGCGCTACGCGCTGCCGTTGAGGCGGCACCGGTCCCGACGGAGATCGTCCGCTACCCAGGCGCCGATCATGGGTTCCATTGCGACGCCCGGAGCTCGTACCACGAGGAGTCGGCGAAGGACGGATGGCGGCGCACGCTGGAGTGGCTCGCCCCGCATCTGGCGGGGAAGTAAGAGCCTCGGGCCATCATCGAACGCTGCTACGGCCTCGACTCTCTCACGAGCGCAACTTGGCAAGGCCGTTGGATCGGCCACGTCGAAGTGAGCGAGCGCGGCAATGTCGGGCTGGGCCGTGTGGTCGATGTGGTCGGCTACGTTCTGATTGAAGGATCTGAAGAACCGCGAGTGACAGGAGCCAGTGCATGGTCTACGACCTGGTCGTCAAGGATGCCCTGATCGTCGACGGGACGGGCGAGAAGGCGTACGCCGGAGACGTCGCCGTCGAGAACGGCAGCATCGTCGCCGTGGGCAAGGTGGACGGAGGAGCGGAACGCACGATCCAGGCCGACGGACTGGTTGTGGCGCCGGGGTTCATCGACCCCCACACGCATTACGACGCCCAACTTCTCTGGGATCCATCCGCGAACCCCTCGACCGCGCACGGGGTTACGTCGGTACTGTTGGGCAACTGCGGGTACACCCTCGCGCCGGTCCGGGGTGAGGACCAGGACTACCTGATGGGATTGTTCAGCGCGGCCGAAGAAGTGCCTAAGGGGGCACTGCAGAGATTCGCCCCGTTCGGGTGGGAGACGTTCCCCGAGTACTTGGCATGGCTGCAGAGAAGCCCGCTCGGGTTGAACGTTCTCACGCAGGTTGGCCACAGCGCGGTGCGCCGCTACGTCATGGGCGAAGAGGCGCTCGAGCGCGCCGCCACCGACGACGAGATCGCGTCCATCGTGCGCATCGTCGAGGAGGCGCTGGGCGCGGGTGCGGCCGGGCTGAGCTCGAGCCAGGCTCCGCACCAGGTCGGTGAGTTTGGCGAGCACATCCCGTCGTTTTTTGCCGCTGGCAATGAGAACGAGGCCCTAGCGGCCGCAGTGCGGCGAAAGGGAAAGCGGCTGATTTCAATCAATCCACGCTCCAAGCGCGACGGGCTCTCCGAGGAGGACCGCGCCCTCCTGGTCACGCTCGCGGAGATCTCGGGGGCGGTCGTGTCGTGGAACGACTTTGGCATGGGCTCTCCTGGGTGGGAGGGTTCGCTCGAGTACATGGAGTCCGAGCTCCGCCGAGGGAACCAGATCTATGCCATCGCGCGCTGCCAGCGGCCTGAAACGCGCTTCACGCTTAAGAAGATCTCGGCGATCTTCGCCTCATCGGCGGATTGGCTCGACTATTCGCGGCTCGACCCACGCGACAAGATCGCGGCGCTACGCGACCCCGGATGGCGCGCCCGCCTCGCGGCGTTCTGGGAAACGGCTCGTTACATGGCAATGGTCTCGGTGGAAAAGGGAGCTAGTCCGGCGACCGAGGCGCTTGAGGGCCGGCTGTTGGTCGATATCGCTGCGGAACGCGGCGTCGCCCCGGCCGACGTGATGTTCGACGTGGCCGCCGACGACGAACTGCAGACGTTCTTCCGCATCTCAGGGCCGGTGAACGTCGACGAGTCCAATCTCGAAAGGATCCTGAAGAGCCCGGCCACCTTGGTGGGGATCTCGGACGGAGGAGCGCACCTTCAGACCTTTGCCGGCGGCGACTACACCAGTTACTTCCTCGAGCATTGGGTGCGGGAGAAGGGCGCCTTCTCCCTCGAAGAGGGGATCGCTGCCTTGACCTCGCGGGTTGCCGAGTTCCTCGGCCTCACGGATCGCGGCACGCTCGAAACCGGGAAGGCAGCCGACCTGGTGATCTTCGATCCCGAGACGGTCGGGCCTTTGGCGCTGCAGACGCTCGACGACATCCCTGGAGGCGGGACCCGGATGACCAAGGGCGCACGCGCCGTTGATTGGGTCGTTGTCAACGGGCACCCCGTCGTGGAGCACGGGGAGCCCACCGGCGAAGTCCCAGGCCGAGTGCTCGGGATGCCGGGGAGCTGAATGGCGACGGCGGGAGAGAGAAGGGATGGGAAGGACGGCATGGACCGAGGTCGGTCGAGTGGACTTCGTCGGCGACTTTGTCAGGGCATGGTTGCCCGAACCATCGGAGGGGGGTTTCGGACAGTCCTGCGGGCACGCCGGGCCCGAGGCGATCGATCCTTGGGCGAGTTCATAGAGATGGTTGAAAGACCCGCCCGTCTGGTGTCTCGTCCCGACATCGTGGGCATCTGCGTCTGGTGCGGGGCAAGATGAGCGGGGAGAGCATGCACTACGCGACGTTGTGGGAGTCGATCGCGGACCGGATCCCGGACCGGCTGGCGTTGGGGCACGGGACGCGGCGCGAGTCCTGGCGCGAGTTCGAGAGCCGTTCGACCTTGGTCGCCGGCGCGCTTCTCGGGTGGGGTCTCGGGCGAGGGGACGCCGTCGCAGCGTATCTCTACAACTGCCCCGAGTACTTCGAGACCTTCTTCGGGGCGTTGAAGATCCGGGCGGTGCCGGCCAACGTCAACTATCGGTATCGCAGCGATGAGCTCCTGGCCTTGCTGGAGAACTCCGGTGCCAAGGTGCTGTTCTTCGACGCAGCGTTGCGGGATCGCGTGGGGTCGGTGGCCGACCGCGTGCCGGGCCTGGTGCTCGTCGAGGTCGGGGACGGAGAACCAACCTCGGCCATTCCCGGTGCCCATGCCTACGAGGAGGTGTTGGCGAACGCCAGCGCCGCGGCTCGCCAGGAGCGCGACGACGAGGACGTCTTTTTGTCCTACACCGGCGGTACCACCGGGCTTCCGAAGGGGGTGCTGTTCCGGATCGGGCAAGCCGCGGGGAACTCGCTGTGGTTTCGTGATCTTTTTCTGGAGAGCACGACGGAGTTGCCGCCGGCGGACTACGCTGTGGCTCTCGCCGAACGGGGGACGTCGTTGTCCGCCATACCCGCATCGCCGCTCATGCACAGCACGGGATTCATCTTTGCCTCGTTGCCAACACTTACGGCAGGTGGCACGGTCACGACGCTGGCGGGACGTTCGTTCGACGCCCATGAGCTGCTCGCCACGATCGAAGACACGCAGGCACGTGTCGTTGGGATCGTGGGCGACGCCTTCGGCCTTCCGATCGTCCGTGCCCTCGACGAAGGGCGGCCTGACGGCCGGGGGTACGACGTGTCGTCACTGCGGGTCATGTGTTCAGCCGGGGTGGCCTGGAGCGCACCGATCAAGGAGCGCCTCTTCGACCACCTGCCCGCGGTCACGTTGCTCGACTCGTGTGGGACGACCGAAGGGGTCGCCTACGGGATCGGCCAGACTCGGCGCGGAGACCCACTCTCGACCACGAACTTCAAGGCCGCGCCGGGGTTGAAGGTGCTGTCCCCCGAGGGTCGCGAGCTCCCGCCCGGAGAGATCGGGATTCTGGCCGGACCCACCACGGCGTCGGGGTACCACCGCGACGCAGAGAAGACCGAGCGCACCTTCTACCGGAACGACGGCGCCCAGTATGCGAGACCGGGAGACCTCGGTCGTATCGAGCCCGACGGAACGGTGACGCTGATCGGCCGCGGCGTCACCACCATCAACACGGGAGGGGAGAAGGTCTACCCGACCGAGGTTGAGGAGGCGATCCGGTCCCACCCCTGGGTGGATGACTGCCTGGTCCTCGGCGTGCCGGACGAACGATTCGGGCAAGCCGTGGCGGCGCTGGTCGTATGCCGACCGGGACGTCCGCTCGAGTCGGCGGACGTCGACGCCGTGGTGAGGCAATCGCTTGCTGGGTACAAGGTGCCGCGTCACATCCAGCTCGTCGAGCAGCTGCCCAGGCTCCCTAACGGCAAGGTGGACTATGACACGGCGACCAGTCTCGTGTCGGCGGTACCGCACTGATGGATGTGGCCTTTTCCGTCTCCGAGGAGGCGCTCCGCGCCGAGGCGCGAAGCCGGATGGCCGACGACCTGGTCGACGACCGCCTCACTCGGCACGGGTGGGAAGTTCGGCGAGATGGGCGAACTCGAGCTGCGCGTGGCATGCCCGTGAGCGTGCCGCCCGGGACCAGCGACGCGACCCACAGGCATTGTTACCTCGTGGTGCTGCCGACTCCCACGAGGTCGTCTTCAAGCATTGGGGCGATCTCTGGGATCCGGGCATCGCCTTCGGCCGGCCGGAGGTAACCACCGCGGCCATCGAACATCGCCACCAGATCCGGATCGACGGGGGGACCATCGACGATGTCCTCCAGCGTCGGGCCGATCTTCTCGGCAATAGTGGCAAGCGCACTCCTGTCGAGCTCGAAGAATCTGATGCCGTTCTCGCCGAGCATGGCGCGAAGCTCGTTCTCTGGCACCCCGGCGAACGCGTCGCGCAGCCAGTCGGACGTGTTCGGCCAGGTGCCCTCCGGGTGTGGGTAGTCCCGTCCGAACAGAATCGTGTCGACGCCGATTTCATGGCGCATCTCCACCTCCGCCTTGTGGATGAACGACGCCCCGGCGAGGCAGTTCTCTCGCCAGTACTCACTGGGGCGACGTTTCGCGGGGAGTTCAGACTTGTGCTCGTCGAAGAGTGCGTCCAAATGCGCGAGATTCGTGGGGATCCAATCGAGACGGATCTCGGTCGCGACCAGCTTCAGGCTCGGATGCCGGTCGAACACACCGCCGTACATCATCTGCCACATCGGGCGACGCGCCTTGATGTCGGAGAAGAACTCCTGGGTGAAGACGTCTTGCGAGAGGCGCACCACGAGATCCATCGCGCTGCCGCCGGTCTCCTTGACCTCCCGATTGACCCGGTCGAGGCGTTCGTAGAGCAGTCCCTGTTCGAAGCCAAAACCGGCGTGGACGACGAGGGCAAGGCCCTGCGCCTCGCATTCCGCCCACAGCGGCTCCCAATAGGGGTCGAAAAGCGGCGGCATCTCCGGATACGTGAGGAAGCCAGGAGCGAAGGTACCGGTGAAGCCATTGTCGGCGAGCCATCGCAGTTCGGCGACCGTGGCATCCATGTCGGAACATGAACCGATCGCACCGATGAGTAGCAGGCGATCGGGAGCGGAACCGAAGGCGTCGTGGGCCCAGCGGTTGTAGGCCCGCACGCCCCCATCCCATACGTCGAAGGGCCAGACGCTGTTGGTCACATTGTGGGCCAGGTCTCCGACGCGAGCGTCGCCGTGGTAGATGAGTTCGGCGGCAATCCCCTCGCGATCCATCTGCTCGAGGCGTACGTCGCGGTCGTAGACACCCCGATACCCACCGGTGGGCGAAAAATGGTCCTCCATGTTCTCGGGCCGTCCCATGATCATCTTGCTCAGCGGAACGACCGAGCCGGAGTACAGATCGCTTTCGTACTGGATCTGCGGCAGGTGCTCGTGGAAGCGCTTCTCGAAGTACTCGGTCCATAGCTCCGAAGGCATGGCCGCGTGCGAATCTGACGAGACGACAATAAGCTTCTTCATCGAAGCTCCCTCCCTTCGCGCAACCTCCGCGCATATCGCTGGGTCCCGGTCTTTTTTGGAGACCAGATTGAGTGCCGCTACTTAGAACCATACGTCGCTCTAGCGAGCCTGACAACCGATCCGGGACGGGTGGACGGCCCGGGCCGCGGCCCTCTCGGGCAGACTCTGGTTGTGCCTGACCTTGCGCTTCCATATTTCGTCTCGCTGCCGCAGAATCCGACAGGTCGAGGTGTGGTTCTGGCCCACGAAGGGCTGGGGCTCACTACCCAGATCCTCCGATTCGCCGAACGGCTGGCGGAGGAGGGCTTCACGGTGGTTGCGCCCGACTTCTTCTTCCGCACCGGCGGCCCACGCGATGAGGACTGGTGGACATCGATCAACGAGATGACCGACGACGAAGTGCGTGATGACCTTCGCATGGCGATAGCCGCGCTGCGCGGTCTCGGGGCGACGGCATTCGGAGTCACCGGGTTCTGCCTCGGTGGGCGCATCTCGTACTGTGCTGCGAAGTGGGCGGACGCTCTCGGCCTCGGCGCTGTCGTGTCGTTCTACGGGGACTACGCAACTGAGCTCGACGAACTCCACTGCCCGGCCATCCTGTTGTTCGCAGGCAAGGACGAGTACATCACGAGAGAGTCAGTCGGGGCGGTCATGGAGCACCACGGCGATATCGTGCATGTCTACCCGGACAATGGACATGCGTTCATGCGCGACGGTGACCCGAGCTTCGAGCCGCTGGCAGCAGCGGACGCTCGGGCGCGCCTCATCGATTTCTTCAACGAGCACTTGGAGCACGCCTAGAGATCTCCTCCGCGGTGCGAGCATCGAGCAGAGAAGGGTTCGACGCAGTAGAGGGTCGGAGCTCAGGATCCCTAAATCGCCAATGACAATATTCGAATCGAAGCCTCAAACAATGTACGCTTTCGGGGGACTCGAATCGACTCGGAGGTTGCAATGACGATGGCAGAAGCCGTCCGCTGGGACATGTTTGATCGCGACATTTACGCTTCTCCATACGAGACTTTCCGTCGGCTGAGGAACGAGTCCCCGGTCTATTACAACGAGGAATACAACTTCTACGCCCTGAGTCGCCACGAGGATCTGGGTAAGGTCCTGACCGACCGCGAGACTTTCATCTCGGGCAAAGGGATGGTCTACAACATCATCTCGAACGACGTGGAGATGCCGGCCGGACTGTTCATAAACGAAGACCCGCCGATGCACACCATGCATAGGAGCATCGTGTCGCGACTGTTCACCCCACGTGCGGTCGCCAGCCTCGAGCATGAGATCCGTGCCCTGAGTGAGGAGATCGTCGACGGACTCGAAGGACGTGACCAATTCGATTTCATGCGCGATTTCGCCTTGCGGCTGCCCGTGCAGGTCATCGGCATGTTGGTCGGGGTGCCGAAGAAAGATCAGGCTGACCTCCTAGCGGTCTTCCAGAAGTCTCTGCACGAGGGCTCCGTCGATCCTGACCGGCAACTGATGCAGGGCATCCTCGATTCGGCGGCATGGTTCAATGAGTATCTCGACTGGCGTGAGAAGCATCCGACGGATGATGTGATGACGCAACTCATGAATTTCGAGTTCAAGGACGAGACGGGAGGGACCCGAACCTTGCGGCGTGAGGAGATCGTCACATACCTCACTCTCATCACTACGGCGGGCAGCGATACGACGGCCACCGGAATCTCGTGGGCGGGCAGCCTGCTGAACGACCATCCTGATCAACGACGGGAGCTCGCCGAGGATCGGTCGCTGATTCCACGGGCGTTCGAAGAGGTGCTGCGTTGCGAACCGCCCTCGTATCACTTCTGCCGCTGGACGACCAAGGATGTGGAGGTGCACGGCCAGAAGATTCCCGCTGAGAGCATCGTCGTTCTGCTCCCGGGCGCTGCGAACCGGGACGAAGAGAAGTGGGAGGACTCGGAGCAATTCGACATCCACCGTGATCCGGCCCAGATATTCACGTTCAGTTTCGGCCCCCACTTCTGCCTCGGCGCGAACCTCGCAAAGATCGAGGCTCGAATCGCTTTGGAGACGCTTTTGTCGAGGTACCCCGAGTGGAGCGTCGACTACGACAACGCCGTACACACCAAGGGAATCGACACCCGTGGATGGGAATCCCTGCCTGTCTCCGTTGGCTGAACACCGGCAGCCCGCCTCGAGGGCGGTGCTCGGGGGGTGTTCTCATTCGGTGCTCAGCGTTACGTGCTGTTCGGCTGACACGGACCCGAGGAGGGTGCAATGAAATTGGAATCCGGCCAGGTCGCGGTCGTGACCGGAGCGGCGAGTGGACTTGGGCGGGCGATGGCGCATTCGCTTGCCGCTCGAGGGCTGATCGCTGTACTCGCCGACATCGAGGAGAGTCCACTTGCGGAAACGGTGGCGGCCATCGAGTCGACCGGTGCGAAGGCGATTGGAGTCCCGACTGACGTGCGTTTCTCGGATCAGGTCGATGCTCTGGCTACGATCACGTTGGAGCGGTTCGGGCGTGTCGACGTTGTTGTCAACAACGCCGGGATCGTCGCCGGCCTGGGTCCGATGTGGACGTACGACGAGAATGACTGGGAGTGGGTGCTGTCGGTCAATCTGCGCGGCGTTGTGCACGGCATACGCGCGTTTGTTCCCCATCTCGTGGCCCAGGGGAGCGGACACGTCGTCAACGTAGCTTCGATGGCCGGCCTCTCAGTGGCTCCTGGCCTGGGGCCCTACATGGTGTCGAAGCACGGGGTAGTCGCCCTGTCCGAAGGGCTGGCCGCCGACCTCGCGCTTGCCGGGGCGCCCGTCGGGGTGACTGTGGTGTGCCCCGGCGGGATGGCCACGAACATCACATCCGCCGAACGCAACCGTCCGGTCGATCTGCGGGTTCCAATGAAGGAGTTGGATCCGAAGGCTGTCGAGGCTGTCGTCGCATGGATGACGACATCGAGCGGTCCGGATATGGCTCCACAGGACGCCGCTGCCATCGTTGTGCAGGCGATCGAGAAGGGCATGCTCCACGTAGCACCCAACGGCCGGTATCCCGCCGTCGAGTCACGTTGCGACCGTTTGTCCGCCGACTTGAGGACCGTGGCGGAGGAGACGACAAATGTCTGACGGCCAACGAACCTCACCAGGAGCGCTGGGAGAGCAATCAGAGCTCCTGACGTGACGAGACTGTGATTGGCTGTCCATCTGCGGTCCGCGCGGTGGCAAACTGAGCTTGCCCGATCGAGCTCGTTGACAGCGGGAGGCGGTACCGTCAGTTCCAGGATTCGCCGCAGCAGAGCGGAACACCGTCCACCCTCGACCCCGACCCCGACGACGACCCATGGCATAGAGTTAGCATTAAGTCAGCAGATCGAACTGGGGGAGTGGGACCCATGAGTTCATCGAATCCGTTCTCCCTGGCCGGCAAGGTGGCGTTGATAACTGGAGGTGGCCGGGGGATCGGCAGGGGTATCGCCCTCGCCTTCGCGGATGCTGGAGCGACGGTCGCGCTCGTATCGCGGACGAAAGAGCAGGTCGAGGGCGTTGCAGCGGAGATCAACGATTCGAGTGGCGGTCGAGCGCTCGCCATGGCCGGCGACATCACGGATCTCGGTGTGCATGGCGATCTGATCGATCGGACGATTGGGGAATTCGGCGGGCTCGATACGGTGGTGAACTGTGCGGGTGGCGGAGACATGTGGCATGCATTTCTCGCTGAGACGACCGACAACCTCGAATCGGCCTTCCATTTCAATGTCGCGGTCCCGTTCGAGTTAGTCCGACTGGCGACGCCACATCTGCTCGAGCGGCCGGGTGCATCAGTGGTGAACATCGTCTCGGGCGCCATCAACCTGCAAACGCGCGGACACCTCTCGTACGACGCCTCCAAGGGAGCACTGTTCTACGCCACGCGATCGATGGCTGCGTCACTCGGTCCGCGGATCAGGGTCAATGGGATCATGCCCGGTATCATTGAAACTGAGGCGATGAAGGCCGTCGTCGCCGAGCACGAGGGCATCCTCGAACAGTTGGTCGGACATACGAGGATGCGACGTCTCGGTACTCCCCGCGATATCGGGCTGGCGGCGACATACTTGGCCTCGCCAGCCGCATCATTCATCACCGGCGTTCTCCTCGACGTCGACGGAGGGACCGTCGGCGAGTTGAACCCCATGTTTCCCGATCTCTGATCTGACACGACCTTTGTCGCGGTTGGTTGACACCAGGAATCGCGATGATTAAGTTCCGGTACTGAAGTTAGCTCTGCTACTGATAAAACGCGCGACGCCGTAGGGGGAGCAATGGAGCGAGCGATCGATGTCTCATCGGCCGGCCATGCATCAATGCCACCGACGCTGTGGAGGCACTACCTCGAGCGCAAGTACCAGCCGTATCTGCCCCAGGCAAGGCTGGAGACCGACCTCGATAACCTGGCCATCTGGGTCCTGAACGGAGCCATGCTCTCGCCTGGCATCCTCCGTCACGATGCGCTACTCATAGCGGCCGCAGATGGCGCAGGAGGTATCTCCGGTTGAGTGACTTCGTCGTCCTCGGTAGTGGCGCCGCTGGACTCACAGGGGCACTAGTGGCAGCGATCGGTGGCGCCAGCGTCACCGTGCTCGAGAAGGCGGAGCTGGTCGGCGGCACAACCGCGATATCTGGCGGGGGAGCCTGGTTGCCCAACACCCGGCATCTCTCGGATGTCGGTCTCGAGGACACACCTGAGGCTGCGCTGACCTACCTGCGATCGATGGCCTGTGGCACGGGCGACGATACGCATCTGGTGTCGCTCATCGAACACGCGCCCGAGGTCGTGGAGTTCCTCGAAGATCAGGCGGGCATCCCTTTTCAGATATGGCCGGCCATCGGAGGTTGCATCGACTACCGGCCCTGGCTTCCCGGCGCCAAGCTGGGAGGTCGTACGGTCGAGGTGCTCGGGATCTCGCTGTCTGAGCTGGGGGATTGGAAGGACCGCATACGGGTCGATCCGGCACTGCGCAGCAGCAATAACCTGCTCGATTACTACTCGCAGATGCACCACCTTTTTCCAATGCCGGCTGGTCCCAGTGAGCCGCTGCCTGAGTGTGTCGACACCTACTGGAGAGGGACAGCGCTCGCGGTACGACTGTTGAAGGCCTGCCTCGACCGAGAGGTCGACGTTCGCACTTCTACCCGCGCCATCGAGCTAATCCTCGAGGGCGGACGCGTGGTGGGCGTGAAGGCCGAACATGACGGTCAGTGCCATGAGTTTCGGGCGCCGCACCTCCTCGTGGCGACCGGCGGATTTACGCACAATGAGGAGCTCAAGCGACTCTGGCTGACTCGACCGATCGACTACACGTGCGATGTGGAGACAAACGAAGGCGATGGCCATCTGATGGCCATGGCAGCCGGCGCCCAGATGGCGGGAATCGGTGATGCGTGGTGGATGCCTCACACCCCGTTGGGTCGCGCCGGTCAGCCGGTGAATGCAGGGGGCACCCGCGAGGACCGAATTCTGCCGCACACGCTCATGGTGAACGAGGCCGGCCAGCGCTTCATGAACGAGGCGCTCAACTACTACGACGCCGGAGAGGCTTTCGGTCGGAGATCCGGGCCCGGACCCCGCAACTTCCCTGCTTGGCTCGTGTTCGACCAGGAGGGGGTCGACCGGTACGGCGTCCTCGCCTACAAGGTCCCGCCCGAGGACGAGCGTCCGGAGTGGTTCCACGCCGCGGACACGATCAGGGATCTGGCCCGATCCATAAACGTCGAGCCCGATGCCATGCAGCTGACCATCGAGCGCTTCAACGGTTTCGCCCGCAGCGGGCTCGACACGGACTTTGGTCGTGGGGAAAGCGAGTGGGATCGTGCGTGGGGCGACCCCAACAACACGCCCAACCCCAGCCTCGGTACGATCGATCGGTCGCCCTTCTACGCTGTCCCGATCTACCCGGGTGCCGTTTCGACCCGCGGAGGTCTGCGAGTCGACGACATCGGGCGAGTGCTGTCTGCGAAGAGCGGGGAGCCGATTCCGGGCTTGTACGGAGCGGGAAACTGTTCGAACGGCAGTGCAGCCGGCGGGTATGCCGGCCCGGGTGCGACCATCGGTCCAGCGATGACGTTCGGATACCTTATAGGCCGCACCGTCGCTGACGCAGTAGGGAGGGGCTGACCATGCCGCCGTTCCAATTCGCCGTCTGTGGCGACGCTCCATCGGCCAAGGACTGGCGCGATTTGGCGACACGGTCAGAGGACTACGGGTATACGACGCTCTTCGTGGCAGACCACTATCACTTGCAAGCGGGTGGCCTCGGCTACCCGCCACAGTATCTGGCACCCTTCCCGGCCATAGTCGCTGCGGCCGCTTGGACCTCGAAGCTCCGGGTCGGCACCCGGGTGGCGTGCATCGACTATCACCTCCCTGCGGTGTTGGCCAAGGAGGCGGCGACAATCGACTTGTTGTCCGAAGGACGACTCATCCTCGGTCTCGGTGCTGGGTGGCACGAGGCCGAATATGAGGCGATGGACCTCATGTTCGCTGACGCACCGACACGTGTGCAGAAGCTCGAAGAGGTCATAGCGCTGTGCAAGGCACACTGGAGCGGTGAGCCGTTCAAGTTGGACGGTCAGGAAGTGCGGGTGCGTGACTACGTCGGTCTCCCCGTTCCGGCGGCGCGGCCGCACCTCTCCCTCATGATCGGTGGCTCCAAGAAGCGCGTGTTGTCCATAGCTGCTTGCGAGGGCGACATCGTCAGTCTGAGCAATGTGATCGCTTCGGGAGTTGACACGGTCGCGGAGATCGAAACACAGGTTGGCTACGTGCGGGACGCTGCAGGTGAACGGTTCGATGAACTCGACATCGAATTGATGCCACTCTGCGTGGAGATCACTGACGATCCGGACAGTGCTCTTGAACGACTCAGCCCGATGTTCGGAGTGGAACCTGAGTTCTTGCGCGATCACCCACTCGTGCTGGTCGGCTCGCTCGACCACCTGGTGGACGAGTTAGAGAAACGACGTGCTGTTTTCGGTGTGAACTACGTGACCATTCCGCAGTATTTCGTTGATGCGTTCGCCCCAGTCGTGTCGTGCCTGACGGGACGATGATCCGGACCGAAGGATCACCGCACGTTGGACCGCTAGCAGGAGGAGAAGGAAGATTGAGAAGGCTTCACGGCAAGAAAGGACCGCCCCGGCTGCAGGGGCCGAAGTGTGGCCGCGCCGGCCAACGGTCTACAAACTCAGACCCGCGGATCGGTGGTTCATCATGACCGGCTCACTCGAAGATCTAAGAGCCGAATTGCAGCGCCACAGCGACATTGAGGAGATCAAACAGCTGAAGGCTCGCTACGTGCGCTTCGCGGACACCAAACAGTGGGACGAATGGGGATCCCTACTGACCGAGGACTTCTACTTCGACAGCGATGGCGGGGTCCAGGAGGGCCGCGACATCGTGGTGGCGTTCGTGTCCAAATCTCTCGCCGAGGCGTCCACGGTGCACCACATCTTCACGCCGGAGATCACAATCACCGGAGACGATGCCGCGTCTGCCATCTGGCCGATGGAGGACTGGGTACGCCTCACGTTCGACGGTCAATCCATGGCCTTCCACGGATGCGGTCATTACCGCGAGCAGTACGTACGCACCGCGGCGGGTTGGCGGCTCAAGCGGACCGAGTTGAGCCGACTGCGCATTGATCCAATCGTTGATCCCAAGGAATAGGTGACTATCTCATGCGAATCTTGACACTTGGTTTGAACTCGGAAGGCCGTTCGTACCTCGCTGACGAGAAGGAGGTGACCACGGATCCGATCATTCCGGGCGTGGCCTTCGCCAAACTCTTCACGACAACCGAGTGCCCACCGCCTGCCCCGACTCCAGGTCTGGGAATGTTCGACGACATGCCCTTGGCGCCAGGCCTCGTCGAATGGATGGTGGTCGACCTGGACCCGTACTCGGAGGGGGACGAGCCGTCCTTGGCCACAGAGATGCACTACAACAACACGATCGAGTTGTTTTGCGTGCTTGAAGGCAGTGTGCACACGATCCTCGACGAGGGCGCGCTCGACCTCAAACCGGGCGACTGCGTTGCCATGCCCGGCATCGACCACGGTACGAGAGCGGGGCCCGAGGGTGCACGCGTGTTGTCCATCAGCATCGGTTTGAGGGCAGCATCGGGCTCAGGCTGATCGCTCGGATTCACCACCGGGACAGCGGTAGTCGAACGACAATCGCGCTTTTGAGATCCATAGCGAGGTCGGCACAAGCCAGATGTTTAAGGACTCGTCCTTGACATATCATGAGGTCGGTCGTATCTTCCAAGCGGAAGGCGACGTGCTCAGGGGACTCGCGGTCGTTGTAACGAAAAGGCGCGGCGAGCAACCGCAAATCGGGCCGAGAAGAAGGGGGATCCATGCCGAAGCCACTGGTTGCTTCCATCGACGAATACATCGTTCTGTCGATGGAGCAATACCGGAGCTGCGCGGTCCCGAAACATCCAAGCGTGATCGCAGCGGAGGCGGACTCGATGTCCGAGCGCCACTTCCACCGCTCTAGTTTCGACATTACGGCGACGGCCGAGCGCATCGGATGAGTACGAGCTCGGAGGACCGCGAAGAGATCAGGGACCTGGTCGCTCGGTACTGCCTATACATTGACACGGGCCAGGCCGACCGGTGGGCCGGATTGTGGACCGAGGACGGCGAATTTGACCTCGGCGGCGGCCACGTGGTTTCCGGGCGGACCGCCTTGCGCGAGCATGCCGCACAGATGCCGGTGGGCCAGACGCACCACCTTGCCGTCAATCTGGTGATCGACGTGGACAAGGACCAGGCCACCTGCGAGGAGTCGACGATGCTGACGTCGAAAGGCGCCATCGTCATGGTCGCCCGAGTGCACGACGAATGTCGTCGGGTCGAAGGCGCTTGGCGCCTGGCCAAGAAGTCCTTCACCATCGACCCGATGTAGCTGAGTCCGCCCGCTCGATTAGCGCAGGTTGAACCAGCGACGGGAGTCAAAGCGGCGACGTAAGCGGACGTTGACTTCGGGACGGACAAACCGGCGCTCCCACTGGCTGAGCCGCCCCATGAGAGGGGAATCCCGTGAGACCCTCGAAGCTTGTCTCTTGACCACTCCGGTCCGACGTCCGTGGCTTAAGTCATCGGACTTATCCTTTGTCGGGATAGCCCGCGGAGGCAGGAGACATGGTGAGCCACAGCAAGTTCGGGCCGACTGCTTATCATCTCCTCCGACGGACACATCGAAGCAGGCCGAGCGCTACTGGGAGTACCTCGACCCCGCCTTCCGGCCCGCGCTCGACTGTTTGGTTCACCAGTGACATCCCGTTGGGGATGAGCAGGGGGCACCGAGGAAGAGATCCACCCGGGAAGTGGTTTTCATGCGGGCGGGGTTCACAGCCAGCGCCATCGCCAGTGCTCGGACCCGGTCGACAACGGATGGCGGAGAACCAGCGATTACCAGATCTGCGATGAGGTCATCATAAAATTCGGTGAGCGTGTGGGTCAGATACTCGGCAACGATCCCGCTTGCCGAAGTGGTACTGGACGGCGCAGTTGTTCGTCTGGACAGCGGCTAGTCCGATCTCGCTTAAGGGCGCCGCCTCGATCCTCGGCGTTCCAATCATCTATGCGACTGACCGCTCTATAGTGAAAAGAGTCGTCCGGGAGGCAGTGGGCAACGATGACCGAGAAGTTCATCATCTCAGGTGATTCCCGTCGGCTTACGGGGCGCGGAGCAGGCGTTTGTCTGGTCACCGGTTTCCTCATGGACCGGCTTATTGTCAGGGGCCATCCGACTGTGCAAAGACATGGAAAATGCAGTTGCCCACATCGAGGGCGCGGGCAAGATCCCATTGGTCGTAGACGTCTCGCAAATGGAACTGGTCGGCAGCTGGTTCCGCGACTGAATTTGGGTGGACACGAACGACGAGGCAGGCGTACATGTCCGAGTTGATGGGAGGCGGAGCTCGCTTCGTTGGAAGACGTACGCTTCCTTACCGGCCATGGCCAGTTCGTCGACGACATCGTCCTTCCGGGAATGCTTCATGCCGCCTTCGTGAGGAGCGACCTGGCACGTGGTCGGATCGTTTCGATCGACATGAAAGAAGCAGCGGCCATTCCGGGGGTTCGCGCCGTGTACGCCGCCGGCGATCTGGCCCCGCTCGTGCACGACTACCTGGTCGACGATGAGCACGATGCGAATCGGCCGTGGCGAATTCTGGCCGATGAGGATGTCCGCTGCGTGGGTGAGCCGATTGTCATGGTGGTGGCAGACTCGCGGTACCTGGCCGAGGACGGGATGGAGGCGGTAGTCGTCGAGATCGAGCCCGAGGAGCCTCTCGTCGACTTTATGGAGGCCCTCTCTGATGGGTCACCGCTCGTGCATCCTGATCGGGACTCGAACGTCTTGACGGCCCTGCCGGCCATCGAGAATCGCGACCTCGAAGCGGTGTTCGAATCGGCGCCTCTCGTGATGACGGAGACCTTTCGCCAGCATCGGTATTTGACCGTCCCGATGGAGACACGGGGCATTCTCGCTTCTTGGGAACGTTACCGCGAGGAGCTCACGGTCTGGATCTCCACGCAAGGGCCCCACGGCGCACGTAGTTTGTTCGCCCGTCTCATGGGACTCGACGACTCTCGCGTGCGGGTCATCATGCCCGACGTCGGGGGATCGTTCGGACTCAAGATGAACGCCCGCTCGGAAGAATTGGCCGCCGTCTTGGCCAGCTTCAAGCTGGGCCGTCCGGTGAAGTGGATCCAGGACCGTCACGAGAACCTCCTGGCCGACGATCACGCGCGGGAGGATCTGGCCACCGTCACAATGGCCACGGACAAAGAGGGGCGAATACTGGGCGAGAAGGCTCACTTTGTCGAGAGCCTGGGTGCATTTCCGGCGGCACTCTCGAGCGCCGCGATTCTCTCGACGATGATCTTCCCCGGACCTTACCGAGTGCCACTGTTCGCAGCGAGCGCCCAGGCTGTCCTTACGAACCTGATGGGGCGCGGGTCGTACAGAGGCCCATGGATGTTCGAGACCGTTGCGCGCGAGCAGATGATCGACTGCGTGGCCGCTCGGCTCGGTCTCGACCCTCTTGAATTCCGCCGCCGGAACGTCGTGCGGGCCGAGGATCTCCCTTACACGATGGCCACTGGTGTGATATTCGATCAGATCACCGCAGCCGAGACCCTCGAGCAGGCCGCCGACGTGATCGGCTACGAGGAGTGGCGATCCCGGCAGCAGGTGGCACGGGACGAAGGACGTCTGGTCGGAATTGGAATCAGCCTGTTGGCAGAGCCCACAGCGATGGCCTTTGGATGGATGAGTACCGACGCTGCCACCGTCCGTATCGGGCGTAATGGGCAGGTCGACGTGTTTGCCAGCACGGCGAGCCACGGCCAGGGTTACGAGACCACGATCGCCCAGGTCGTTGCCGATGAGCTGGGCGTGGACCTGGAGCACGTCCGGGTCATCCAGGGCGGCGACACCTCAGCGACTCCGCTCGGCCCGGGTACGGGTGGGAGCCGGAGCATGATCCCGATCACCGCGGCCCGTATGGCCTGCCGTGAACTGCGGTCGCGGATGCTGGCAATCGTCGCCAAGGCGCTCGAAGCCTCCGAGGAGGACCTCGAGCTCGTCGATGGCCGAGTCCAAGTCGTAGGGGTGCCGATGAAGGGCATGTCGATTTCAGAGGTGTCGGCCATTGCGTACACCCAACCGGCGGCGCTGCCGGAGGGAGTACCGCTCGGGCTGGAGGCGCAGAACCGCTTCAGCCCGAGCACCTTTACGACGTGGTCCAACGCCTGCCACATGTGTGCGGTGGAGATCGATCCCGATACGGGAGCGGTCAAAATCCTGCGCTACGTCGTCAGCGAGGACTGTGGCGTCATGATCAACCCGAACGTAGTCGAGGGCCAGATCGCCGGCGGGGTGGTGCAGGGCATAGGCGGCGTGCTGTACGAGCACCTCAAACACGACGAGGCGGGCAACCCGCTCGCGACCACCTTCCTCGACTATCTCCTCCCGACCTCGACCGAGGTGCCCGAGATCGAGTACGCCCACATTGAGACTCCGGCACCGAGCAATCCGGGCGGTCACAAGGGCCTGGGGGAAGGAGGCGCGATCGGCGCGCCGCCAGCCGTCATCAACGCGGTAGCCGACGCTCTTCGCCATCTGGGAGTACAGATTCGGGCCCAACCTCTCGGGCCGGCCGACGTCGTTGCGCTCATCGAAGCAGCCGGCCCTCCTCCTACCTAGCGCGAGGGCCGTGGGGCCAGGCGGCCCTGACTGCCGCGATGTCCATGTGCGGATCGAATACCGGGCGGACCGGGTTCACGATGGCAAGACGTGGGTTGATCCCAGCGGGGTGCCCCCCCCCATTCGGGTCCCAGTGCAATCGATACATTTGTACAACGAACCGGCTAACGCTGTCGCCGAGGCGTGTCCGGCACCCTTGAGCGTCCGGCTCGGAACCCCCTCAACGAGCTGGACCTCAAGGGCTTAGTCCGGCGGGACGAACGGGAAACGTAAGAGTTGCATCAGCGTGGTGGTCCACTTGGCCCACCAGCCGGCAGCCCAGCGATGCGGTCGCGCCCTACTATTCGGCGAGTATTAATACAAGGTACAGTCAAGGTAAGGCGTTAGTGGCCGAAGGAGCGGGGGCACAGAATACCGTGGCAGCAGAGCCAGCACGGCCATGAGGTTACGCCATCACAACGGATCCCGGTGGGCTCGTTCAGCTTGGCGCCGGTTCTAGTGTGTGAGCGGGGAGCGGTGGACGAAGACAACGTGCACGAACGTATTTGGAGGGAGGTCGCCGACTTCGTGGCGGCCTCCGGCGACAAGCGGGGGGTCGCATGAAGCCCTCCTCCTTCGAGTATCACGCGCCTGAAACCGTCGAAGAGGCGGTCGAGCTCCTTACCCAGTTCGGCGACAACGCAAAAATTTTGGCCGGTGGCCAGAGCCTGGTCCCCATGCTCGCACTTCGCCTCACAGCGTTTGAGCACCTCGTCGACCTACGTCGGATAGACGGACTCGACGGCATCGACCGGCGAGACGGGACCGTGCGAGTGGGCGCCAAGGTGACGGAATCGGCAGTGGAGCGCAGCGCCGCGATGGCCGAAGCGGCGTCGTTGGTCACTCGGTCGACTCCGCACATCGGTCACTTCCAGATCCGGAACAGAGGGACGTTGTGCGGATCGATAGCGCATGCTGACCCAGCCGCCGAATATCCCGCCGTCGCCGTCGCCCTCGGTGCCGAGATGGAGGTTGTCTCGCGACGCGGACCTCGGACGGTCTCCGCCGCGGACTTCTTCAAGGGATTCTGGACCACCGACATAGGGGCCGATGAACTTCTCATAGCAGTGACGTTCCCGTTATGGAACGGACGGTGCGGCTTCGGTTTCCAGGAGTTCGCCCGGCGCCACGGTGATTTCGCTATATCAGGGGCGGCGATCGGTATCGAAGCGGATGCAGACGATCGGATCACCCGTTGCGCGATAGCTCTGATGGGCATGGGTGCAATTCCAGAGCGGGCGCGAGCGGGGGAATCGGCCGTACTGCGGTCGAAAATCGGGGAGGTGTCAGCGAAGGAACTCGGTCGGATCGCGGTCTCCGAACTGGATTCAGTTCCGAGTGATATGCATGGTTCGGCTGCCTACCGCAAGCGGATCGGAGCCGCGATGGTCGAGCGAGCCTGGAACGAGGCGCTTATTGAGGTGACGAATGGCTGACGTGGAGATTGCTGTAACCGTCAATGGCGAACTTCGGCACGCCAGCGTAGAGCCACGCCTGACCTTGGCGGATTTTCTGCGTGAACGCTGCGCTCTTACCGGGACGCACTTAGGGTGCGAACACGGAGTCTGTGGGGCCTGCACGGTGCTCGTCGATGGGGAGGCCGTGCGTTCGTGCCTGATGTTCGCGGTTCAGGCTGACGCGACCGAAGTCACAACCATCGAAGGGTTAGTCGGCCGCGATGGGGGATTGACAGAAGTGCAGGAGGCATTCAGACAGTGCCACGGGCTGCAGTGCGGTTTCTGCACTCCGGGATTCATCGTCTCGGTGACGGCGTTCGTGCGGGACCATCCGCACTCGGGGGAAAAGGAGATTCGGGAAGCTCTGTCGGGGAATCTCTGCCGGTGCACTGGCTACCAGGGAATACTCAAGGCGGTTCGGACTCTCTGCCGTAGCGACGCCACCGCCTAAGCTTCCGCCGCGTTATTGGTTCGTGCGTTATCCGAAGCCGGACGCAACTAGGCGCAAGCAATAGAGTATCGAGTGTGCGTGATCCGTCCTCAGTCCTGGACCCTTCTACCGAAGTGGCAGGAGCGCTAACCCAAGCTTGGCCCGCATGCAATGGATCGACGCGAAGGTCGAACGCTTTGCCGGCTGCCGCCCTCCCTCGGGATTGCCCATTCCACTGCCCGTTGCTCCGAGGAGGGAAATAGAACTGTGGCGTACGAAAGCACGGCTGAGCCCATCAAGATGGGCTACCTCTTCGATTTCCGGCTCCCCGATGGCTTTCCGGATGAGGCACGGGAGGACCTCACACTTCCTTTCGAACTTGTTTTCAAACAGGGCTTCGAGGCGGGATTGATCGATCGTCAGGTACAGATTGTGTATCGAGAAGTAGAGGGTCTGCCGAAAGGCACCATAAAATCCGTCATCGACGCATACGGCGAGCTAGTCGAGGAAGGCTGTCTCGTGGTGTTCGGCCCGTACATCACGGATAACTGCGTGCCCACTCGCGAAGCTATTCAAGACCAATTCCGAGTTCCCGCTATCAGCTGCACGGGTGCGGATGACTGGCTCGGCGAATGGACCTTCGCTCTGCCTCAAGGGTCCATGACGGATGAGCCAATCTTCTGGACTGATCTTCTGGTGAAGGCCGGCCAGAGAGAGGTAGGTGTTCTGATCGAGCAATCGCTTGTTGGCGACTCGTATGTCCGCAATTTCCGCAAGGCCTGCAGAGAGAAAGGGGTCCGGATCGTTGCAGAGGAATGGATTCCCCAGACCGCCCAGGACATCGCCCCGGCGGTCCGGAAGCTGTATGACGCCAAGGCATCAGCTCTGGTGCATTGCGGGTTCGGATTCGGGATCGCGCTGGCGAATCAGGCACTGAAGGAGCTTGATTGGAATCCGCCGCGCTACATGGGTACGGCATTTCAGAACGCATGGCTGAATCAGACTCTTTGGGGTGCCATCCAGGGGTGGACCGGGCTTGACCAATACGACGAGAGCAATCCTGTAGGACAAGCCTTTCTCGATCAATACCAAGAAGAATGTGGCCGTCGACCTGAATATTGCGCTCCGGTGATGAATCACGACTTCGCTACCGTTTTGCTTCACGCCTTTGCCGATGCTCATCCCCTCACGCCCAGGGGAGTGAAAGAGGCCTTGGAACGGGTAAAGATGGTCCCGGCTGCGGCGGGCGCACCTGGGACCTACTTGTCGTTCGGGAATTGGACTCGCCGAGGCTGGGTGGGCGCGGGGTATCTGGTGGCCCGCCAGCTTGAGCCAGAGTTCGGAAAGTCACGTCTCGTGGGCCGTTTCGGCAACCTGTAGCCGCAACGTCGCATAGGCGGGCCTGCGGCAATCAGCCATCCTGAAGGTCGCCGAGGGACGCTGGCTGTGAGGGGACAAGGCACGATCGTAATCACACTCGGTCTCCTGTTGCCGGTCAGCTATCGTCCAGGAGCTCAGACGACACCTCCCAGAGGCGATCTGCCTGTTCGGGATCCACGGCATAGCTGGCAACCGTGGTCGCGCTCCGGTCCGAAACCTCGGCCTCATTGCAATCGACGAAGTACCGACCGCCTACGCCTTCCAGTAGAGGAGAGCACGCGAGGAATACCGACGTGGCGGCTTCCTGCGCCGCGGACTTCCACTCAGCGCCCGCTGCCATCTGGGCCATCTGCTCTGTCGGAACGTAGCGCTGCAACCTTGTGTGAATATTCCCGGGCATCAGGGAGTTAGCTGCAATGCCGTCGTCAGCCCAGCGGCTGCTGGCCGCCACCGCGAAGAGAATGTTCGCTGTCTTCGATTGGCCATACGCGGACCACGGATCATACGGGCGCCGGTCGAAGTGAATGTCGTCGAATACAACCGGAGAGAAGAAGTGGCCGGCCGAGCTCACGGCGACGATGCGTGCACCCTGAGCCAGCGACAACGCCGATCTGAGACCGGTCGCCAACGCGAAGTGGCCAACGTGGTTCGTCGCAAACTGCATCTCCCAACCTCGCTCAGTGAGCGAAAGCGGTGTGGCCATGATCCCGGCGTTGTTGACCAGAATGTGAAGCGGGCCGTACCAGGATGAAGCAAAGGCGTGAACAGATGCCGGCCTGGCGAGGTCGAGCTCCAATACTGATACCCGAGCCGCAGGATCATCGCTTACTATAGCGGCGGCCACGCGCTCACCCGCAGCTGTGTCGCGCACTGCAAGCGTAACCTCTGCCCCGGCGGACGCCAACGCACGCGCCGTCTCGATCCCGATTCCCGATGACCCGCCGGTTACCACGGCGCGACGACCGCGCAGATCCGTATCGGCGACGACTTCTGCTGCCGTGGATTCGGCCGTGAAGCGCGTCCTGATCAGATCCGCTGCCGTCATCGCGCCGCCGGTCGCAAGGCCTGAACCAATGATCTATAGCTTCTAACGGGCGTCGACAATGAGTTCAACCGCGAGGGGTCGAACGTATGACACGTCGTTCAGGTCTTGGCTCACGACGACCTCCGGTACCACCGAGGGCGTGCCGCGGTCGGGGAGCTTCGACGAAGGCGCCGTCCGCCATTCGGCCGTGCACACCCTTTTCGAGATTGCCCATTGCCGTGACCTGCGCTCGAATCGATCCACATAACGCCCGCCAGCCAAAGTCAACGGCGTTTCACGATCTGGGTAGCGACCGACGAAGAGGTAGTAAGTCTCACTGTGGGCCGTATCACCATCCAATTCGATGGTGATGTTCGTTAGGTAGTGCTGATGGTGCAACTGCTCCGCATGATATGCAAAGGCCCAGTCAATGAAATTCTCGACCCCGAACGCCTGCGAGCCGTGCACGTCGATCGCGTCGTCGTGATACACGGATCGCACCATCTCACGGTCGTGACGGTCCATCCCGCGTGCGTATCTATGCAGGCAATCGGTAATCGCAGACCGATCGACCAGAGCCTGTACATCAGCGGAAATGGAATCACTCTCGTTCAGCATGCTTCTCCCCGGTAGTGGGCTTGATCAAAGTGACGGACCATCGAACCGATCCGCCACAGCAACCTCCTCAATCGGCCGTCGGGGAGCCGGCTTGAACGTCTGGCCTGCATGGAGCCGTCCAACTGGTAGGAGGCACCCCTGCACGTAGTTGTCAGGTATAGCGAGCAATTCACCGATCTGCCGCTCGTAGTGAAGGTGCAACGTGGTGATGCACGACCCGTAGCCACGGGAGTGCAGTGCGAGCTGTAAGTTCCAGACCGCAGGAAAGATCGAGCCATAGACCGTTGCCGTCGAGAACGAGTCAATCCCTTCGTCTTGCATGTACGGCTCGTAACAGGGTATGACGTGAAGCGGGACCTGGCCGAGATGAGCCACCAGCCATTCCGTCGATGACAGGATCCTCCCGAGAGGAGTGGGACGAAACGGGCTTAGACCTACGTCCTCCCGGCCGGTCTGAGCGAGGTATGACGCCTTGTACAGCTCGGCGATCTGACGGCGGAGATCAGGATCGCTCACCACCACCCAGCGCCACGCCTGCATGTTCGTCCCGTTTGCCGCCTGACAGGCGATGCGCAAACAGTCACGGATCTCATCCCGATCGATAGGAGCGTGGATGTCGAGAAGCCGACGCACGGACCGAGTGGCCGTCAAAAGGTAGTCGATATCCATTGGCATCCTTGATCTGTGCGACACCGACAGAGCTGTGCTGCATCTTGGCGTCTGGCTGGTCGAGCCGAATAGTACCCACAGGCGGCATCCATCGCCTCGCAGCATCGCGCTTGGCAACCAACTGCGGATGAGTGGCTGGGCGTACTTGGGTCCCGGTCTCGGGCACTACAGCGTTGTCAGGACGGCGTCACATTGCCACGACGTGACGCCGTCCGATCGTCATGGCTTTTTTCCTTCTGTTCTCAAGAGCTACCCAAATCGTTTGTTTCGGATTATCCATGAGAATCACCTCTAGGCGTTCACCGGAACGGAGATGAGTTCGGGCCGTGGCACCAGAGATCGAATCGCCCTTGCGCTGGGATCAGAGACTCCCGCCGATCACCGCCAGGTCGTCCACGAGAAGTTCGTTGACTGCGGCGAGATTCTCGTCTCCCTCGTAGGGTTTGAGGTAGCCGCTGCGGGCCGCGAAGCTCTCGATGAGCTCCTGTGGGACGTCGCCGCATGTGATCTCCTCGATGCTCGGGCCGATTCGCTTGGCAATTGCCTCCAGCCGGTCACGGTCAAGCCCGAAGAAGCGGATGCCGTTCTCGCCGAGCATGGCCCGGATGTCGTCTTCGGGTACCCCGGCGAACGCGGCGCGCAGGTATTGCTTGGTCTGGGGCCATGTGGACTCCTGATGGGGGTAGTCCCTTCCGAACAGGATCGTCTCCACGCCCAATTCGTGGCGCCGCTCGACCTCCATCCGGTGGATAAACGAGGCACCTGCCAGACAGTTGGTCTGCCAGTACTCGCTGGGTCGGCGCTTGGCGGGAATCTTGTCGCGGTTGCGCTCCCAGACCTCGTCGAGCAGGGCGAGCGTCGCGGGGATCCAGTCGATACGGATCTCGGTCAGTTCGAGTTTGAGGTCGGGGTGTCGGTCGAATACCCCGCCGAGCATCATCTGCCACAGCGGCTGGCGAGAATCGAGGTTCTTGTTCACGAAGTCATGAAAGAACCGAAGCGACTCATCCGCGATGGCGTCAGCGTGCCGGATCATGGCGTCGAGCTCGTTGGTGCCCGCAGCCGCCACCACGTCGTCGTACATCTTCTCGACCTGGGGGAATGCCATGCCGATCATCGTGCCGAAGCCCGCATGCACAACTACGGCCAGGTTGCGGTCCGAGGACTTTGCCCAGAACCGATCCCAATACGGGTCGGAGAGGGGTGGCATCGCCGCATGCTTGAGATAGCCGGGCCCGTACACTCCCACGAACTTGTGGTCGGCGACCCAGTCGAGCTCGGCGAGCTGTGCGTCCATGTCCACGCACGGGCCGATCGCACCGGTGATCAAAAGGCGGTCGGGTGCGAAGCCGAAGGCGTCGGAGCAATAACGGTTCCAGCCCTTCGCCCCGGCCTCCCACGCCTCAAGCCCGTAGTCGCGCCCGGACACGTTGTGGAACATGTCACCGAGGCGTGAATCTCCCAGGTAGATGAGCTCGGCGCTGATGCCCTCACGGTCCATGTCCGCTAGGCGCAACACCGGGTCGTAAAGACCGTGCCAATCGTCGCGCTGCGCCGCTTGGTGCTCGGCATCGACACTCTCGCCACCTCCCACCTTTGCGCCGATGCAGTAGATGGCGTTCGGATAGATCTCGTCGCAGTCCCGGTGGAGCTGGTCGAGCAACCCGTGAAACTCCTTGGGCAGGTATTCGGGCCACAGTTCCTTGGGGACCCCGGCGTGGGAATCACACGAGACGATAATCACTTTTTGGCGCATAACGCCTCCTTCTCTTTTCGATGAACTTGGATCCGGCCATGGCGCGACCGTGTCAACATGTCTTCTTGACGGCAGCGCTCACCGTCGGCGAATTCCGCGACGCTGTGTCACTTCCCTGCAGCCTTCTGGAACACAGGCATGTTCACCTCGTCAGGGTCCAGGTTGAAAGGTCCACTGACCTTGCGGAGTGTGCGCTCGGGCCCGTCGAGGGCCACCGTGCCGCGGCCGTGTTGGGCGGCAATGTTGTCCCACACGACGAGGTCGCCGGTCCGCCACTGGTGCTCCAAGATGTTCGACGGTTCATACAAATAGCTAAAGAGCTCGGCCAGCAGTGCCTCGTTCTCTTCTGCGGAGAGCCCCAGGATTTCGATTGTGGCCTGCTGCGACACGTACAGCAACATTCGACCGGTTCGTGGGTGGCGCACGATTACCGGCCTGACCGTGGACCGCGATGTGTCGTAGTAGGCGTCGATAACGTCCTTGTCACCACCACGATTCGGGTACTTGTGTTCGAACCCGTGACGGGCTTCGAGGCCCTCGAGGCGGGCGCGGAGATCATCGGGAAGCCGGTCCCAAGTCTCACCCATGCTGACAAAGGTGGTCGGCGCAGACGGCGGTTCGACCTGGGCGCCGTACAGCGAGAGTATGCGCTCGAAACGACGAGCCCACATGGTATCGCAGTGAAAAAGCAGCCGCCCGTAAGGGGCTGCGCCGTCCGCCATCTTGTTCGACACGACCCGTGGCCGCTTCTCGGCTGCCGCGAGCTCAACCGGTACCTCCTCGCCGATCAGGCCGTACACGATCGAACGCTGCATGTCCTCTTCAATGTCCAGGTTTCGAAACACCAGGACACTGCGCTCGTCGAAGGCTGCCCGGAGCTTCGCCAGCACCTCCTGGTCCAGCGGACTGCTGGGTTCGAATCCTTCAACCTCTACACCGAACGCCGGGGTCAACGGCCGTAGTTTCAATTTTGACATCTCAACTCCTTCATCGTCCTGCTTCGATCTCGTTTGGAAGGTCAGCTGCGACCACCTGCCAATGGCAACTCTGCCGGGCTACTCAGGAAGAGGCGTCGCTGCGCCACCGCGTGCTCAGGATCAGGTCTGCGGCGACTCAGGCGGGCGGGCGGCTGCATAACGAGTCGGATCTAGTTGCTCGTCGGTTGTGGGCTGGGAAGCGGATCCACGCTCAGCCGCTTAAGAGCAGTGCTCCTGATCCGCCATCCCCCCGGAGTCCGGACATAGGTCTCGTGGTAGTGCCCGGCCCCTCGGAAGCTGAAGGGCTCCCCGTTGAGATCCATCTTCACGTGGTCCTGCATGGCCCAGATTCCCGTCGCGGTGTCGGGACCGGTGATGCTGATCTCTGGAGTGTGACAGTGGTGTGCGGTCGAGGCACCGGCCAAGCTGGAGGCCACAGACTCGATCACCTGATCGCGCCCGTCCATGACCCCCCGATCCGTTTCGGAGTGGAAGTCCTCGGTGATCACGCCCCGCAGTGACTCCCATTCCTTGGTGTCGATGTAGCGCGTGTAACACGCCCGAAGCTGCTTGATCTCTTCGATGTCGGCGAGGCGCCGGATCTGACCGACTATCTCCGTCAGGTCGTCTTCATGCATGCGATCTCCCTTTGATCGATTTCCGGCAGGTCTCGCCACAGACAAAGCAGGCCCGCGTCGGGCGAGACGTCGTTCCTGCATCCGAGCACCGCCCTCAGCCGACTGTGACCGGAAGGGTCTCCCAGCCGCGAGTGTCGATGCCCTTGGTCAACACGGCGTTGTCGCGGTCGACGGTCCACTCAGGGATCCGCGACAGAATCGCCTCCAATGCGATCCGTCCTTCCACCTTGGCCAAGTTGGCACCGAGGCAGAAATGGGGCCCGAATCCGAACGTGAAGATCTGGGCCGGCTTGCGGTGGATGTCGAAGCGTTCGGGGTCTTCCCATTTCTCCTCGTCACGATTGGCCGCCGGCGGCACCATGACGACGATGCTGTCGGCCGGAATGGTCTGGCCGTGAAATTCGACGGCTTTTGTCGACCACCGACAGTTGTGGTACGAGGGTGGTTCGAACCGCAGTATCTCCTCGAATGCGTGAGGGATCAACGAGGGGTTCTCAACCAGTTCCCGGCGCTGATCGGGGTAGTCGCTCAGAAGGTCTCCCGCCCATCCGATCGCAGTGGCCGTGGTGTCACTGCCGGCCGAGGTGATCAAGGTGAGGTAGGTCACAATCTCGTCGCGTCGAAGCGTCCGCGTCGTGCCCGTATCGTCCTCGAATTCGAACTGCATGAGCTGGGTCATGACATCGTCGGAAGGGTTGTTCTCGCGCCAGTCGAGGTATTCGTTGAACCACGCAGCAGCGTCGAGGATGCCCTGGAGCAGTTGCTGGTCGGGTTCGGCCGAACCTTCGTGCATGTTCTTCTGGAAGACGGCGAGGAGGTCAGCCTGGTCCTTCTTGGGCACGCCCACCAACATGCCGATGACCTGGACCGGCAGCTGCAACGCGAACTCACGCATGAAGTCGAACCGGTCCCGCTCAACCAGGTCGTCGGCGATCTCCTCTGCCAGGGAGCGGACTTGCGCCTCGAGCCCCGAGACCGCACGCGGCGTGAACAATCGCGAGACGATTCCGCGGTGAATCGTGTGCATCGGCGGGTCTTCGGCGATGAACAACCCAGGCGGCATCTCGATGCCCAGGTTCATGATGTTGTAGACCATGCCCTTGCCAGAAATGAAGGTCTCGCGGTCGCCAAGGACACGCGTCAAGTCGTCGTGGCGGCTGAGGGCGTAGAAGTTGTACCTCTCGTTGTAATAGAGCGGCGCCTCGTTGCGCAGCCTGCGGAATGTCTCGTACGGGGACGCAAAGATGTCCCGGTCGTACATGTCGTAGTAGACGGCGGTTTCCGTGATGGCCATGTCCAACCCCCAAGCGTTCATCCAATTTATACACCATACAGTGAGCCCCATTGATGAACCCACATGCGGGTGTCGAGAAGGTCATCCCCAGCCCCTGAGCTGGACCTTGACGCCAAGAGCCCTGCGCCCGATGGTCCTCTCGTTCCTCTACCCAGCGCCGTGTCGCGTGTCCGGCTGGCCCGACCTTCTTATCGCTTCGCCGCCGTGGCCGAAGCACCTCTTCGGTCGGGCCTTCGCTTCGCCCAGACGGTCTTTACACCGCTGAGCCCCTTCCCTTCCCTCGATTCTGTAGCCGTGACGAAATGCCTGCGAGCATCGTCAACCCCTGAGTGCAGCACCAAGTTGGCTATGCGCGTCAGCGGTAGAAGCCCGATCCGCCGTCGACGAACAGCGTCTGCCCGGTCACGAACTCCCCAGGACCCGAGAGGTAGACGACGGCCGCGCCGATGTCGCGGTACGGGTCTCCGTCGCGGCGCAACGGGATCCGTTCAAGCAACTCGTCGTTGAGCCAGGGGGAGGCCTCCCATTTCTCCGGGGAGTGGGCGAACGGGCAAATGGTGTTTACCCGGATGCCCGCCGGACCCCATTCCCAGGCCCCGACCTTGGTCAGCAGGCGAATGCCTTCTTTCGCCGATCCGTACGCCAGCATGCCCGCGGTTCCCGCAGTCCCACCGCCCGACCCGAAATTCACGATGGAGCCGCCGCAACGGGCGACCAGATGGGGATGGCACAGCTGCATCATCCGGAACGTGGAGAGCACGCCCGATTGCCACGACACGAGCATGTCGTCGTCGCTCACCTCGATGAAGGGGATGAAGGCGCGGAACTGTTGGGCCAGGTTCACCAAGATGTCGACTCCGCCGAATTCCGCCACCGCACGGCTCACCACCGACGCGCACTGCTCGCGTTCGGTCAGGTCACCGGAGAGGGCAATGGCGTGTTGACCGCCCTCGCGTAGCCGCGCCGCGAGGGCCTCTGCGGCCTGGGCGTTTATGTCAACGATGGCGACCTGTGCGCCGGCGTCAGCAAGGGCCCGGGCGACCCCCATCCCGATCTGACCGGCGCCCCCGGTGACGATGGCGACCTTGCTCTCGAGTGGACCCACCCCACCAGTCTGGCCTGCGATAACTTCGGCCGCGTCTCGGATCCGATACCCAAGGTTGGGTGCGACTGCTGAAACGTTGCCGCGTCCGCCCGGAGACTGCAGTCCGCCCTCGCCCTCGCCCTACGAGGGTCGCCTGCGGTCGACGGATAGGCCGGCCACCGGCGCTTCCATGAGCTCCGGGCCGCCCGGTTACGATGGCTCGGTGTCGAGCCCCACTAGTGCGGAGGTGCCTGCGCTAGGCCCCGGACTTCGCTTGTTGAAGAAGCGAAGGACCTTTCTGTCCATCCTGGATGCGGCCCTCGACCTGTTCGCCGAGCAGGGATTTGAGGCGACAACGGTGGACCAGATCGCCGCTCGTGCCGAAGTGTCGACGGCCACCTTCTTCCGGTATTTTTCCGCCAAGGACGAGGTACTGTTCAGCGGTTTCGATGATCAGCTTTCCGCCTTGAAGCAGGCAATCGTGGAGCGACCCAACCGGGAAGAGGATTTCGTCGCCGTCCGCCGAGCCGTCGTGCAGCAGTGGGTGCCCATGCTCGATCATGACCGGGTCGCCCTTCGGCACCAGGTCACCACGTCATCGCCCCGTCTGCGTGATTCGAGCCTCCATCTCGGCATCAAGTGGCAGAGAGTCATCAGCGACGGGTTGGCCACCCGGCGAGGGCTCGATAACCCGGACAGGAAAGCCCGGCTCGTCGCCGCGGTGGCCATGGCGGTGTTCGGGAACGCGGTGGACTCGTGGGTGACCGACGGTCGCCCGGGTGAGCTGGCCGCCGCCGTCGACGACAGCTTTGCGTTGCTATTTGGGTCGAGCGCCAAAGACGCGCGCCCGAGACGACAACCCCGGCCCTAGATACTCTGCGGACCCATTGAAGGCAACGCCTCGTGCTGCGTGGCGAGTCCGGCAACGCCGCAAAATATTAGATAGCCTCTCAGTTGAGATGCGCTCTCATTATTCGGGGTGAGTCCCTGCCCCCCGGCTGCTCGCCTCCGGGCGAAGAGCCCGTTGGTCACTCGCCGGCGAGGAGCCGGAGAAGGGAGATGTGGTGCGAGGGCTGAACGGGAAGGTAGCTGTGGTGGTGGGGGGCGCCGGTGGCATCGGCAGCGCCACCTGTGTGCGCCTGGCCCAGGAGGGGTGCGCCGTGGTTGTGGGCGACCTCGACGGGGACGCTGCCGACGAAGTTGCGGACCGGATCAGGGGGTTCGGAGGTCGTGCTCTGGCCAGGAAGACCGACGTCGGCGAGGAGGAGCAGGTCCGCGATCTGGTCGGCGAGGCGGTTGCCTCATTCGGGGGGTTGGACATCCTCCATGCCAACGCCGCCGACCTGTCAGCCGAAGCCATTGGCCGCGACAGCGATGCCGTCGATATCCCGCTGGAAGCATTCGACCTCTCTATTCGGGCCGGAGCCCGGGGTCATTTGCTGTGCGCACGCCATGCCATCCCGGCGTTGCTCGAGCGCGGTGGTGGTGCCCTCGTCTTCACCAGCTCGGGTGCCTCGCTGACGGGCGAAGCACAACGCCCGGCGTACGCGATGTCCAAAGGCGCCATCAACGCACTGGTGCGTCACATCACTTGGCGCTGGGGCAAGGAGAGCATCCGCGCCAATGCGGTCGCACCTGGTCTCGTGCGCACCGCAAAGAACTTTGCGTACCTTCAGAGTGAAGACACCCTGGCTCCGATCCTGGCCACGATCAGAAGCCCGCGCGTCGGTGAACCGGACGATATCGCGGCCATGGTGGCCTTCCTGGCGTCCGATGACGGTGAGTGGATTACCGGACAGGTGATCGCTGTCGATGGCGGCAGCACGATGCGCTGATGAGCGGCGAAGGCATCAGCAGTCTCGGGTGGCACATCAAGGTGCACGGTGAGGGAGCATGAGATGGACGAGCTAATCATTGTCTCTGTCGACTCCCATGCACAGATGCCATCGGACAGATGGGCCGAGTACCTCGAACCTCGTTACCGCGAGTATCTGCCCGGCTTGCAGGAGGAGAATATCGTGTACACCTCGGTCATGGGGACGCTCGCGGGCCGACGAGTCGAGACGGCCGAGGTCCAGAGCGTGTACGACACGGACGGTGCCTACCGGGCGGGCGGTTTTCGTGGCGTCTGGGACCCCGAGATCCGCCTGCGGGAGATGAATCGTGAAGGAATCGCCGGCGAGTTCGTTTACCACGGTGATCATCGGGCTACGTCGCTCTTCCACAATGTCTTCAACCGCAGCTACCCGGCAGACGTCTGTGATGCCGGCATTCGGGCGTACCACCGGTGGGTGCACGATACGTTCGGGGCGGCGAAGGATCGGCTGTTCCTCGTTGGTGCCGGCGGCCAGGGCGTTGACATCGATGCGCTGGTGGCCGAGCTGGAATGGATCGCGGACCACAATTTCGCCGGAACCTACGCTCCGGGCTTCACGGCCCGCCCCGGTGTCCCGCCGCTGTTCGACAACTATTGGGACCCGGTGTGGCAGGCGTGTGAGGACCGTGGACTTCCGCTGTTCGTCCATGCCGGTTTCGGCTCGCAGCAGGGCTTGCTGTTCCCGGTGCTGGACACCATCTACACGGAGCTCAATGCCCCCGGTGCGGTGGTGGATGAGGTCATCGCGAGGGTGACTCGCGAGGTCTTCACCCAGGATTTCTTCTCGGATGTCGGACCCCGTCGCGCCATGTGGCACCTCATGTTCGGTGGTGTCTTCGATCGCCATCCGGACCTCCAACTGGTGATGACCGAGGTGCGCGCCGATTGGTTGCCGGCCACATTGCAATACCTCGACGAGGTCTACGAACAACACCGAGCCGATCTGCCGGCCAAGCGGAGCCCCACCGAGTACTGGCATTCGAACTGTCTGACCACCCTCTCCTTCGTCCACCGGGCCGAGGTGGAGATGCGCTATGAGCTCGGGATCGAGACCATCTCGTTCGGCCGTGACTATCCGCATACGGAAAGCACGTGGCCCAATACCAAGCGCTGGCTCAGCGCGGCATTCGACGGAGTTCCCGACATTGAGCTGCGACTGATCCTCGCTGGGAACGCGATCCGCTTCTTCGGTCTCGATCGGGCCAGACTTTCGGCGATCGCCAGACAGATTGGCCCTCCTATCGAAGAGATCAGCGGCGGTGGAGGCGACGTCGCCCCCGCACTCATCGCCCATTTTGATTTGCGCGGGGGCTACCTCAAGCCCGCTGAAGGCGACGCAAAGCTCCCGCAGATCCGCGAGATGGTGCGAGAAGACCTCGCCCGCCAGGTCATACCCGCCTAGGTGTTCCACCCACAGACCTTGTTGAAGTTGGGCAAGCCCGAAGGTGGTTCCGCCATGCGATGAATCCCGGGGAACAGCAGGTTTCGTTCAGTGTTCGATGTGACGATAAGGGAGGCTGAGACTAAGTGGCTCGGAGTTGCGAAGGTTCGGTGGCGTTGGTGACCGGTGCGAGTCAAGGAGGCACCGGGCGTGCGGTGGCCATCCGTTTGGCCGCAGAGGGGGCCAAGGTGGGCATCACGGCACGCTCCGTGGAGGGACTGGAGGAGACCCGGGCCCGGATCGAGCAGGCTGGGGGGAGTGTCCTGGTGATGCCCGCCGACCTCGGGGATCCCGATGGCGGGCGGGCCACCCTGGTCGAACGAACGGAAGCGGCCTTCGGCCCCATCGACATCTTGATTAACAATGCGGTTGCCCACACTCTGAAACGGGTGGACGAGTTCACCCTCGAAGAGCTCCAATGGTACGGACAAGTGAATCTCTGGGCGCCGTGGCAGTTGATGACCCAGGTCCTGCCCGGGATGCGCGAAAGAGGGAGGGGCTGGATCCTTAACCTCACGTCGTTCAGCGGTGAGCTGCCACCCGGGCCGCCGTTTGCATTCAAGGCCAAGGATGGCAGTTCCATGTACGGAGCGACCAAGGCGGCCCTCAACCGGCTGACCGTGGCTGCCGCGGGCGAGAACGAAGGGCTGGGGATCGCCGTCAACGCCCTGACCCCTCAAGTAGCAATCGTCAACGCCGCAGGCTCGGGGCTGGTTCCCAACCCCGACCTATTCGAGCCGGTGGAGACGATGGCCGAAGCGGCGCTCGCCCTCTGCACCGGCGATCCGGCCGCGCTGACCGGGCGTATCGCGTACAGCCTGCAGCTCCTCTTGGAACTGGACAGGCCGGTCTACGACCTCCAAGGCAAGGAGCTTGTCCAGGGTTGGCAACCAGCCGATCTGGTGGCCGCCATCCGCAGCCGGGAAGAGTTCCACCGGGGCAACCAGTGGCCCAATCCCTTCGACTTCCATCGGGTCCACACGCCCTATCCCGAGCGGCTTAGAACGAGCTAACAACCGAGACTCCTTCTGAGCCGCCGCCCCTCTAGCGACTTGGGAAATAAGAGATTCCGCTTCGGGGCTATCTCGACCAATGTGGTGAACGGGTTGGCCGACGTCGCCTCGGATTGCTGGTCCACGTACTCTCCGGTTGAGTTGCCAGGCATGGCAGAGCGAACGCCTGAGCGTTTAATCCGACTCGGCGTAGAACTCCCCGGAGGCCAAGAAAGAGGCTTGAATTTCATTGTTCGTGGCGCAGAGGGCGAACTGGGCCAGGAAGGTGGAGATGCCACCACCGTCGGCCGGCTGACCGAGATACGCCTCGTCGTACGAGTCGATTAGGTCGCTGCGGTACTCGGTGCTCGATATCAATGGAGTCCCGTGCAATCCCCAATGCCGCCAAGGATTTCGGGAGAAGTGTTGTATTCTTCAAAGGCGCTCCTCGGACGTCCGCATCAGCCGGTGTTTATTTCGGGGATTGCCAGAGGGATCTTTGATGGTTCGCAGCCGGTCAGTATCATTTCCTAACCCCCCATGCACGTCGACGCCAGTAGAGGAAGCGTCGAACCGATGAGGCCGCGACGCGTGTGGTTGGGCGCGGCGGTCGTGCTGGTAGCCGTCGGCATTGCTGGATCAGTGCTCGGAGCTATAGGCGTAGCCCGCAATGATGCCCAGCGCTCTCACGCCTCGTTCGTCACGTCTTCGATCCAGATCGCGTCGTCGCTGAAGCTAGCAATCCAACAGGAAACCAGCTTGTCAGTAAGCGCGGAAGCCTTTGTCGTTGCGAACCCAGACGTTTCTAACAGCGAGTTCGTCAGTTGGGCCGACACCATGCAGGTAGCTAAACGGTTCCCCGAAGTCGGCGGTTTGGGATTTATCGCTGTCGTTCGGCCCGGACAGCTCTCCCAGTTCGTTTCTCGGATACTGGCCGATCCGCCGGCGCCGCTGCTATCGGGGCAGTCCTACCAGATCACGCCGTCGGGAAACCGCCCCTTCTACTGTCTCCAAGACGCCACATCTCAAACCGGTGGGGTGTCCATACCCCTCGACTACGACGTATGCGCCGGCTACAACTCCGCACGCCTCACAACCGTGTTCGCCGGGAGTACCTACCTGCCGTACAAGATAGGGAAGAAGGATTATTTTTCCATTGAGACGCCCGTCTACCCCGGCGGAGTGATACCGGCTACCGCGCAAGCTCGCAGCCAAAGCATCCTTGGCCTTATAGGCATGACGACCCTGCCCAGCTTCGACCTTGGGCAAGCTCTCAAGGATCACCCGGGGACTGCCGTGGCCTTCCGCTACGGTTCCGGCTCGTCCGGAGCTACCTACAAGGCTGGCTCGGCTCCAACCGAAGCGCAATCATCGACTGTCAATCTCCATAATGGGTGGCACGTCGAGACCTTCGCGCTGGTGGACAGCTCCGGACTGTCCGCGAACTCTGGTGCGGTTGCTCTGCTGTTGGCGGGACTCGTGCTAAGCCTGCTGCTGGGAGCGTTGATCTATGTGCTGGGCACGAGCCGCTCGCGGGCACTTGGGCTTGTCGACGAGCGGACCGCCGAACTCCATCATCTTGCCCTCCACGACTCGCTCACCCGTTTGCCCAATCGGGTCCTGATCCTCGACCGGATTGAGCAGATGCTGGCCCGGTCCCGACGCGAGCACACCCCGGTGGCCGCTTTGTTCTTGGATCTGGACAACTTCAAGGACGTGAACGACACCTTGGGACATGCGGCGGGAGACCAACTCTTAGCCGGGGTGGCGGCGCGCTTGACCAGTGCCATCCGCCAGGAGGATACCGTCGGGCGTCTGGGCGGTGACGAGTTCGTGGTTCTCGCCGAGGGCGCGTCCTTGGCCGCCGGAGCCGAGGTGGTGGCCGAGCGCATCCTCGACGTCCTGGCCACGCCATTCGAGATTGCCGGCAGTGACACTCCTCTCATGGTGACAGCCAGCATCGGCATTGCCGAAGGCTGGAGGGCTACCCCCGACGAGCTTCTGCGCGACGCCGACACAGCTCTATACAAGGCGAAGGCCGCCGGTAAGCGGTGCGCTGTCGTCTTTGCCCCAGCGATGCAGGATGCCGTGAACGACAACCTCATCTTGGAGAGGGATCTCCTGGCAGCTCTCGAGGCCCAGCAATACTTTTTGCTCTACCAACCCACCTTCGATCTGTCCTCGGGCGCCTTCACCGGTGTCGAGGCACTGCTTCGCTGGCGTCACCCGACTCAAGGGGTGATCATGCCCGATGATTTCATCCCCGCCCTCGAGACGAGCGGCCTCATCGTGCCGGTTGGCCGCTGGGTGCTGGACGAGGCCTGTCGCCAGGGTGCGGCCTGGGCCGGTCAGGGCCACCGCGTCTCCGTCTCGATCAACGTCTCGGCCAAACAGCTCGACCGGGACCAGATCGTCACCGACGTGCACGATGCCCTCACCGCAAGCGGTTTCGACCCTGCCCTCTGTGTCCTAGAGCTCACCGAAACCACATTGATGCACAACGTCGATTACACCGTCGGTCGTCTGACCCTATTGAAGGCACTCGGCGTACGCCTGGCCATCGACGACTTCGGCACGGGCTACTCCTCTTTAGCCTACTTGCGCCAGTTTCCCGTCGACGTGTTGAAGATCGACCGGACCTTCGTTTCGGGCATCACCGACACTTCTAGTGCGGTAGCTCTCGTCCACGCCATGGTCCAGTTGGGCAAAGCGCTCGGGCTCGAAACCGTCGCCGAAGGCGTCGAAAACGACGGTCAACGGGTGCAATTGGCCGCTGAGAACGTCGACACGGGGCAGGGTTTCCTTTTTGCGCGCCCGCTCGATGTGGAGGCGGTCAGCCGCCTCTTGGAGGATTCCGCTCGCAATCTCGTGGACCTCGCGTCCTTACTCTGATCAGCGATGTGATCCCACCGTATGGGACTCACCCTGACGCACAGTGGAACGTTGCGCCAGCTCCACGGCCATAACGGAGCCACCCTCAGGCTCGACAGAGGAATGACGATAACCGGCCAATTCCCGGTGATTTGACGATTAGCTGACTGGTCACAATGGGGACGACATTCGCTATGAATC
>Ga0302180_10000293_pt1 | contig 41880 bp, 42 predicted proteins | sample I_Palsa_E3_2_FD_200575 | JGI IMG/M metagenome (GOLD analysis project Ga0302180, IMG submission 200575) | Peat permafrost microbial communities from Stordalen Mire near Abisko, Sweden - I_Palsa_E3_2 | ecosystem: Environmental > Terrestrial > Soil > Palsa > Peat permafrost | place: Sweden...
TTTCGCGCGAAGGCGTCGACGGTAAGCTCGATAAAGCGATCGCGCGCGTACACGAACTCGACGGCACCGTTGACGCGATTGGCCTGGGCGGTATCGACGTCTATCTCTACGCCGGATCCAAACGCTACGCACTGCGCGACGGCTTGCGACTCCTCCAAGCGGCGAAAACGACGCCGGTTGTCGACGGTAGTGGGCTAAAGAACACACTCGAGCGTAACGCGGTCGACTACATGCAGAGCGAGCTCGGCATCGAATTGCGCGGCAAACACGTGCTCATGGTCAGCGCGCTCGACCGCTTCGGGATGGCTCAGGCGCTGGTCGATGCCGGCGCCGATGTCCTGTTCGGCGACTTCATCTTTGCGCTCGACAAAGACATGGCCGTGCGCGATCTGCACACCTTCGAAGAAATGGCTGAGAGATATCTGCCCGACGCGTGCAAGTTGCCGTTTCAATTCTTTTACCCGACCGGGAAGAAGCAAGAGAAACCGCCCGAGCCAAAATATCCGCAGTATTACGAAGAGGCTGACATTATCGCGGGCGACTTCCACTTCATGCGCCAATTCATGCCGGCGCGACTCGACGGCAAGATCGTGCTGACCAACACGGTGACGGCGGCAAATATCGAGGAGCTGCGCGAACGCGGCGTGGCGCTGCTCATTACCACCACGCCCGATTTCCAGGGCCGCTCGTTCGGGACGAATGTGGTTGAAGCTGCGCTGCTCGCGCTACTCGGCAAAAAATGGGAGGACGTCAGCGCAGCCGACTACGAACGCGTGCTGCACGAGCTGCATCTCGATCCGCGCGTGATCGTCCTGAATTGACGCGCCGACTCCCGCGCGTTCTGCACTTCTTCGACATCTCGGTGCTGGCGTCGGCCTCGATGGGTCCGGCGTATTCGCTCGCCTCGACGATGGGACCGATCGTCGTTGCAGCGGGCTTTGGCGCACCCCTCGCCTTGCTCGCGCTCTCGGCGATCATGCTCTGCATCGCGATCTCATTTGCGTATCTCTCGCGCGTCGCGCCGAACGCCGGTTCCTCATACTCCTGGATTCGAACGGCGTTCGGTGCGCATGCCGGCGCCTATGGCGCGTGGCTGCTGTTGCTCTCGAATTTCTTCGCGACGATGGCGATCGCGATCCCGGCCGGCATCTACACACTCGCGCTCGTCGCACCGGCACACGAACAAGATCCACTCTGGGCAGCCGTCGTCGGCGCGGTCTGGATTCTCGCGAGTGCCGCGCTGCTCTACGCCGGCGTGCGTCCGACCGCGCTTGTCACGCTGCTCGCGCTCGCGCTGGAGATCGGCGTTCTGCTGATTGCCGCGCTCGCCGCGGGGCTACACGCGCCAGTACCAGCACCGGTGACGGCAAGCTCGACGCCGCTTCCCGCGTCGTTCGGCATCGCCGGATTTATCACCGCGATGACGCTTGCGGTCTGGATGAGCGATGGATGGGAGGTCAGCGCATCGACGAGTGAAGAGGTGAACGACGCTTCGACGGCATCGGGCCGTGGCGGCATTACCGGCCTCGTGCTTACCACCGTGGTGCTGGTGGTGTGTATGTATGCATTCGAGCATCTGGGATCGCTGCAGGGCTTTGCCGACAATCAAGCCGACGCGCTGGCCTACGTGGGCTCGCTTCTGGGGGGCCCATGGTGGCGCCTCGCGATCGTGGTGACGGTGCTGCTCTCCACCCTCTCGACGCTTTGGACGACGATCTTGTATCTCACGCGTTCGGTCTACGCCATGGGGCGCGACGGCGTTTTGCCGCGTGGTCTCGGGTCGTTGGACCCACGCAACGAGCCGCTGCGGGCGATGGCCGTGGTGGCGGTGCTGGTGACGCTCTGCGAGCTCGTCACCGGCTTTTCCAAAAGCGCTGCCGACCAGCTGACAACCGTCTTGAACGCAAGCTCGGTTTTTCTGGGCCTCTTATTTGTGCTCTCGGCCGCCGCCGCGGCCAAGCGTTTTTGGGGCGAGCCGGCCGGGCGGCTGGGCGGTGTGCTCGTGCCGTTGATCGGCGCGCTGGCGCTCCTTGGCGTCCTGGTCGCGACCGTCGCGGTCGAGGATCACCGACTTGCGGGGTACGCTTGCGTTGGGGTCCTGTTGGGTATACCATTTGCGCTCTGGCGCGGGCGGGCACGGCCCGCGTAGGGCTAGCACCAGGAAGGGGAACGCTTCGGGTGCCCCAAACAAACCGCGCCAGCGTCCTCACCGGGCGCCAAAATTATGTGCTAAGGGGCTTGGTCTATCCTTGAACGATAAAGAGATCATCCTGACCGAAGAGGGGCTCGCGAAGCTCCAAGAAGAGTTGGACGAGCTAAAGAGCGTCCATCGCAAAGAGGTCAACGACCGGATTCGCCAGGCCAAAGAATACGGCGACCTGAGTGAAAATGCCGAATACGAAGACGCCAAACAAGAGCAGGCGTTCATCGAAGGGCGCATTCTCAAGCTCGAGGGCATGATTCGCAATTCGCGGATCCTCGACGAGTCGGAGTACGCCACGGACGAAGTCCACATTGGCGCGACCGTCAAAGTCAAAGACCTCAAGAACAACGAGAACTATGAGTTTCACATCGTGGGCTCGGCTGAAGCCGATCCGTCGGCCAAGCGCATCTCGAACGAGTCGCCGCTGGGCCGCGCTTTGATCGGCCACAAGAAAGGCGAGACGGTCGACGTCTCCACGCCGCGCGGCGTGGTGAAGTACAAGATCGACGGGATTCGCAACGGCAACGGCAGCACCAGCGCCACCACGGCAAAGAAGGCCGCGAAGAAAGCCTCATAGCAGGCGCGGAGCTTAGAGCGGAGCGCCTTTTGGAAGAACAACTCGGCAAAACCGAAGCAGCGCTCATAGCGGCCAGACGCGAACATCTGGCCGCTCTGCGTTCGCGCGGTCACGATCCATTCACGCCGGTGCGCTTCGAGATCGAGGCAACCGCAAGCGAATTGACCGAGCGCTACGGATTCCTGGAAGCAAGTCAGCACGCCGAAGCCGAGGGCTGGAATATCGCCGGCCGCATCATGTCGATCCGCAGCGCCGGCAAGACGCTCTTCGCTGACCTGCACGACCGTACCGGACGCCTACAGATCTACCTGCGCAAGGACGATTTGGGCGATGAGCGCTTCGCGGAATGGGACGACATCGAACGCGGCGACATCGTCGGCATGCGCGGCTTCATGTTTCGCTCCAAAAAGGGCGAGCTCACGCTGCATGTCAAGTCATTCGAATTGCTCAGCAAATCGTTGATGCCGCTTCCCGACAAGTGGCATGGCCTGCAAGACGTCGAGAAGCGCTACCGCCAGCGCTACGTCGATCTGATCGTGAACCCCGACGTGCGCGATGCGATGATCATGCGTAGCCGCATCGTCGCCGAAACGCGTCGCTTCATCGACGACCGCGGTTTCTATGAAGTCGAAACGCCGACGCTGTTGCACGTGGCGGGCGGAGCATCGGCGCGGCCATTCGTCACGCACGTCAACGCGCTCTCGGGTGAAGAGATGCAGCTGCGCATCGCGACCGAGCTCAACCTCAAGCGGTTGATCGTCGGCGGAATGGAACGCGTCTACGAGATCGGGCGCATCTTTCGCAACGAAGGCATCGATACGACGCACAACCCCGAGTTCACCATGCTCGAACTCTACGCCGCCTACTGGGACGTGCACGACATGATGGACTTCAACGAAGGCCTCATTGCGCATCTGGCCGGCGTGGTCACCGGCGGCCGCGACGAATTGCAGGTCGGCGAGACCCTGATTTCGTTCAAGCGCCCCTTCGAGAAGGTCAGTTATCTCGAGGGCATCGCGATCTATTCGCATGGCAAGTTCACGCGCGAGAAGCTGCTCGATCCCAAGGGCGCGGCGCAAATTCTTGCCGAGCTCGGTCTGCCGCCTTCGCCGACGCACGGCCACGCGCTTGACAAGATCTTCGAACGGGTGCTCGAGCCGCATCTCGTGCAGCCGACCTTCGTGACCGACTATCCCGTGCTGATCTCGCCGCTGGCAAAACGCAAGGCCGGCGATCCCGAGCTGGTCGATCGCTACGAGCTCTTTTGCAATCGCATGGAAATTTCCAATGCGTTCACCGAGCTCAACGATCCCGACGATCAGCGGGCGCGCTTCGAAGCACAGGTACGTGAGCGCGCGCAGGGCGACGAAGAAGTGCCGCAGCCGGATTGGGATTTCGTCCGCGCCCTCGAGTACGGCATGCCGCCGACAGCCGGCATCGGCATCGGCATGGACCGCCTCATCATGCTGTTGACCAACAACAGCTCGATCCGCGACGTCTTGCTCTTCCCTTTACAACGCCAGCACGGATAAGGAGGCCCGCTATGGACGGACAAAAGTGCGATCACACGCAGTGCACCTGTTACGTGGACCTTGGGGCGTTCTTTTGTAGCGATCGCTGCCGCGAGCAGGCGGCGGCGGATCCTGACGCGCCGCCGCACGACAGTTGCAACTGCCGCCACGACGAATGTGAGAACTCTCTGTAACCTGCAACGTGCGTGCGCGAGCGAAGCCGCGCGACTTTAGTCGACAAAGCTTCAGCTTTGGCGGATAAAGTCAGCTGACCCCGTTGTTGGCGAAGGCCACGTAAAAAATCACGGCAACGCTGACAAAGGCGTAGGCGACCAGGCCGGTTGCGTTCGCAATCGTGAACGCGCGCATCGCGCCGCCGGAAAGACGTGGGGCCGCTAGCGCCGCCATCCCGTCAATCGCCGCCGGTAGCAGAAGCGTCCAAGGCGGAATCGCCGCGACCGCAAGCAACCAGCCAGGCACATACGCGCCAACCGTGGAGCCGTGAATCCCAACATCGGATGCGTAAACCTGCAAGGCAGCGGCAGCCAGCCAGCACAGGGCAAAGATGGCGAGCCGAAACCGGCGTCCGTTGGTTGGTGTCACGGGTATCGTTATCAATCGAAACCTTTAGGAGAATCCTTCATGGATCTAACGACTTCATACCCCCGCAGCGTGCACGACAAGCTGTTCGGTCTGGTGCAGATCGCCCGCACCATCGACAAGGGGAAGGCATTTGCCGAAGGCAAAAACGGCGAATACCACTACAACTGTCCGATGGACCAGGCCGTATTTTCGTTCCTCGGAATCGATCACGAAGCGTTGCTCGGCGTCATCAAGAAGGCCAAGAGCGATGCCGATATCGAGGCCTACGTCAAAACGTTCATCGATAAGAAATCGCCCCAAGAGATCGAGGCGTGGAATAAAGAATGGCTCAGACACGAACCGGACAATGACGATGCGCGGAAGTATTTCCTCGACCTGCGCAATCAGGTCGCGCCGGATCGGACCGACGTAACCACGTGGGCCGACGTTCTGGACCTGGACGAGAAGCGCAACGTACCGAAGCGCCAACCGGTGAACGTGTAACGCAGACCATTCGCTGTGCCGTCGAATATGACGGCACGGCGTTCTTTGGTTTCCAAGTGCAGTCGTCGGGCCGCACCGTGGCCGGTGAGCTCGAGAAGGCGCTGGGCGAACTCTTCGAGGAGCCGGTGAAAATAACGGGTGCGGGCCGGACCGATACCGGAGTTCATGCGAGCGGGCAGGTGATCTCATTTATCACCTCTCGCTCGTTTCCGTTTGAGCGGCTCGCGATCGCGCTGAACAGCGTGCTTCCCTACGACATCAGCGTCCGCGAGGTCGCGATTGCGCCGGCCGGATTCTCGGCGCGCTTCTCCGCTCGCGAGCGCACCTACGTCTATGCCGTTCTCAATCGCCCCGATCGCAGCGCACTGCTCGCGCACCGCGCCTATCACGTGTATCGTCGAACGCTCGATCTGAACGCCATGCGCGCGGCGGCCGCCCATCTGGTCGGCGAGCACGATTTCCGTTCGTTTTGTGGAGTCTTGCCCGAGAGCGGCGTGACCGTGCGCGAGGTGCGATCGCTCGCGATCGAGGCGCGCGGCGACCTGCTACGCATGCAGATCAGCGCCGACGGGTTCGTGCATCGCATGGTGCGCACGATTGTCGGCACATTGGTCGAGTGTGGCCTCGGACGGCGCGATCCGAACTCATTGCCCGCAATTCTTGCCGCGCTCGATCGCCGTGCCGCCGGACTCACTGCGCCTCCGCATGGACTGTACCTCGCGGGCGTACGCTACGACGACTACGACTCGTATCAAGAACCCAAGCTGTCATCCTGAGGTGCGAGCCCTTCGACTCGCTTCGCTCGCTCAGGATAAACTCCGCGAGCCTCGAGGGATGCGAGCTAGCGCCCCACTTCGTCGAGCAAACGTTGGAGCTGCTTGCCCTGACCTACGTTAATACGCCGCAGCAAGCGCGACGCGCGTTCGCCGGCCTCCTCGAGTGCCTCATCGAGCAGCGTGCGGCCGGCGGGCGTGAGCGTGGCGAGCGAGGCCCGCGCGTCGCCCGGGTCGCGTTGCCGCTCCACAATGCCGCGCCGCTCGAGGGGCAGGAGCGCTCGGGTGACCCCGGAGGCGGTCAGGTGCAGTTCGTGGGCGAGCTCGGTCGGTCGGCGGCCGCTCTCGGTTGCGCGCAGCGGCACGAGCAGGCGTAGCTCGGCAAAGCTCAATCCGCGGACCTCGAGCACGCGAACGGCGCGGGCATGGGCGGCGGCAAGGGCGAGCAGGGTCTCAACAGCGTCAGTCGGCACGCAACCAGTATACTTGAGTAGTCAAGTAATAATCAAATAAAAACTATCGGTGCAAATCGCTTGACGGGGCGGCGGCAGGCAGTTAAGATGCGGAAGTTCATCACGAGGATTTTTATGCGAACCACTTTGCAAAAGACGGCGGAAACGAAGGCCGACTGGTATATCGTCGACGCGGCCGGACAGCGTCTGGGCACGCTCGCCGTGCGTATTGCGCGCGCGCTTTCGGGAAAACACAAGCCGACGTGGACGCCCCACATCGATAACGGCGATCACGTGATCGTGATCAATGCCGAAAAGATCGAGCTGAGCGGTAAGAAGTGGGACGCGAAGCTCTATCGCCGTCACAGCGGTTTTCCGGGCGGACTCAAAGAGCAGACGGCCCGCGATGTGCATGCCAAGCATCCCGAGCGTTTGATCGAAGAAGCCGTGCGCGGTATGCTTCCGACCAATAAGATGCGCGACGTGCAATTGCGCCGCCTCAAAGTCTACGCTGGTGCGGAACATTCGCACGAGCCGCAAAAGCCGCAGCCGCTGTTTTAGGAGCATACGTGGATAGTAGCCAAATTCAGGCCACCGGTCGTCGCAAGCGCGCTGTCGCGCGTGTGAAGCTCGTGCTCGGCCAAGGCGTCATCACTGTCAACAAGAAACCGATCGAGGAATATTTCCCCCGCCCGCAGCTGCAGCAGATCGTGCGTCAGCCGTTCGAGGCGACGCAGAGCGGCGGCCGCTTCGACGTTATCGTCAAGGCGCAGGGCGGCGGCGTGACCGGACAAGCCGGCGCGGTGCGCCACGGTATCGCGCGCGCGCTCCTCGAGATCGACCCGTCCTTCCGGGACGTGTTACGCAAGAACGGCTTCCTGACGCGCGACCCGCGTGAAAAGGAATCGAAGAAGTACGGCCGCAAGCGCGCTCGTAAGCGCTTCCAGTTCAGCAAACGCTAAACTGGATTCACGTTCCGTGAATCTGTGGCGTTCGGCCCTTCGACGAGCTCAGGGCCGATCCGCCCGCGTTGCCATAATCATCTTGGGCGCTGCAGCATTGCTGTGGCGCCCATCGTCATTGTGGGTCGAGCAAAGCTACGTCAACGGCGCGTATCCATTTTGGGAGCACGCACTCTTTCCGCTCAGTTCGGCGTTGCCGTGGTCGCTCGGCGATCTGGTCGTGCTCGCGGGCGCCGGGCTCATTCTGTGGCGTCTGCTGCGGCGCGACTGGCTTGGCGCGGTTGCAATCGTCGCGCTGTACGGTTTCTGGTTTGAAGCCGGCTGGGGGTGGAACTACGACCGCGCGCCGATCGAAGCGCGCACCGCCTATGAGCCGTCGCGGATCAACCCGCGCGCCGTCGACGTACTCCGAGCCGAAGCAATCGCGCAGATGAATCGCCTCGCGCCCCTCGCCCACGCGCGCGCCAAAGCGCCGCTGGATCTGGAGCGGCTCTACGCCGCCTGGCTTCCGGTCGTGCAAGCCGGGGGCGACGCGTGGACCCCGCTCACAGGCTCTCCCAAGCCTACGTTGGCCGATCCGTTCATGGCCGCGACCGGGACCAGCGGCTACATCAATCCGCTCTCGCTCGACGTGCATCTGGCGAGCGATCTCCTCTGGTTCGAGCGTCCCTTTGACCTGGCTCACGAGTGGAGCCACGTAGCCGGGTATGCTCGTGAAGATGAAGCCAACTTTCTGGCAATTGTCAGCTGCGCTCGCTCTAATGATCCGGTGGTCCAGTACTCGGGCTGGCTCGAGCTCTTCCTTTACCTTCCGCCGGAGGCGCGATATTCTAAGACAACCTTTGTTCCGCTTGTATGGCAAGACTTCGCGGCATTGCGCGAGCGCAATCGGCGGCACATCAACCTTTCTCTCGCGAATTTCTCATGGCGGACGTACAACGCATATCTCAAAACCAATCACGTTGCATCCGGAGTGCAGAACTACGATGAAGTCACGCGCCTGTATCTGGGCATCGCGCGCGACCCGGCGGGTCTCCCCATACCTCGTTAGCACGATGCTCGTCGTGGCGCTCGCCGCGTGCGGCGGAAAGCATGCTGCGCAGCCCCCGCCACCGTACGTACAAACGACCGTGGCAAACAACGGTGCGGTTTCTCCGTCGTCGGCGATGTCCGGGTTGATCGCGCCGTTCGAAAACGCTGCCATTCAGACGACGCTGGTCGAACCGGCGGACACCGTCAACGTCCAGGAGGGCGATCGCGTCACCAAGGGTGAGGTGCTCGCGCAACTCGATACCGCCGATCTGCAGGCCCAACTGCAATCCGACATTGCTACCGCTCAAAGCGATGCGGCGAACACCACGCATACGGTGTATTCGGGGAACGAATCGATCTCGCAGGGTAGCCAAACGCTTAACGGGGCGCAGGCCAGCCTCGTCCGAGACAACGCGGTGATGGAGCGCGACGGCGAGCTCTATCGTCAGGGCTACGTTTCGCTCCAGCAGTACCAAGCCGATCAGGCCACGGTACGCAACGACCAAGCAAACCTTCGCATTGCGCAAGCAACGGTGCAGGCCAACGGGTCCAGCCTAAGCGCGCCTGGTTTGCAGCAGTCATCGGTCGCACAGGCGCAGGCGCAAGAGAAAGTCGCGCTCGCCCAGGCGCAACAGATTCGTGTCTCGATCGCCAAGGCGACGATCACCTCACCGATCGACGGCGTTGTCGTCAATCGTAATCTCAACCCCGGCGAGTATCCGGGAACGCGGGAAATTTTCACCCTTCAGCAGGTCTCGCCGATCTACGCGATCCTGCGCGGATCTTCTGATCAAGTCGCGGGCATTTTCCCCGGTGCTTCGGCGACGGTGTCCACTGACGATGCCACTGGCAGGCATTCATACACCGGGAAGGTCGTCGGCGTGCTCAACGAGATCCAACCCGGATCGACGCAGTTCCAGGTAAAGGTGGTGCTGCAGAATCCCGGTGACGTTTTGCGTCCCGGGACGGCGGTGAGCGGCGGAGTGGCCCTACCGGACGTGCGCGGCGTGCTCGTTCCGACGACGGCGTTCACCGACGACAACCATGATTCGATTCAGATCGTGCAATCCGACGATACGGTCAAAAGCGTGCAAGTAACTGAAGTCGCGAGCGATGGGAAAAATAGCGTCGTCAAGGGCGTCAACGCCGGCACGCGTGTGATCACCAACGGTCAATCGAGCGTCGGCGATGGCGAGAAGATTTCTCTACAACCATGAAGTTTAGTCTTACTCGCCTCTTCATCAATCGACCGACGCTGGTCTTCGTGATCATCTCGATCATGATGTTCGCGGGCATCATGAGCACGATCACGATCGTTAAGGAGCTCTATCCCAACGTCAGTCAGCCGACCGTGACGATCTCGGTGCAATATAGCGGCGCCTCGGTCACGGAGATGCGCGACGAGATCGTGCAGCCGATCGAGCAGAATCTCGCCGGCACGCAGGATTTGCAGACGATCAACTCGGTGGTTCAGCAAGGTCAGGCAACGATCAGCGCGGTTTTCGACATCACGTCCGATACCGCGACCGATCTGGCTTTGTCAAATAAGGCCGTCCAGGCAGCTGAGAAATACCTGCCGACGAATATCACGCCGCCGACGGTCAATCTCTACGATCCGACCGAGTCGACGGTCGTGACGCTCGCGCTGTATTCGCAAAAGCTCCCGATCAACGAACTTGCTCTCTACGCGCAGAACGTCATCGCGCCGCAGCTCGAACAAGTCCCCGGCATTTCCTTTGCAAACGTCGGCGGCTTGGTAACGCCCGCGTTCGAGGTGCTGGTCGACCCGGTGAAGCTGGCCGCCAACAACATTACACTCGACGACGTTATCAATACGGTATCGACCGGCAATCAGCGTGTGCCTGGCGGTTATGCCTACGAGCCGAACCGGCAGACCACGATCGACGTGCGCGGCGACATCACCACGCTTGAGAACGTGCGCAATCTGCCGATCCTCGTCTCGGGCGCGTCGTCGCAAGCGAACGCACTGCCCGGCCAGGTCGAGAATTACACCGGCGGTCTTGCGAGTTTGCCGGGGCAAGTCAATCCCTGGACTGCCAGCAATTCGGTGGTGCGCATTGGCGACGTTGCGACCGTCACCTCGGGCTACGAGCCGCGCCTCCAGATCGCGCACATCAGCGGCAAGCTCGGCCTCTTCCTGCAAATTCAAAAGACGTCGCAAGCGAGCGAAGTGGATTCGTCGAACGCGGTGCTGGCCGCGTTGCCCAGCGTCGAGCGACAATTTCCCGAGATCTCATTCCGCGTCATCAACGTCCAGTCGAAGTTCACCGAACAACAGATTGACATCGTTGTTCGCACGCTCGGCGAAGCAATACTGCTCACTGGCCTTGCGATGGTGTTTTTCTTGCGCTCGTGGCGCAGCGCGATCGTTGTCTGCATTTCGATTCCGCTCTCGCTTGCGATCGCGATGACCGTGATGAAGCTGATGGGTCTTACGCTCGATACCGATTCGCTGCTGGGCATGTCGCTAGTCATCGGCATCCTGGTTGACGACTCGACGGTGGTGCTCGAAAACATCGAGCGTCACTTTACCGAGCTCAAGCAAAAACCCGAAGACGCGGCGGTCAGCGGACGAGAAGAGATCGGCGCCGCTGCGGTCGTCATCACCCTGGTTGACGTGGTGGTGTTCTTTCCGATCGCGTTCATCCAGGGTCAAGTCGGCCGCCAGCTCTCGGAGTTCGCGATCGTGGTGGTGATCTCGACGCTCACGTCGCTGTTTGTGTCGTTCACGGTCACGCCGACGCTCGCGGGCCTGTGGGCCCTCAAGTCGCATTGGGACCCATGGAAACCCGTGGTCTGGTTTGGCGAGCGCTTCGATGCCTTGCGAACGTGGTACGTGAATCGCGCTCTGCCGTGGGGCATGGAGCGCGGAAGGGTCGTCGCGATCTTCTGTTTGGTCTCGTTCGTGCTGGCGATTTCGCTCGTCGCCTTCGGCGTCGTTGGCGAAGAATTCATCCCGGCGACGGATCGCGGCGAGATTTTCATTCAGGTTGCGTATCCGATCGGGACGCCGCTTACGACCGTCGAAACCGGCATCTTTGCCTTCGAAAAGAAGATTCTCGCCTATCCGGACATCTTCGCGAACACGGCGGTTGCCGGAGCGTATGCCGCGTCGTTCGGCGGTTTCGTCTCGCAAGCCAACGTGGGCCAAGTGCACGTCTGGCTCAAGGACACTCGCAAGCACCAGACATCCTATTGGGTCGGGGAATTTCAACAGATGGCGAAAACTTCGTTTCCGCCTCAAGCTACCGTCGTCGTCGTACCGTCGACCGGAACCGGTGGCGGCAACGCACAGCCGGTGGATTTTCTCGTGACCGACGTTACCGGCGGCGATCCAACGCAGTACGCCGTGCAGGTGCTCAATGCGCTCAAGACCGTCAAGGGCGCGACCAGCGTGAACAGCAGCGGCACGGCGCTCGCGCCCGAGATCTCGATCATCTTCAATCGCGAGAAGGCGGAGGCGCTCGGCGTCGACGTCGGACAAGCGGCCGAGGCGGCGGGCGCCGCTTTCGGCGGCAACGTTGCTACGCAGTTTGAAACGACCGCGGGTCTCGAACAGGTGCAGGTAATTTATCCGCCGTCCGATCAGACGAATTTAAGCCTCTTGCGCAACGTCGCCATTCGCAGCTCGAACGGTTCGATCGTCTACCTGGGAGACATCGCGACGTTTGAGTCGACGCCGACGCCGCCATTGATGACGCGCACGAATCGCACTACCGTAATTCACGTCGATTCGAACGTGGCGCCGAATGCGTCGCTCTCGAGCGTCGAGGGCGGCCTGATCAAGTTGCTTCCCTCGCTCCACCTGCCGCCGAACATCGTCGTGCGTCCCGCGCCGCTCGGACAACAAGATTTCATGCATCAGGCGCTGGTCGGCATCGGAACGTCGATGATCATCTCGGTGATTTTGGTCTACCTGCTGATGGTAGCGCTCTATAACGACTATCTCGCGCCCTTCATCATCATCTTTTCGGTTCCAGTCGCGGCGATCGGTGCGATCGGTGCGCTGGTGCTCACGCATCGCACGCTCAATCTCTTTTCGTTGATTGGAACGATCTTGCTGATCGGCATCTCGACGAAGAACGGCATTCTGCTCGTCGATTATGCCAATACATTACGCGAGCGCGGCAAGGATAAGCTCGATGCGATTCTGGAGAGTGCGCATACCCGATTCCGGCCGATCGTCATGACGAGCTTCTCGGTCGTTGCCGGAAACATACCACTTGCACTTGCACTCGATCCGGGATCGATCTCGCGCTCGAGCCTGGGCATCGTGGTTATCGGCGGCGTGCTCAGCTCGCTCGTGCTGACGCTCTTGCTGATTCCGAACGTCTACATGTGGGTCTCCCCGTCGGACGAGAAGTTCCGTCGCGAGTTTCACTTGGCCCAGCAAAAGAACGGCAAGACAAGCGAACCTGAGCTAACGCCGGCGCACTAGACGATTCGGCCGACCTTCGGTCGGTCGCACATCCTGTGCGGCTTTGCAGCCGCAAAGCTTAAGCTATGCGGTGCAAAGCCTAACCTTCAGCCGCATCGTGCGGCTTTACGTTCGGCCTGACGCGGACGCGGCGTAAAACGCGAAGTACTGCACCAGCGACCACCCGATCGTAATACCGGCGATGGCTGCGACGGCAACCAAACCGAGGACCATGGGCATCGTCCACACGCCGTTGCGATGGTCGCGCACCCACGCGTTTCCGATCGCGAGCGCCATCGCGATCGCAAGTGCCAATCCGAACCCGTAGGCGAAGATCGTCACGACTCTACGTCGGCGTCGACGCCGTGGGGAACGTAGTAGTAGAACGTGATGCCCACGTACGCCGCGAAGCTCAGCAGAGGCAACACCAGCGCGAGCAAGGTTGAAGCGACGTAGGTAAACCACCCCACCCGATACGCGAAGACCGTCCGTGCGATCCGCTCGCGCTTGACTGTCGAGTCGAATGCTCCGCTCGCAATCAGATGGCTCAGCATCAGGTTGTAGGCCGTCGAACACCAGGTCAGCACGATACCGTAGAGCAGCGTCGAGGCGTGCCTCGTCGGATATGCGCCGATCGTCGAAGTGGCGAACGGAATCATCACCGTCCCGAATAGCAGAAGTAAATTGAGCGCCACGGTCTTACGATCGATGCGCGCGACGAACCGAAAGAGCGCGTGATGATTTTGCCACATGATCCCGATCACCGCGAAGCTCAGCGCAAAGGCGATGAAGTTCGGCCAGAGGGAGAGGATTGCCCCGCGCAGCTCGCGCTCGCTCGGATCGTGCATCAAAGGTAAGGCGACGCCCAAGATCAAGAGGGTGATCGCGAACGCGAACACACCGTCAGTGAATGATTCGAATCGGCCCTTGTTCATATCTTCGCAATACCGCAGTTGCGCCCCGGCCATCGTTCATCCCTACCCTCGTGACATGTTCGACGTAGCCGAATCCTTGCGCGGCGGGCTCGAATCCGCCGCAACCCGATTGCAGCAAGCGCAAAGCGCCGTCGCGCGCGCGAACGCCGGGGAGGGAGGGCGCACGGCGGATGCTGCGATGGCGCAGACCGCGCGAGCGGCGATCTTCGACGAAGCGCTGCTCGGCGCAATGCACGCGCGACTCGAGGAAATCAAGGCGGTCACGAAATGATCGATTTGCTTGCGAGTGCCGCCGCTGCGATGGACGCGCAGCGCGCTGCGCTGGACGTGTGCGCTCGCAATGTTGCCGCAGCCGAAGCCGCCGGTCCGAACGGAAGCTACGCTCGCCTGATCCCCGAGTTCCGCCTCACGAATGACAACCAGGGCGCGATAGTACAGTTTGCGGGGGCACATCAAGAGCGCGGAACCAATGTCGACGTGATCACGGAGATGATTGCGGTGATGAACGCGTCGCGTGCCTATGAATCGGACGCCTCACTCTTCGATGTGGGCAAGACGCTCGACGAACGGACGATCGACATGGGGCGCCTCGCGTGAGGGTTGAGCTCCTCGCTCCCGATACAGTCGCTCCGGAGCCCGCACCATCAGGTGCCGATGCCTCGGGCTTTGCTCACGCGCTTGATGCGATCGGTCGCGTGCTCAGCGACGCAACTGCGGCTGAGGACAACTACGCAAGCGGTACCGGCTCGCTGCAAGAGGCAATGTACCAGCGCGCTCAGGCCGATGTGGCGCTCTCGGTCGCGACCGCCGCGGCACAGCGCGCCGCGCAGGCGGTGCAAACGCTGCTGAACCTACAAATCTGAATGGTGCAATTGCACTCGGCTCGCGTGCGTGCGCTGCCTTCATCGCTACGCATCGTGGCGATCGCCGTCATCGCACTGCTGGTGGGATTTGCCGTTGTCGCGTCGATCCTCGGCCATCCGGACCGCGCGCCACTCTTTGCGGGTCCCTTGCACGCCGAGCAACTTGCCGAGGTTCAGGAACAACTCGCTGCATGGAGCGTCCCGTTCTCGCCCAGCGAGGATAATGTAATCGTCGACGCGCGCCGGCGCAGCGACCTGCTCTTGCGACTTTCGCTTGCCGGGGTTCCGCACGCGCACGTACAGACGACCGGTGAAGCGCTCGCGAACATCGGCGTGCTCACGCCGCAGGCAGTAATCGATGCGCAGACGCGCAGCGGCCTCGCCGGCGATATTGAAGTCGGCCTTCGCAGTGTCGCCGGCGTCGACGACGCCCGCGTCATCGTAGCAGCCGCCCAGAGCGCCGAATTCGCGGATCAGAATGCGCGTCCGGCGACCGCGAGCGTGCGCGTCCAGCTTCATCCCGGCGCCGTTCTTTCGCGAGACGCCGTCGCCGGCATCCGGCGCTTCGTCGCCGCATCGGTTGCGGGTCTCGATCCGGCAAATGTAACGATCCTCGACGACCGCGGCGTCGCGCTTGAGGACGGCGGCGGCGGTGACGATCCAGATGCACTGGAGCGATCGCTGCAATCGGCGCTCGATGCAGCGCTCGGCGCGGGCGTCGCGATCGTGCGCGTGCATGCCGAATACACCCACGCGACCTCCGAGGTACGCGATACGCGGCGTTCGCCGATCGGCGGCGACGCGATCGAGCGAACTGCGCAAACCGAATCCTACGACGGCGGCGGGAAGAAGTACGCCAAGAATGACGAGCGAGATGACCGCGGCAGCGAAACACACGAGACCATCGACCACGCCGACCCCGGCGCAATCGTGCGCATCTCGACCGCCGTGTTTGTCGATGCCGCTCGCGGTGCGGATCTCGCAGGCGTCCGTGCGCTCGCGGCGGCGACCGTCGGTTTCGATCTTCACCGCGGCGATGAGTTGACGGTGCAAGCCGTCGTTTTTCATCGCGCGCTGGCATCAAAACACGATGGGTGGTTCCTGCTCTACGGGGCGATCGTACCGCTCTTGCCGACCCTTGCGATCGTCGTCGGCCTGCTCGGATTCGGACGATACCTGTTGCCGAACATGCACGTTCTGGTGAAAGGGGCGCTCGAGCGCGACGCCATCGCGCGTACCTCACGTACCGTGACGGGTTACGCGCCGGCGCGCGTGCGAGGTGCGCTGGCCGGGGAACCGCCTCATGCGGCAGCCGCGATTATTAGCGCGCTACCGGCTGCGACCGCGGCCGCCGTGCTCGAGCTCTATCCGCCGCACGAACGCGAGGCGATCGTCAAGCGCATGCAGCGAACCCACAGCGCGGTCGTTCCGAGCGCCGATGAATTGCTGGCGCGCCATGCCTGAATTCGTCACCCTCGGCGCGTGGCTGCGCCGAGAAGAACCGGTGCCGATTCCAGCCGGCGATGAAGTAGAAGCTTTCGTTCCGCAGGAGCCGCCGCTGCTCGAGCCATCTCCCGATGACGAGCTCGTCGCCGACGTGTGCGCGCGCGTGCGCCGCTTTCGCGCGATGCTCGACGACGCGCTCGACCGCATCCTTGCCGATCTCTTGCGCGAGATCGCCGTCGATGTTGTCGGGCGCGAACTGCTTTTGGCGCCGGCCGATCTTGCAGCCATTGTACGGCGCGCACGCGAACGCTGTGCGGAGATTCCGGTTGCGGTCCGAGTGCATCCCTCGCAACAGCCGCTCGGCGATTTCGATGTGCCGGTTCATCCGGATCCGTTGCTGCGCAGCGGCGACGTGCAGATCGAGCTGCGTAGCGGATCGATCGACGCACGTTTGGGCGTTCGCATCGAACAGATGCTGGTACAGTTCTCCGGATGATTCCGGATCACGCGATGCTCGGCACGGCGGCTTTCGGGCGAGCGCTCGACGCGCGCGGCGCACCGCTCGATGGACTCGGACCGGTCGACGGCGTATGGGTTCGCGTCGACGCACCGGCGGCGCTGCCGGCTGCGCGAAGAGCGATCGTCGAGCCGCTCTGGACCGGCGTGCGCTGCATCGATGCGCTCCTGACGATTGGGCGGGGTGCGCGTTTCGGCATCTTTGGCGCGCCTGGTGCCGGCAAATCGTCGCTGCTCGAGACGATCGTTCGCGGGGCGCGCGCCGACGCCATCGCGATTGGTTTGGTTGGGGAACGCGGGAGGGAAGCGGCGCGCTGGATCGCCGCGCGCGACGAGCGAACGACGGTGATCTGCGCCACCAGCGATCGGCCGGCGCAGGACCGCGTGCGCGCGGCCGAATTGCTCATGGCGCATGCGTGCGCGCTTGCGGCGCGCGGTTTGCACGTCTTGGCGGTGCTCGATAGCCTCGCGCGGTATGCGAACGCGCTGCGCGAGCTTGGGGCCGGCAGCGGCGAGAGCGTGGGGCGGGGCGGATATCCGCCGAGCGTCTTCGCGCGCACCGCGCACCTCGTCGAACGCGCCGGTGCTTTTTACGCCGGATCCGTCACGCTGATTGCAACCGTCCTGAACGACGGCGACGATCGCGACCCGGTCAGCGAAAACGCACGCTCGCTGCTCGACGGGCACCTGCAACTTTCACCCCAGCTCGCGCAGGCGGCGCGTTTTCCCGCAATCGACGTGCTCGCCAGCGCCAGCCGAACGATGGATCCCGTCACCAGCGCCGAGCACCGCCGCGCAGCGTCACTCGTTCGCGCTGCGCTCGCTCGCCTTGAGCGCTGCGAGGATGTCCGCTCGCTTGGTATCGATCCCGCCGATCCGCAGACGAAGGTCGCGATTGCCGCTGAAGGTGCGATCGAGCGGCTGCTGCGGCAAGGGCCGCAGCCGGTTCCCTTTTCCCGGGCCCTAGAGGCCTTACGCCAAACCGCCGATATGTTGGAGGAAGCCCATGGATATTAGCTCTGAACTTTCGGCCGTCGCCACCCGTATCGAACAGATCACAGGCGCTCCCGCGCAGTTGCCCGGCCTACCCCAACAGGCTGCGGATGGCGCGGGGTCCTTCGCGTCGATGCTGCAGTCGCAGATGGCTGCCCAAGGCAGCGACCCGAGCGGCCAAGGCGCACCCGATGCACCCGCGATGCTTCCGCCAGCACAGATCGATGCGCTGGTTAGCGACAATGCGCAGTCGCAAAATGTCGACCCGGCACTGATCAAGGCCATCATTGCCAACGAGTCGGGCTTCAATGCCCACGCTACCTCGAACGTCGGCGCGCAAGGGCTGATGCAGTTGATGCCCGGCACGGCCGCGGGTCTGGGTGTCACAGATGCCTACGATCCAGCGCAGAACGTAGCAGGTGGCACGAAGTACATCAAAGGCCTGCTCGACCATTTCAACGGCGACGTCCGGCTCGCGGTCGCGGCTTACAATGCGGGTCCCGGCGCTGTGGAGAAGTATGGCGGAGTACCGCCGTATGCCGAAACGCAAAATTACGTGCAAAACGTCCTTTCCAGCTACGCGAAGTATCGCGGAAACGGTACGCCGTAGCGCCTCGCTCGTTGCGTGCCTGGCACTCCTTTGCGGCCAGGGTAGGCCCGACGCCCCTCCTCTCGCGACGATTCTTTCCAAACACGCGGCGGCGCTCGCAGCGATGCACCTGCGCGCACCGCGCACGCACGAGACGACGGGAACGCTCCTTGGAATAGGAATTGCCGGAACGTTTCATGAGTGGCAGCAGGGTGATAGCGAGCGGCGCGACGAGTCGTTTGGTACTCGCACCCAGCGCCTGCTGCGCGTGGGCGAGCGGCTGTGGCAACAAAACCCCAATGGCGAGATCCGCGAGTTGCAGGGCATTGTTTCGCGGCGGCAGGTCACGGTGGATTTCATTGACCGCGATCTTTTTGCGTCACACCCGGAGGCCGTGCACTTTCTCGATAGCGAGATACTCCCCGACGGAAGGGTGATGTACCGGTTGCGCGTCGCGCCGCCCAATGGCGAGACCTATGAGATCGGGATCGACGCGAAGACCTGGCTGATCGACGAAAAGTCGTTCGTCGATCGCGACACGAGGCAGGTTGCGATCTTCAGCGACTATCAGGTCGCCGACGGATACTTGCTTCCATACACTGAGGTTGATTCCGACGGCGAACACCGTTTTGATATCACCTCGCATGTAACGAGCGTCACGGTCGATCAACCGATCGCCTCGAGTATCTTCGCGCCGTTTGCCGACAGGGTGGTCGCAAATGCTGCGCCGGTGACCGTTCCGTACATCGAACGCGGCGGATTGATCTTCACGAGCGTGACGATCGAAGGAAAGTCGCATACATTCCTGATCGACTCAGCGGCGCAAGCCGACGTCTTTGACGTGTCGCTCGTTTCGGCGCTGGGGCTGCATCCGCATGGTACCGTGGAGGTGCAAGGGGCGGGCCCGGCAACGAGCCCGGGTGTCGTCGAAGCGCCGCCGATTACGATCGGTGGCGTGACATTTCCGATGCACCTCGCGACCGTGCTCGATCTACCGGCACTGCCGGCGATGCGTGTCGACGGCATCTTGGGCTATCCGTTCTTTGCCGCCGCCGAGTTGCGCTTCGATCCCACCCAGGAAACGCTGACCATTGCCGAGCCGGGGACGCTTGCGCCCGACGGTGATCGGCTCGACGTCGATACCGATCGCGAGCTTCCCGAAATCGTTGCGCGCGTGCAAAACGCGCCGACGCGAGTAATTGTTGATACCGGCGATGCGGCCGAGTTGCTGCTGTTCAAGAGTTTCGTCGACCAACATCCGGGGCTGGTCTCGCTCGCGCAATCCGGGCCGCAGCTCAATCGCGGTATCGGCGGGTCCGTCGCCGCGGTCGGAGCGGTCGTCGGCGTCCTGCAACTCGGCCCGTACCGGCTCTTCAATCGATATACCAACGTGGTGCTGAGCACGACGGGCGCATTTGCCGATCGCAACGACGGCGGGAACGTGGGCTACGCTTCGCTGCGGAACTTCGTGGTGACGTTCGATCTGCAAAATCACGCCCTGTTCCTCCAGCGCGCGCAGGGCTTCAACGACGGGCACGACCGCAAGCTTATTGACGCTGAGCTCCCCAAACAAATTCCGCAATAAGCCGGCCACAAGCCGGCGACGCCGCGCCTTCACGATACGCGCATGATCTCGCAGCAAATAGGCTTTAGCATTCTCACGGCGCCGCTCGCCGCGATCGACCGCCGCTCGCTCTCGCAGGCCTGGTACTCGGCGCTTCATCTTGCACGTCCCAAGCCGCGGTCGTCGTGCGGGCAGCCAAGCTCGAAGCAAATCACGTGCGTGCGCGAGCAGACTCCGACTGGAGACGCGCCCTATGCCGCGCGGCCGGTGCAGCGGCCGGCCGGAGGCGTGCCGAAGGAGCGCGCGTCGTTGCGTAGTGCCGCGTCGCCCGAGCGCCGAGCGGAGCGCTCGGGGCTGGCTCGACGTATCGAACGCGCCTTTCTCGATCCCGTACGCCGAACCGATCGCGCGACTTTTACACTCGATGGTTCGAGCGCCCGGGTGCATGTCGCGCTGCAAACCACCACGTCGGGAATTCGCCTCATCGCGGTGTGCCCGGCTGCGATTCGCGCCGGGGTGGCGCGCGCGCTCGACGAGGCTCGCTACGCGCTTGCCGTACGCGGCATCGCTCTGCACGTTGACGTAAACGAGGCTTGATCCGATGATGGTCAACGCTGCGATTGAAGATGCGCTGGATCGTATCACCCAACGCGCGCAAGACGTGCAGCGCGCGTTCACCCCGGGTGGCGCCCCGAACTTTGGCGATGTCGCCACCGACCGAGCGACCTCGCGCGCCGCGTTCGATCCACTCTCGGTCGCGCCGCCGCCGGACGCGTACTTCCTGACGACCGATGAACGCGGGCGCTCCGCTTACACCCGCGACGGCGGATTCGCGCTACGGGACGGGACGCTGGTCGGCGCCAATGGTCGCACGATCCTCGGTTTCACCTCGAGCGGCGGGGCGACCGGCGAACTCCATGTCGACGCGGTCGATGACGCGCTCGGGCGTATAAACGATCTCCGAATCGAGCCGAATGGCGCGCTTGTCTACGATCGTATGGCCATCGATCCGCGCAGCGGCGCTCGCGAACGCGAACATGTCGTCGTCGGACAGCTCGCGCTTGCGCGCTTTCCGGCGGCAACCAAACTCGCCTCGAGCGATGCCAACCATGTCGTCGCGCCACCTGGAACCGTACCACATGTCGGCCGCGCCGGTGACGGAAACTTCGCATCGCTCGCTCCGATGCAGCGGGAGGAGAGTCGCATCGATTTCGATCGCAGCCTCGACCGGCTGCAAGAAGCCTACGTAGCGTTCGACGCGTTGCAGGCGGCGCACAAGGCACAAGGCGGAATCGGGAAGACGGCGATGGACCTGTTGAAATGAAGATGTTGGGATTCAGTCGACGCTGCGAGCGGCGCGATGGGCGGCTCATCCGTCAGGTCGTTTTCGAAGAGCGCTCGATCCTGCCGGTGAGCGCGGCCTGCGTTGTGGCCAGCGGGGTTCGCGAGACGCTGAGCGCGTTGTTCGGCGAGGCGGTGGTCATGAAGTTGTACGAGCCGACGATCCCGACACCGGATGGGTGGAGCGCGATCGGTCGCGATGCAACGATCTATCGTATGCGCAGCGCGAACGCCGATGCAGCCGTGGTGGTTCGACCCGCCGATGCGTCGGCGCTTGCTGCGGCCGCGTTTGGCGAACGCGGCGCGCGAGCATCGGCGCTCTCGTCCCTGGAACGGACGGTGCTGCAGCGAACCGTTCAAGCAATTTCTTTACACTTTGGCCCGATCTGCGGTCCCGTAGCGAACGAGACCTCACTTGAACCGCTGGCGGATTTGCAGGGGTTCACCACGTTTTTCGAATTACAGATCGAGCACCCGATTCGCTCGCGCATTGGCGTCGCGCTGAGCCGCGATCCGCTTCCGCAAGCGCATCCCGGCGTCGCTCCCGACGAACTGAACGACCTGCCACTGGAACTGACGGTGCAAGTCGACTTGGGCCGGCATCCGGCCGCCGAAATTGCTGCGCTCGAACCTGGAGCCGTGCTCGCACTGCCGGCGGGAGCGCTCGGGGGAGCGCTCTTGCTTGCCGGGAGGACCCTGGCTCTTGGCGAATGCGGTGTTCACGGTCAATACTATGCACTGGCAATTGACTGCACTCCAACCGGAAGGGACGAACCGGACGTATGACCATCGACGCAAAAAAGATCAAGGATCGCGGTAACCTCGACGTGTTGCTGCATGTGCCGCTCAGCGTTACCGCGGAACTGGGTACGTGCCACATGTCTGTGGCCGAGGTTCTCAAGCTCGGCGCCGGCTCGATCATCGAATTGGATCGGCTCGCCGGCGGCCCCATCGATCTGATGGTTAACAACAAGCTGATCGCACGCGGCGAGGTCGTGGCAGTCGATGAAAACTTTGGCGTCCGAGTGACCGAGTTGATCTCGCGGCCGCCGATCGGTAACACCTAAGCGTTCGTTCATCTCTGCGCAATCATTTTTCTACGAAACGGTGACGCTGCTGCGTCACCGTTCTTCGTATGGACGGACTCTTTGTCGTTGCCGCTCGCGGACACGCCTCGCTCCCGCTGGACGTGCTGGCGAGCCTGACCGTGCTCGCAATCGTGCCGTTTCTACTGATGATGTGCACCTCGTTCGTGCGCATCGTCGTAGTTCTCTCACTGGTTCGCTCAGCCATCGGCGCATCGGCCCTTCCGCCGAACGCGGTCCTCTCGGGTCTCGCTCTGGTCCTGACGCTGGTCGTGATGCAACCGACGCTGCAGCGCATCGGTCACGATGCCGTTGAGCCCTACGCGCGTGGCGCCTTGACGCAATCGCAAGCATTGGACCGCGCCTCGGGCCCGCTCCGCGCGTTCATGCTGCGCCAAACGCGCGTGGCCGACATCGCCCTGTTCGAGCGCGTTGCCCACCGGCGCAGCGAGCCGCTCGCGACGGCGCCGCTGAATGTGCTGATTCCCGCCTTCGTCGTTGGCGAGCTGCGCGGCGCGTTTGCAATCGGTTTTGCGCTTTATCTGCCGTTCGTTGCCATCGACCTCGCGGTCGCGGCGATGCTCATGGGCCTGGGCATGATGATGCTGAGCCCGCCGGTGGTCTCGCTGCCGGTCAAGCTGCTGCTCTTTGTGATGGTGGACGGCTGGGCGCTGATTTGCGGAGGCGTCGCCGGCAGTTTTAGATAATCGCAGAGGACATCGTGCGAATTTCCCAAGCTCTCGCGACACAGCGGCCGTTCTTCTCGTTCGAGTTCTTTCCGCCCAAGGACGACGAAGGATCGCGAGCGCTCCTTTCAACGATCGAACTGCTCGCGCCGCTGCGCCCGGCCTTTGTCTCGATCACCTACGGCGCGGCCGGCTCGTCGCGCGAGCGAACCGTGGCGCTGGCCAAGCAGATTCAGCGTGAGATCGGTCTCACCGTGATGGCGCACGTGACCTGCGTCGGCTCGACACGCGCCGAGCTGCGCTCGCTCTTCGATGACCTCGCGCGCGGAGGGATAGAAAACGTCCTTGCGCTGCGCGGCGATCCACCTAAGGGCGCGGCCGCGTTCGAAGCGCCGCCGGGCGGCTTTGCTCACGCGATCGATTTGATCGTGATGCTGCGCCGCAACTACGATTTTTGCATCGGTGCGGCATGTTATCCCGAGACGCATACCGAGGCCCCGAGTCCACAGGCCGACTTGCATCGTCTGAAAGAAAAGGTCGACGCGGGTGCCGATTTCCTGATTTCGCAATTGTTCTTCGACAACGACCGGTTCGCCGAGTTCGACGCGCAGGCACGCGCGTGCGGCATCGACGTGCCGCTGATTCCCGGCCTCATGCCGATCACGAACGCCTCGCAGGTTACGCGTTTTACCTCGAGCATCGGTGCGTCGATTCCGCCCAAGCTCCTGCGCGAGCTCGAGTTGCGGCGCGAAGATCCGAAGGCCGTTGAAGATCTGGGCGTTGCGTACGCGGCCTTGCAAGCGACCGAACTTCTCGGGCGCGGTGCCCCGGGGATTCATTTTTATACCCTCAACCGCTCGCCGGCCACGCGCGCGATCGTCTCAGCGCTGATTGCCGGGAGCGCGTGGCGCCCGAGCTTCGGAGCTGCCGTTCGATGAATGCCGATCGCGCCTACGACGTTGACGCGTACCTCTCCGGACTTTTCGTGGGCGAGGACGATGCACTCGAGCGTGCCCTCGAGCGCAGTGCCGCGGCCGGATTGCCACCGATCGCGGTCTCGCCGCCGCAGGGTAAGCTTTTGCACCTGCTGGCGCGTGTTCGCGGCGCGCGGCGCATTCTCGAGGTCGGCACGCTCGGCGGGTATAGCACGATTTGGCTCGCGCGGGCCCTCCCGCGCGACGGCGCGCTGATCACGCTCGAAATCGATGCGGAACATGCGGCGGTAGCGCGCGAGAATATCGCGACTGCGGGCCTGCGCGACCTGGTTACTGTCGAGGTCGCTCCGGCGCTACAGACGCTCGATCGCCTCATCGCTTCGGGCGCCGAGCCGTTCGATCTGATCTTCATCGACGCGGACAAAGAGAACAACCCGAACTACCTGCGCCGCGCGCTCGACCTTTCGCGTGCGGGCGCATTGATCGTGGTCGACAACGTCGTGCGCGGCGGCGCCGTCGCCGATGGCCGCAGCAGCGACCCGGATGTGATCGGCACGCGCCGTTGCCTCGAAATGATGGCTCGCGAGCCCCGCCTGCAAGCGACGGCGATACAGACCGTCGGCCAGAAGGGCTACGACGGCTTCGCACTCGCCCTAGTCATATGACGCCGGTTCGATCTCGGTAACACCCGCGTAACCTTTCTTGCGTACCGTCGGCGCATGGGCGCCTTCGATGCATTACTGCGCGAGACCATGGTCCTGGCCGCGGTCTTGTGCGTTCCGGTACTCCTTATTGCCGCGATCGTCGGCACGGCGGTCGCGATCTTGCAAGCCGCAACGCAGATTCAAGAGCAGACGCTGACACTCTTGCCCAAAGTGATCGCCGTCGCGGTGACGGTTGCGCTTTTCGGCGCGTTCGGAATGCATGCTTGCGCGCAGCTCTTCAGCGACGCGCTCGCGGCCATACCCGCGCTGGTGTACGGATCGTGACCGCGACCGCGCTCCTGGTCTTTGCACGTTGCGCGGGATTCGCAGCGCGTGCGCCCGGGTTCTCGCACCCGAGCGTACCCCACGCGCTGCGTGCGGGAATCGCGCTCTTGCTCACCGTCGCGATTATGCCGGGCGTGCGCAGCATACACGCGGGTGGAGTTGCGCTCGTGATTGCTCTGGTGGTTGAGTTTTTGCTCGGCAGTGCGATCGGCATGGGTGCATCGCTGCTCTATGACGGAGCCTACGCGGGTGGACGAATACTGGATGACTACGTGGGCGTGAAGGCGATCGCGCCGAGCGTGCAACTCGTGGCGCCCAGCGGATTCGGGCGCATTTGGTCGATCGCGTTTACCGGCGGGTACTTTCTGTTCGGAGCGTACCGCGTAACGTTGCTCGCATTTTCGGCGAGCTTCGTGCGCGTGACGCCGGGTGCGCCCTTCGATTCGCACGCGTGGCTGCCGTTCGCGGGAACACTGGCCGCCACGATCGTGCTCGTGGCGCTTGCGGTCGCCGCGCCGGCAATTGCGCTGGCCTTTGTCGTGCAGGTCGCGCTCGCGGCGCTCTCGCGCACGGTCCCGCGGTTCGCCGGGTTCTTGCTCTCGTTTCCGCTCGTCTTCGGAGCGGTCTTGTTGGTCACGGCGCTCTCGCTTCCGTTGCTGGCCGCTCGCGCGGCGCATCCGCTCTTGATCTATCCCGGGAACACGCCGTGAGCGGCGAGGGCGGCGAGAAGAGCTTCGAGGCGCCGCCGTCGCGTATTGCCAAGGCGCGTCGCGAAGGGAATCTTCCACGCGCCCAAGAGTTTGGCGCGAATCTCGCGTTCGTGGCCGCAGCGCTTGCGGCGCTCGCGGTCGCCGCTCCGATCGGTGCACTCGGTCGAGCCGCATTCGCGCAGGCGGCGCATGGCGCAATGCCGGTGGAGCTCTGCACCGCGATCGCGGCGCTCGGGCTCGTGCCGATGATGTGCGCGGCGGTGGGGGGTGTGCTCGGCGGAATCGTGCAGATGGGCGGCCTCGTGGTGGTTGCGCCTACGGCCAAATTCGAGCGCTTGCAGCCGGTCGAAGGCATCAAGCGCATGGTGTCGCGCGAAGCTGCAACGCACGGTGCGCGAGCGCTTGCCGCGTTCGCGCTTGCGTCGATGGCCATGGGGCCGACGCTACGTCAGTTGGTGAGTGCCGGAACCACCGCGTTCGCGCCACAAAGCATTGCGCAGATCGCCTGGGAGGGTACGGTGCACGTCGTGTTTGCTGCCGCCGCCGTGGGATTGCTCTTTGCCGTGGCCGAGTACGCCGTAGTGCGGCGCGCGTGGCTACGCAAACTGCGGATGAGTCTGGCCGAGCTGCGGCGGGAATTGAAGGAAAGCGACGGCGACCCCTTGGCGCGCAGCCGCCGCAAGGCGCTGCACCGCAATCTGATTCGCGGCGCGCTCGCGCGCGTCAAGGACGCCGCGTTTGTAGTTGTTAATCCCACGCACGTCGCCGTAGCGCTGGAGTATCGGCCCCCGGAGGTGCCCGTGCCGACCGTGTTGGTTCGAGCCGCGGACGAAATGGCGCTGCGCGTCCGCGACGTCGCTGCCGAATACGACGTGCCGGTGATCGAGAACGTGCCGCTGGCGCGTGCGCTCTATCGCGAGGGTGCGATCGGTGAACCGATTGCCTGCGATCACTATGTTGCGGTCGCCGAGGTAGTGGCTGCGCTGCTGCGCAGCGGAGCACTGACGTGACGCGTTTGCCGGTTTATGCTTTCGCCGCGATGCTGCTCGCGATTGTCGGCATCCTGATCGTCCCTCTGCCGCCCGCGCTGCTCGACGTGCTGCTCGGGATAAACATCTTTGCTTCGGCGCTCGTCCTGCTGCTTGCCGTCACGATCGAGGACCCGCTCGAGTTTTCGGCGTTCGCGCCGGCGCTGCTGGTCGCAACGCTCTTCCGCCTCTCCCTCGATGTCTCCGCGACGCGCTTGATTCTCACGCAAGGTGCGACGCCGGGTGCGGTCGGCTCGATCATCCCGGCGTTTGGTGCGTTCGTCGTGCACGGGAATCTGGTCGTCGGGCTGATCGTCTTTGCGATTCTGATCACGATTCAGTTCGTCGTCATCGCCAGCGGATCGCAACGAGTCGCCGAGGTCGCAGCGCGCTTCACCCTCGACGCAATGCCGGGCAAGCAGATGGCGATCGACGCCGACGTTCATGCCGGCGCGCTCGATGCCGAGGGTGCGCGCCGCAAGCGCGCAGTCGTGCAGCGCGAAGCCGATTTTTACGGCGCGATGGATGGCGCTGGAAAATTCGTCAAAGGCGACGCGGTGGCCGCACTCGTGATCGTGGCGCTCAACTTAGTGGGCGGAATCGTTGTGGGCATCGCGTATCACAGCCTCTCACCAATCGATGCGATCGGCACGTACGCTCTGCTGTCGATCGGCAACGCGCTAGTAACGACGTTGCCCGCTTTTCTGATCTCGATGTCGATGGGCATGATGGTCACGCGTGTCGCCTCGGACGGCGCACTTGGTGCGGACTTGGCGGCGCAGCTCTTCGCCCGTCCCGACGTGCTGCGAAGTTCAGGCACGCTGCTGCTGGTGCTCTCGTTTGTGCCGGCGTTGCCGCGCGGGGTGTTTCTTGTACTCGGCGCAGGTGCGTTCGTTCTCGCGCAACTTGCCGTGCGAAGAAAGTACGTGCTCGATGAGAGTGCACGGACTGCGAGTGAGCGTGCGAAACGACAAGCGCTGCGCCGTCCCGAGCTCGCGCTCGGCTTGGTCGGCGTTGACGCGATGTCGATCGACGTCGGGGCGGATTTGGCTCACCTTCTGACGCCGCCGCTCTGCGACGCGCTGCTCGATCGCATCGGTGAAGTGCGGCGCGCACTCGCGGGTGAGATCGGACTCGTCCTACCCGGCGTACGCTTACGCGACGATCTCTCGCGCGATCCGCAGACCTACGCGGTTCGCGTGCGCGACCGCGTTGTCGCAGATGGACGTCTCGACCTCTCGCGAGTTATGGCGGTTGCGGATGCAGAGACTCTCGCGCGCCTGGGCTTGCGCATCGAAGCCGAACCAGTCTATGGGCTGCCCGCGGCATGGATCGATCCGAACGATCGCGAGCGCGTCGCGTCGGCCGGGGCGCTGGTCTTCGATCCCATTTCGATCATCGGCTCGCACATCGCCGAAACAGTGCGCCGTTATGCGAGCGAATTGCTCGGTCGTCAAGAGTTACAGACCCTGCTCGAGCATCTGCGTGCAACAATGCCGGCCTTGATTCGCGACATCGGCACGGATGCGTTTCCTCTCGGCGCCTTGCACAAAGCCTTCGGACATCTGCTGGCCGAGCAAGCCTGGCCACGCGATCCGGTGACGGTGCTGCAGGCGATGCTCGAGTCAACCTCGCGCGACTCACGCGAGCTCGCAGAAGCGGCGCGGCGCGCGATCCTTCCCGACCTCGTGCGACGCCGCGGAATCAATCGTCTGGAACCGCTGGTGATCGACGTCGAGTACGATCGCGATTTGGTGCGGCAATGGGTTGGATACGGTGCCGAGCTTGCGCCGGATCCGCAGCGCGCGATTGCGCTTCGCGATGAGGTTGCTGCATACGTCGCAAACGTTCCGCGCGATCGCGCGGCCGTGCTCTGCAGCGCCGCCTTACGTCCGGTGCTGGCGGACCTGTTGCTGCGCTCGGGTATCCGCGTTGATGTGCTGAGCTATGCAGAGTTGCCGCCGGAAATGCCGCTGGCGCCCGCGGGTATGGTTGGTGCGGCGGCTTACGTTTCGTAGCCTTCGCAGGAGCCCTCCTTTGACGGGCGTCAGGGAGGCTGATACAGTCTCTAGGTTAAAGACCTCCCGGCCCCAGCGCATGCTGAGGCCCTTTCTTTGGTAGCACCGCCGGAAGCCGCATGAGCTGGAATTTTTTTAAACCGTTTGTCAAAGCGCTGGTGATCGCCGGCGTCGTCGCCTACTCGTTGTGGGCGTGCCTCCCGATCGACCAAAAGATTCATCTCGGTCTCGACCTGCAAGGCGGGTCGCGTCTGCTGCTTCAACTCTCGCCGACCGCCGATGTGAAGACCATCACCTCGGAAGTGCAAGCGCAGACGCGCCAGGTCATCGACCAGCGCATCAATTCGCTGGGCGTCACCGAGCCGGAGATCAGCAACGTCGGCAGCGATCGACTCCTGGTTGAAATTCCCAACCTCAAGAATCCCGATCAAGCGGAGCAACTGATCAAGCAGGTCGCGGTGCTGACCTACAAGATCATGCCGCAGGACGTGAGTGCCAAGGCCGAAGCGGCGCTGCAGATCGTCAACAATCCGAAGTTTCCCGGCATCACCGCAAAGCAGCGCGCGCAGGCCGAAGCGTACGTGGCGCATGGCGCGTACGACGCGAGCGGTGCAGTTGTGTACACCGGCAAGGAACTCAAAGCGGCACAAGCCAGCTACGATCAAGCGGGCAATCCGAACATCACGTTCCAAACCAAGGACCCGTCGAAGTTCGGTAAGATGACGACCGCCAACGTGGGGAAACTGCTCGCGATCTTCCTGGATGGGCGCTACGTCTCGGCCGCGACGATCCAAAGCCCGATCTTCGACAGCGGTGAAATCACCGGCCAATTCACCCAAGAGCAAACCACGACGCTCGCCAATGAGCTCAATGCCGGCGCGTTGCCTGCCTCGATTACGATCATCGAGAAGGAGTCAATCGGCCCGACGCTCGGTAAGATCGATTTGATCCAATCGCTCAAAGCCTCGATGCTCGGTCTTGGGCTCGTGCTGCTCTTCATGATCGTCGTCTATCGCCTGCCGGGGCTCTTGGCCGACCTCGCGCTGGTGATCTACGTGATCGTCATGCTCGGGATACTCGCAGTCTCGCACGCGACACTCACCCTGCCCGGTATCGCAGGCTTCGTGCTCTCGATCGGTATGGCGGTTGACGCCAACGTGTTGATCTTCGAACGTATCAAAGAAGAACTGTGGAACGGCAAAACGATGCGTGCCTCGGTGCGCGTTGGTTTCTCACGCGCCTTTTCAGCGGTTTTCGATAGTCACTTCACCACGATCGTCGGCGCGGGCGTCCTCTTCATGCTCGGCACCGGCACGGTCAAGGGCTTCGCCTTCACGCTCTTCTGGGGCACCGTGGTCTCGCTGGTCACAGCCGTCTTTATCACCCGATTCTTCGTCGATGTGCTCGTCGACAACAATCTTCTTTCCGCTCCCGAACTCTACGGCGTTAAATCGGACGACGTTGGGATTTTTGCAAAAACGGGAGCGCAGGCGTAAGCGATGTTTTTCCGCAAACTCAACTGGAATATCGTCGGCTGGTTCCGTACCGTCTCGGCGATCTCATATCTCATCATCGCACTCGGTTTTGGCGCGATGATTTATCATGGCTTCCAAGGCGGGCACGGCTTCCAGCCTTCGCAGATGCTGCGACTAGGCCTGACCTTTACCGGTGGTACCGAAGTCGACGTTGCCTTCACGCAGCCGGTTACGACCGATGCGGTGAAGGCCGCGCTTGCGCCGCTGAACCTTGCGGACGAGCGAATCAACACTGCCGGATCGGACGGCAAGGGCTTCACCATCGAGACGCAGACGTCGTTTGCCAACGACTCCGTGCCGCTCAAAGACGCGCTGAACAAGGCCGCGCCGATCGACCCGGCCCAGCTCAGCATCACCGCGATCGGCCCGACGCTCGGCGGCGAGTACTTACGCGACGCGCTCTGGGCGCTGGTCATCGCGCTTAGCATCCAGTTCATCTACATCGCCTTCCGCTTCGGTTGGAACTACATCTTCGGCCTCGTGACCGTTATCGCGTTGGTGCGCGACGCGGCGATGATGATCGGCATATATGCCCTCGCCAACCGTCCGGCCGACGATGCGTTCCTGGCCGCGGTGCTGACCGTCATCGGTTACTCGGTGATGGACACGATCGTCATCTTGGACCGAATCCGTGAGAACACCAAACTCATGGTCGGCGTCCCGTATGAAACGATCGTGAACGAATCGATCAAGCAGACGATGACGCGTTCGTTCAACACGCTTGCGACCGTGGTTATTACGCTCGTCGCGTTGCTTGCGCTTGGCGGTGCAAGCCTGAAGAACTTCGCCTTTGCGCTGCTTGTCGGCATCTGCTCGGGCGGCTACCATTCGATCTTTTATTCGGCTCCGCTCGTGCTGGGGTTCCGCAAGCGCCAACTCGAAGCGGCTGCGCGCAGGCTCCATACGTCGCTTAGCGGGTCGGGTCAAGCGTCGGCGCGAGTCGAGACCGTCGCTAGCCGCGCATCGCGCGAAGATATCGTTGCCGCGCGGCGTGCTCGCCGCGAAAAAGAGAAGTCATCGGTTCGTAATCCGCAGACCTCGCCCGCGCGCTATAAGCGCAAGCGCGAAGACGGCGGTTCCGTTGATACCCTCGAGGCCGTCGATCCGCTCGACGCCCAGGTCAGCGGGATGCACGATGCGGCGTACGATGCCGGGCACGAGGAGATCACTTTGAATCTCGACGAGTTCGACGCTCCCACGCCGGAGCATGAGCCGGACGGCGCGCACCAAGAGTAAATCGTCGCTTCCAGCGCCGACACCGTCGGAAGCTGCCTTTGAACGCGCCTTTGCGTCCTTCGAGACCGCGGATCGGCCGAAGGCCGAACGCCATGGATTCGCCGTAGCCGAATCTGGTCAGGATGACGGAAGCGATGTCAGCTCTTTCGTAGAGCGCGTCTTTGCGAAGGCAAATGAATATGCCAAAGATCGCTACGCGACGATCGGCGGTGCCTCGCAGTTTCACACCAAGCTGGTCGGCGTTTCGTTCGAGGGCCGGCAAGATACGATCGCCGGTTTGCGCGTGGAAACGGAACTTACGCTCGTGCGCCAGCCGGACAATTCCTACGATGCCAATGCGATCGCCGTTCATTACGGCGCTTTACAACTCGGGTTTGTCCGCAAGGAAATCGCCAAGCATCTCGCGCCGCTCATTGATAGCGGCGCACGCTATCGCGTCCGCGTCGAATCGCTTACTGGCCCTTCGACAAGCTCAGGGCAGGCTCAGGACCAGAAGTATCGCGGCGTCAACATTTACATGTGGTGCGACGCCGACGCCAGCTTGAGGCGCGCGTCCTTCGAGGCTCCCCTGCGGGGAGCACCTCAGGATGACGGGGTGCGTGACAATGCAGAAGACACCGTCCGAAGGGCGCTTATAGGCGAGGCACCGTTACATCTGGCGCAGCAGCAGGCGCTCGAACGGATCGAAGCCGGACGCAATACGTTGGTTGTGCTCGGAACCGGGCGCGGCAAATCGTTCTGCTTTCAGTATCCCGCCGCGCTGCGCGCGCTGGGCGGCGGCGGAAAAACGCTGGTCATCTACCCGCTGCGCGCGCTCGCCAACGATCAGTACGACGCGCTGATTCGTAAGCTCGATCCTTTTGGTCTCCGTATTTATCGTGCCAACGGGTCGATTTCCCACGATCAGCGCGAAGAGCTTTTTGCGGCACTTCGCGAGGGCGCATGGGACATCGTCCTTGCTACGCCGGAGTTTCTCGAATACCATCGCGAAGAGTTTACCGGCGCAAGTGTCCCGTCGTTCGTGGTCGTAGACGAAGCGCATCACGTTTACGAATCGCGGCATCGCGCGGCGTACGGCCGCCTCGGCGCGACGATCGCGGCGTTGGGTTCGCCGCAGATTCTTGCGCTCACGGCGACGGCAAACGACGAAGCCTTCGCGCAGATCGTGCGCGAGCTGCGCATCGAGGCGTGGATCATCGATCCGACCGTGCGCGAGAACCTCCACGTCATCGATGCGCGAGAGACGAAAGATAAACAAGGCTATCTGCTCGATTTGTTGTCAGACCCTTCGACAGGCTCAGGGCAGGCTCCCAAAGGAATCGTCTACTGCAACTCGCGCAAGGAGGCGACCAAGCTCGCGCAGAGTCTGCGTAAAAAGCTCGGCGATGAGGTCATGTTCTATCATGCCGGCATGCCGTCGCCCGAGCGGCACGAGGTCGAGCGCTTCTTCCGCGAGGGCGGATTGCGGGTCATCGTCGCGACCTCGGCGTTCGGTGAAGGCATCGACCTTCCCGACGTGCGCCACGTGGTGCTCTATCACCTCAATTTCGATTTCACCGAATTCAACCAGCAGGCCGGTCGCGCTGGACGCGACGGGGCGCTAGCGGAGATCCATCTCCTCTTCGGTCAGAGCGACCGCGCGATCAACGAATTCATTATCGATCGCGAAGCCCCGACGCTGGGCGTGCTGCGCGCGCTCTACCGCGGGATCCGTGGGCTCGCGCACGGCGATGATGTGCGCATGACCTTCGTCGATATCGCTCGCACGCTCGAGCTCGAGAAGGTCAGCGAACGCACCGTCAGCAGCGCGCTGCATATCTTCGAGGACGAAGGGCTCGTCGAGCTCGGCGAGGACGACGACGGGCGTTACATTCGCTTTATGCGCGTCGATGGAAAGGTCGATCTCGAGCGCAACGAGCGCTTCGCCGAAGGCGAGGCCGAGCGCGAGAGCTTCAAGCGCTTCTGCGAACTCGTGCTCAGCGCGCGCGCCGACGACCTCGAGCGCATCATCAACCGGCCGATCTATCCGCAGCGGATCGAGCTTGTGCGATGAGGCGGCCGGCGGCGGTCGTGCTCGGGATCATTGAGGAGCCGTCGCACGGCGTGATCTTCATTGAACGCGCGGCGCATCTGCGCAACCATGCGGGGCAAATCGGTCTTCCCGGCGGCGGCATGGATCCGGGCGATGGCGGTGACCTGCGCGTGACGGCGTTGCGAGAGATGACGGAAGAAGTGGGTGTGGCGCCCGAGCGCGTGACGATCGTCGGCGAACTCCCGGCGATTAATGCGCGGGTCAACAACTATACGGTCACGCCGTTTGTGGCGACGGTTGCCGCGGGCGATCTGCGCATCGACGCGAGCGAGACGGTCGGGGTGTTCACCGTCCCGCTCGAGCGCGTGGTCAATGACCTGCGTCAGGATATGGTCTCGGTTGGCGCGTTCAAAGTCGAATCGCCCGTGCTCGATCACGCGGAGAAGCGCATCTGGGGGCTCACCGGCCACATCCTGCGTGCCTTTGTTGCGGCATGGAATGACCCGGAAAGCGACTTACGGGAGCGCGTGGAAGCAAGGCTCTCATCGAAATAATGGCGAACACGCCAAAATATGAGCACCACCTGGAGGGTGGTGCACGTGGATTTAGGACAGGACGCCCGGTGCCACCGAAGGTGGTAAAATCCATTTGGAGGATTACGATGCGCCGAATTCTTACTTTGACGCTGCTCGTCGCACTTTTGGGCTTTTCCACGACGGCTTTGGCGAAGGCCTACGATGTCGCGGATGTGCTAAGTGCCCCGTTCCCGGATAATCTCGCCGCCTCGCCTGACGGCAGCGTCCTGGTGTGGAAAGTCGACGTCAGCGGCGTACGTAATCTCTACACCAACGCGGGCGGCACTATCCACGCCATCACGCATTACACCGCAGACGATGGTCAAAATATCGATGCGCCGCAGATTCTTCCCGGTAACGACGGCGTGGTCTATCTGCACGGCGGTGTGGAGGACGAAGGCGGCGGCGAGAACCTGAATCCGTTGCAGCAAGTGCCTCCGCCGCAGCGCGCGATCTTCGTCGTGCCGATCGGCGGCGGCGATCCGGTGCAGGTCGCTCAAGGCAACGGCGTGTTTCTCTCGCCCAAGGGCGACGCCGTAGCGTTCACGACGGTGCAAGGCCAGCTGGGGGTCGTTTCGCTGGCGAAAAGCGACGCAACGTTCACGGTAGGGAAACCCGAGATGTTGCCGATTCGCGGCAGTGTATCGAGCCCGGTATGGTCGCCCGACGGTACAAAGATCGCGTTTACGAACGCTCGCGGCGATCATTCGTTCATCGTGATCTACACGCCGTCGCAGAAGAAGTACGTCTATGCGACACCGGACTTCACGCAAGACGACGCCGCGGCGTGGTCGCCGGACAGCTCGCGCGTAGCTTTCGTGCGCACACCCGGGCAGAAGATCGGCGAAACGGTCTACGACGAGAGTACTTTCGAGAGCGCTGATTCTTCGAAAACACCGTGGTCGATTTGGGTCGCGAATGCCGCAAGCGGGAACGCGCGCCGGATTTGGACTGCGCGGTCCGGTATGGGCCACGCGTTCTACCCGTCGTCGAGCACGGCGCAACTCTGGTGGATGAGCGGCAATCACGTTGCCTTTACGTGGGAAGGTGACGGTTGGGCGCACATCTATGCGGTTTCGGCGAACGGCGGCCAGGCGACGCGCTTAACGACCGGTGATTTCGAGGTTGAAACGGTCGTCGCATCGCTCGACCATTCGCATCTGCTCTACGCAACCAACGAAGGCGCAATCGACGAGCGGCACATCTGGACCGTCGGAATTGACGGCAAGCCGAAAGAGCTCACGCACGGGCCGGGCAATCAGTGGTTTCCGACGCCGCTCGCGAACGGCGGTCTCGCCTACATCGACGCGTGGTACGCGGCGCCGCCGGTTGTGACGGTTGCCGGCAATCCGGCAAAGACGCTCGTCGCGGTACAAACACCCGCGAATTATCCCACCTCGCAAATGGTTCGCCCGCAACTCATCACCTACAAAGCGCCTGACGGTTTGACGATTCACGCGCAGCTCTTCGTGCCGCACGGTGCGGCCGGAAAATTGCCGGCGATCGTGTTCACTCACGGCGGTCCGCCGCGGCAGATGCTTGGCGGTTTTCATTACTTTGAGCCGTACACGCATCTCTACGAGATGAACCAGTACCTCGCCAATCGCGGGTTCGTCGTGCTCTCGATCAACTATCGCCTCGGCATCATGTACGGCTACAAGTTCCGTAACCCGTCGAACGGCGGGTGGCACGGCGGTTCGGAGTATCAAGACGTGCTCGCCGGCGCAAAGTGGCTGCAGAAGCAATCCTATGTGGACCCCAATCGTATCGGGCTCTACGGACTCTCCTACGGCGGCCTTTTAACGGCGCTGGGACTCGCGCGAAACTCGGATGTTTTCAAAGCCGGCGCGGACTTTGCGGGCGTGCACGACTGGGCCACGGCGTTCGATCACGATTACGGTCATCCCGTCGGGACGCCGGAGCAGCGCAAGATCGCGCACATGTCGACGGCGGAGGGCTATCTCGATACCTGGAAGTCGCCGGTCCTTATCGAGCAGGGCGACGACGATCGCAACGTGGCGTTCTCACAGAGCGTCGACCTTGCGACCAAGTTGCGCGCTCGCGGCGTGACGGTAGAGACACAAGTCTTTCCAGATGAAACCCACGAGAACCAAGTTTGGGCGCACTTGGTCGAACAGTATTGGACTGCCGAAGCGTTTCTGGCGAAATATCTGCATCCGCAGCCGTAGCGCTCGCTACGCGCTGTGGGGGGCCTACCAAAAGTAAGCATTGCTTACTTTTGGTAGGCCAACATCGAGGCGACCTGGATGACGGCGTTCGCTTGGCTTCCCATCTCACGAAAACGCTCGTCGTGCGTTTGGCCGGCGTCGTAGCGCTTGTAGATCTGCTGGATGATCGCGGCGAAGCGAAAGATGTTGAAGACGTGATACCAGGTCGCGTGCGAAACGTCGAAGCCGGTGGCTTTGCCGTAGGAGTCCACGACTTGCGCGCGGGTCATGAAGCCCGCGTGCCATGTCGGCATCCCCCAGAGGCGAAACATCGGCGGGTCACTCGCCTGAGGCCAGAGCGCCAACATGTATCCGAGGTCCATCATCGGATCACCGTACGTACACATGTCCCAGTCGAGCAGAGCGACAATGTCCGCCGGATCATCCGGAGCGAGCAGCATGTTGTCCAGCTTGTAGTCATTGTGCACCAGCGTCGCGACGGTCGATTGCGGCATCCGTTCGCGCAGCCACTCGATCAAGGCTGATGTATCCAGCGTATCGGCCGTGCGCGCCGCCTCCCAGCGTCCGGTCCATCCATCGAGCTGACGTTGCACGTAACCCGCGGGGCGGCCGAGCTCGGAAAGCCCCGCGGCCGCAACGTCGACGTGATGCAGTTCGGCAAGACGGTCGATCAGCGCCGTACCGATTCGTTCCGCAAGCGCTACGTCACCGATGTAGCGCTCCGGAAGTTCCTTGCGAATCGCGATCCCGTATTTGCGTTCCTCGATGACGAAGTCGCTGCCGATGATCGCATGGTCGGTGCAGAGGTGATAACTCCGCGGCGCATTGGGATACACCGTATATAACTTCGAAAGTACCGAGTGCTCGCGTCGCATGTCGTGCGAACGCTCCGCAACCGGCCCGAGCGGCGGACGGCGCAGCACGTACTCACGCGCGCCAAAGCGCACCAGATACGTGAGATTGGCGTGGCCGCCGCCGAACTGCCGCAGCTCGAATGCACCTTCCGTTTCACGGAGATGCTCGCGCAGATACGGTTCGAGACACGCGACGTCTAGCCGTTCCTCGGGACGGACGTCGATGACCTCGGGGTCGTCGTGCATTATGCGGAGCGCTCGAGATGAGCGATGTCGTTGAGCGAGACGAGCAGGCGGCGCTCCTCTCGCGCGCGGACGATCGAGATCGACGTGTTGCCGGTCGGGAAGAAGAAATCGCTTTTCAATCCCAGCAGCCCCGCAACGTAGGAGTTGATCGCGCCGGCATGCGTGAAAACGGCGACGCGTGCGCCGGCGTTCGCGGCGACGAGCGCATCAATAGCAATCGTCATCCGCTCGCGAATCGCCTGCGACGATTCCGTGCCGGGCAGATGCGACCAGCCGCCGTTCGCGATCGCGATTTCCGCCAGATCGTGCATCCCAACCGGACCAACGCCCGCGATCTCGACTTCGCGCAGACGCGGATCCTCGATAATTGGGAGTCCCGTTGCGGTGGCAAGTGCCTCCGCCGTTTCGCGAGTACGCCGTAGCGGGCTACTATAGAGCGCGCCGATGCCGCGGCGCCCCAGCCGCGAGGCGAGCGCCGTTGCTTGCTCACGTCCGCGAACGCTGAGCGGCATGTCGACGTCCTTGGGATGCAGGGCTTGGGTCGGAGGCATCGGCTCGGCTTCACCGTGGCGAATCAGGAGCACTTCGGTTGCACCGTGGGCAACGCGAAAGTCACGCATCGTATTTTGCGAGCTCTGCTTTAGCGATGCTGCGCAGATGCACTTCGTCGGGGCCGTCGGCGATGCGCAGCGAACGGGCATTGACCCATGCGTGCGCGAGGCCGGTGTCGTCGAGCATCCCTTCGGCGCCGAAGGCCTGGATTGCGCGATCGACGATGGCTTGCGCCACGCGCGGCGCGGTGACCTTGGCCATCGCGAGTGCGGGCGCGGCGCGCTTGTTGCCGTGGCGGTCGAGTTGCTCGGCAGCATCGTATACGAGATGGCGCGTGCTGTCGATATCGATGCGCGACTGCGCGATCCACTCGCGAATGACCCCTTGGTCGGCGAGCGGCCGGCCGAACGTCACGCGATCGCGAACGCGCTGACACATCATGCGCAGCACACGCTCGCTCAAACCGAGCAAACGCAAACAATGATGCAGTCGCCCGGGGCCCAAACGGCCTTGCGCGATCTCAAATCCACGCCCCTCGCCGAGCAACATGTTGCTTGCCGGGACGCGGACGTTCTCGAACGCGACTTCGGCATGTCCGAACGGTGCGTCGTCATAACCGAAGACCGAGAGATGCCGGACGATGCGCACGCCGGGTTCGCGAATCGGCACGAGGATCATCGACTGTTGCAGGTGTCTTGCAGCCTTTGGGTCGGTCTTTCCCATAAAAATCAGCACCTGGGTGTGCGGATGCATGGCGCCGGTCGTCCACCACTTGCGCCCATTGAGCACGTAGTGATCGCCGTCGCGAACGATCGAAGCGGAAATATTGGTCGCGTCCGACGAGCCCGTCCCCGGCTCGGTCATCGCAAAGCCGCTGCGGATCTCACCGCGCAGCAGCGGCTCGAGCCAGCGATCGCGCTGTTCCGGTGAACCGTAGCGCGCGAGTACCTCCATGTTCCCGGTGTCCGGTGCGTTACAGTTGAAAACTTCGGGGGCAATGCGCGAGGTGCCCATCAGCTCGCACAGCGGGGCATATTCACGATTGGAAAGGCCGGCGCCGTATTCGGGCTCGGGGAGGAAGAGGTTCCACAAGCCTTGCGCCCGTGCGCGCGACTTGAGCTCTTCCATGATCCCGGGCTGCGTCCACGGCGTCGCGCCGGCTTGCACTTCTTGCGCGTAGCGCGTCTCGTTCGGATAGACGAATTCGCGCATGAACGCGGCAAGCTGGTCGAGCAAAGAGAGAGGCGGTGCTATAGGTGCCATAGTCGTTGCACTTCCGCTCAAGCGGGAAAAGCGCCTTGCGTCTCCTAATCGTCGGCTACACGTTTCGTGGAGGTATTAATGCAACGTCGTCTTGCCCTTTGGGTGCTCGTCGCCGGCTTTGTCTTTTCGCTCACGCCGGGAGCGCTGGCACAGTCGGCCCCACCCGCGGGAGCTTCGGCCGCAGCCTCAGCTTCGAAAAGTCCCGCGGCGTACGAGACGTTTGCGAAGGGAGCGACGACGCAGCCCGGCCTCTTCCCGATCCTCGAAAAGGACGGCAGCGTCTACCTCGAGGTGCAGAACGCCCAGCTCGGAGCCGACTTCATCGAGACCTCCGTGCCGTCGAGCGGCTTCGGCGGATTCGGACCGGCGGCCGGGGAGCCCTACGTTGCACCGGCCCGAATCATGCGTTTCGAGCGCTACGGGAATTCGATCGTGTTGCGCTGGCCGAACACCTTCGCGCGAACCATGCCAAACTCGCCCGAAGCCGAAGGGGTACGCCAATCGCTTCCCGATTCGGTGATCGCGGTGACGCCGATCGTCGCGCAGGACGACAAGCGCGTGGTTATCGCGGCCTCGCTGTTTTTGGGCGACATCGCCGACCTCGCGTCGAGCCTCCAAGGCGCGGCGAGCACGCCGATGCACGCCTATCATCTCGATTCCTCGAAATCATTCTTCGTAAGCGCCAAGGCCTTTCCGAAGAACGACGTGTTACGCGTCGATCAAACCTGGGCCGGCAGTCCGGACCGCCTGGACAACGCGCCGGACGCGCGAAACGTCGAAGTGAAGATGACCTACAATCTCGTCGAAGCGCCAAGCGACGGCTACGTTCCGCGCATCTACGATCCGCGCGTCGGCTATTTCTCGCAGCCGCTGCTGGACTTTGCCACCGATGATGCGCTTCGCCGGGACATTCACTACATTACGCGCTGGAATTTTGGTCCGCGCACGTCGAGCGCGCCGGTCACGGCGGCCAATCCGATCGTCTTCTACCTCAGTAACGACATACCGGTCGAGTATCGCGAGACCGTACGTTCGGCGCTGCTCACGTGGAATGGCGCATTCGCGAAGATCGGGATTCTCGATGCCGTCAAGGTCGAGCAGCAGCCGAGCGATCCGTCGTGGGATTCCGAGGACATTCGACACAACATGGTGCGGTGGATTGACACGAGTTCTCCGCAGTTCGGTGCTGAGGCGTTGCTGATTACGGATCCCCGAACGGGTGAAGAGCTCAACGTCGGGGTGAACTTCGATGCGGTTGAAAGCATTGGCGGACGGCTGATCTATAAATACGTGATTGCGCCGGCGCGCGGCCTGCCCGATTCGATCGCTGCAGAGCGAGCGTATGACGAAAAGTTCATACGATCGGTCATTTTGCACGAATCGGGGCACGATCTCGGTTTGCAACACAATTTCATCGGTTCGATGGCCTATACCGCGCAAGAGGTGCAAAGCAAAGCGTTCACCGAGCGGTACGGCATTGCTAGTTCCGTCATGGAGTACAACCCGACCAACCTATGGCCGAAGGGCACACCGCAGGGCGACTACGACCAACTCGTACTCGGCCCGTACGACTACTACGCGGTCAAGTACGGCTACGGATACGTTGCGAACGCGTCGACGCCGCAGCAAGAAGTTTCGACGCTCTCGGTTTGGGCGTCGCGCTGGACCGATCCGAAGTACCGGTTTGCCAGTGACGAAGATGCGGGTGGCTTTGGGAGTGGACATTCGATCGATCCGCGCGTGGTACAGGACGACCTGACAAATAAACCGCTCGCCTGGTGCGCGACGCAGATGTCGATGCTGCACGCATTGATGGATGCGATCAACGTTCGATTCCCCGAGGCGGGGACGCCCTACGACGAGGCGCGCGCGGCGTTTCTTACGCCGTTGCGCCTGGATCTGCGTTGCGCGGCAATGCCGGCGCATACGATCGGCGGTGAGTATATCTCGCGCGCAAGAAAGGGTGATACGGGCGCGGGTCCCCCGCTCTCCCCGGTGTCCGCGGCGGACGAACGCGCCGCCTGGCAACAGCTTGCAAACGGACTGTTCGCCGACAGCACGTGGCGCTTCAATCCGAAGGTGCTCGATACGCTGACCTATTCTGAAGTCAGCTCGCTCACGTCCGGTGCCAGTTGGGCCTATAACCGGCAGCCGCGTCATGACGTTTCGGTTGCAAGCGTCGTCGGCGCCGCACAACTCGGCGTGTTATACGAGCTCTTCTCGCCGCTGCGGCTGCAGCGTATTGACGACCTTTCCAGCAAATACGCTCCGGGAACGACGATGACGATGACCGATCTTTACGATTGGGCGCGCTCCGGTATTTTCGGAAGCATCAGCAACGGAACGGTGTCAAAAGAGGGGTTGGTGCGGCGCAACCTACAGATCGCCTACGCGCGGTTCCTCGCCCAAATGCTGACGTTTCCGCAACCAGGAACACCAAGTGACGCGCAAGCCCTTGCGCGCGTGAACCTCGAGGATTTACGTCATAGTGCCACGGTCGCATCGCAGCGCGGGGGCCTGGATGAATTGACGCGCGGACACCTGGAATCACTCGAATCGATCGCCGATCGGGCGCTCACGGCGCACGTCCTGACCGTCACGCCGTAACCGGCCGGAGGACGTAGCCCAGGCGGAGAGGGGCCGCTCGCTCGGCCCCGAACGGCGCT
>Ga0302180_10000295_pt1 | contig 41828 bp, 48 predicted proteins | sample I_Palsa_E3_2_FD_200575 | JGI IMG/M metagenome (GOLD analysis project Ga0302180, IMG submission 200575) | Peat permafrost microbial communities from Stordalen Mire near Abisko, Sweden - I_Palsa_E3_2 | ecosystem: Environmental > Terrestrial > Soil > Palsa > Peat permafrost | place: Sweden...
TACAAGACCGGTTCGATCGCGACCAGCGCCGCCGAATATCGCGACGAAGTCCGCAAGTTCGCCGATTTCCAGCTCCCTTTCTACTACTGGGCGCGCACCGCGGCGGGCGACCGCGTCTATCGACTCGCCTTGATTCCGCTCAAGGACGCGTTACTCGACGTCGTGCCAATCTCGCTCGAAGTCGTTGCGGTAGCGGCCCCGAACGGGAAGCGCAGCAACGCGCCGAGCGGCACGATCGCAATTGCCGACCTCGAGCGCGCGCGTTCGCGCATGATCGAAATCTGCCGCGAGCTCAGTTCAGGTTCACTCGAACACTTCGCCGTGACCACCGACCCTTCGGCGTGCACCTATTGCGCGTACCGCGATGCCTGCGCAGACCGCCCGCACGACGAGCGTGAGCACTTCGGACGATGATGACCGTCGATCTCACGAGCGAACAGCGCGAGGCAGTCGACGCCGGCTTTGAGGGGTCACTCGAGATTGCGGGTGCGAGCCGCACCGGCAAATCGACGGCCCTGCGTGCGCGCGCCCGTCGCTACCACGATGAACGCGGCAGTGCCTATCTCTTTGCGAACCATCCGTGCGAGCTGATCGCGTTCGCACGCGCCGTCCTCGACGCCGCGAATACGCCGGTGCGCATCGTCGACGAGATGGAGGCGCGCCGCGTCTTTGCACGCATTGGCCAGCCGCTGCTCGATCTCGAATGGCCGGAATTTCGCAGCGGGTCGATCGATCCCGAGGTTGCCGCGCTGCGCTCGCCACAACGCTTTCTCGAGGCGGCCTATCGCATGACGCGCAAGCTTCGCGATGGTAATGTCGATCCGCAAACCTTCATTGACCGTTCGATGGCGGGCGCAACCGATTTTTATGCCAACCCTCCAAACTTCGCCCACTCGGCGCTCATCGCGGCAACCAAGGATGCCTATCGCGATTCGCTCGATGTCTCGCCGCAAGAGTTGCAGCGGCAATACCGGCGCGAGATCGACCTGGTCAAGATTCTGCATCGCCTTTTTGCGGAGTACGTGGCGTTTGCGAACGCGAGCGAGGCGCTATGCGAAAGCGACGCCGTTGCGCTTGCCCTCAACCGCTTGCGCGAGCGGCCCGAGCTTGCAGGTGCTGTGCGCAAGCGTTTCGCTCACGCCTTCGTAGATGAGATGCAGGAAGCGACGCCGGCCCAGCGCGCCCTGCTCGATGCGGTGTACGGAGCGCCGTTGCACGGCGTCACTTTTGCCGGCGATGCGAAGGCGGCGACGAGCCGTTTTCGCGGCGCGCGTCCCGACATTGCGCTTGCCGGCGCGCAGCAGACGATTACGCTTGCGAATACCTCGCCCAAATCCGCAATTTCGATCCAACGCTGCAAGACGCAAGCCGAGGAAGCAGCCTTTGTCGCCCAGCGCATAAGTGAGGAGATCGAGCGCGGCGTGCCTGCGGAAGAGATCGCCGTCCTCTTCCGCAGCAGCGGCGACGTGCAGGTCTATCTCGATGCGCTCCTCGACCGCGAAATTCCGGCGGCCGCTTACGGCGACGTCAACGTCTTTGCCGATCGCCGGGCGCTCGATGCGATCGCCCTGCTCTGGAACGTGTGGGATCCCTTTAGCCATGAGTGGTTGTTGCGGACGCTGAGCGGCAAGGCGATGGCGCTCTCGGATGCCTCGATTGCCACGCTCTGCGCCGACCCGCCTGATCCGCAAACCGCGCTCTTCGCGCTCGATCTCGAACAAGCGCCGACCGCGCGAACGAGCCGCTGGAATCCCAAGCGCGACGTGCGTCTCGGATGGAACGTGCTTCGCGGCGAAACGGATGCTTCGCTCAACGATGACGCCCGCGTGCGCGTCAAGCGCTTCCGGGAATTGCGTGAAGCATGGATCCAAGCGATGACCGCGTTGCCGACGGCCGCCTTCGTGCGCAAGGTCTGGTCGGAAGGTCTTGCGCCCGACGGGCCGCCGGATTCGGCTCGCGCGCGAGCGCAGCAGCACATCTTGCATCACGTGTTGCGCCGGCTGCTGATGCTGCAACGCGAACGCCCGGGCGCGTCGCTCGGCGATCTTTTGGCCGACATCTCCGAGCGCGCCGAGAGCGACTGTGAAACATGCGAAGCCGGCGTCGACCACGGCTTCGTGCAGATGTTGAACGTCGATGAGGCGCGCGGCCGCTCCTTCGCCTTCGTCGTGATTCCCGACGCGCGTGCGGGCTCGTTTCCGCGTTGGTACGTTCCGGATGCGTTTTTGTGGAGTCCGACGCTCGGCGTGATTCCGCGCGAGAACGTGGGAGTGGCTCGATCTTCGCGCACCGCGAAATTCAGCTACTATCTCTACCGCACCAAGGCGCGCGACGCGTACAATGCGCAGGAGCGCTGCGCATTCGAATACGCGCTTTCACGAGCGCGCGCAAGCGTACTCGTCACCGCGTTTGGCTCGCCCACCCGCGGGATAACCGCACCCGAATTCCTGGAAGAGCTGCGAAGCGGGCGATGAACCTGCGGGCGATCGAGTTCGAGACCTACGCGGCCGAAGTTCTCCCGCATACTGCGGAATTGTGGGCCGGCGAACGCGCGCAGGATCGGTACGTCGAGCAGACCGGCGAGATCGCGCGCTCCGGATACGGGCGACGTCACTACCGTACGGTGGGCCTCTACGAGGGCGATCGGCTGCTCGCATCGTTCAAGCGCTACGAGCGCACGCTACGAGCGGGCACGGGTCGCCTGCGGGCAGCCGGGATCGGCGCGGTCTTTACACCTCCCGATCTTCGCGGCCGCGGTTATGCAAGCGCCATGCTCGCAATGGAACTCGATCGCTCGCTTTCCGACGGGATCGACGTTGCTTTTCTTTTCTCGGATATTCGGCCGCAATTTTACGCGCAACTTGGTTTCGTTGCGATGCCGTCGCGCTCGTTCAGCTTACGCGCCGACAGCCTGCCGCGGTCGCGAGTCGAGGTGTGGAGTCTTGACGACCGTGACTGGATCGGGGTGCAGCGTTGCTTTGAGCTGGGGGAACGCCAGCGGAGCTGGGCCTTCCTGCGAACGCCGCTCGTGTGGGAGTGGTTGCGCCTGAGAATGCGCCACGGATCGGAGCATCCCGAAAGTATCGAAACGAACTTGGTGGTGCGACGCCGGCGCGCAATTGCCGCGTACGTACTCGGTGCGCGCGCGCCGCAGCACGATGCCTTTATTCTCGATGAGTTCGGTTTCGTCGACGCCGAGGCTGCCGCGTCAGTGCCGGCGCTCCTGCGCAGCGCGGCCGGCGACTTGCGCCGCGTGATCGGTTGGCTCCCACCCGAAAACACGCGCGAGATCTTGCCGCACGCTTCGGTGCGCAAACGCACCAATGGCGTCTTTATGGCTGCTCCGCTCACGCCCGCCGCAAAGCGATGGGTAAAGGTTGCTTCCGACACGAACGTGGACGGCGTGTGGAGTACCGATCACATTTAAGAGGTGGAAATGCTAGCGCGCGGAGACCATATTCCGGACGTACCACTCATCAATGCCGACGGAGCAACCGTCTTGCTCGGTTCCTTGATCGACCGGCCGGTCGTGCTGTTCTTTTATCCGAAGGATAATACGCCGGGATGCACGGCGGAGGCATGCAGCTTTCGGGACGTTTACCAGGCCTTCGTCGAAACCGGCGCCGACGTCATCGGCGTCAGTTCGGACGATACGCAGAGCCACGCGCGCTTTCGCGAGCGGCACCATTTGCCGTACCGGCTCATGAGCGATCCGGGCGGCGTGGCGCGCAAAGCGTTCGGCGTGCCCAAAACGCTCGGCATTCTCCCGGGACGCGCGACCTTCGTGATCGATCGCGACGGTACGATTCTCTACGCGTTCAATTCGCAATTTGCGCCGGAACGGCACGTTGCAAACGCCCTCGCCGCGCTAAGCGTGCCCACCTGATGGGTCGAAGAGACTGATTTGCTTCGCATCCCCGAGCGCTAGGGATGCAACGCGAAGCCCCAATAACCGCACGGGAGTCCCGGCTAAATGCGCGCGCCGCAAGCAGTGCAGGGCGGCCCGATAGATCAGACGCGCTTCACGCGTCGGCTCGGCGAGATGCGTCTGGCGTCCGAAGACGCGGAAGTCGGCGCGCTTGATCTTGATCCCGACGGTCGATGCCGTGCAGTCTTCGCGTTCGAGCTTCTCGGCAACTTCGACGGAAAGCTCACGCAGCAGCTCGATCAGCTTGCGTTCGTCGCGCACGTCGTATTCGAAGGTTACTTCCGAAGAGATTGACTTTGTTTCGCGTTCCGGCTCGACGGCTCGTGTGTCGATTCCGCGCGCGAGATCGCGCACGCTTGGCCCCCACGAACCGAAGATCGTTCGCGCCTGCGCGTCTTCAAGCGCCGCGATCTGACCGATCGTGCTAATCCCGAAGGTTTGCAACCGCGCCGCGGTCTTCGGGCCGACGCCCCAGAGTCGTCCAGCGGGCAAGGGCGCAAGAAACGCAGCCTCGTCGCCCGGTGCTATGGCGAGCAATCCATCGGGCTTGCACCCATCCGACGCGATTTTCGCGACCAACTTGCCGGTCGCGACGCCGGCGCTCACCGTGAGCCCGGTGTGCGCGTTCACTTCGGCGCGAATAGCTGCCGCACACGCGCACGCCTCCTCGAACGTCATCTCCTCGAGATCAACGAACGCCTCGTCGAGCGAGAGGCCTTCAACGCTATGGCCTCGCGCCCCGAAGATGACGAAGACCTCGCGCGAGATCGCCTTATAGCGTTGCATGTCGGGCGGGACGACAACGAGCTGGGGACAGAGTTCGAGCGCGCGATAGAGCGGGATGGCTGAGCGTACGCCGTATGGACGCGCCTCGTAGGACGCCGTGAGCACCACGGCGCGGCGATGGCGGCCGGCTATGGCAACGGGCTTACCCTGCAAGCTCGGATCATCGCGAACCGCAACGCTGGCATAGAACGCGTCGATATCAAAGTGCGCTACGAACGTCATCCTGAGGTGCCCCGTAGGGGCCTCGAAGGGCATTTTCAATGGCCCGGATCGTCTGCACGTTCTTGATATCGTCGGGCTCTTCGCCCGGCGTCTCGAGGATCACGGTCTTCTCGCGAACCTGCGGATAAGCCAGGAGCGCGCGGAACCCGTCGAACCCGATGAAGCCTTCTCCGATGTGGTAGTGACGATCGCGGCTGGCGCCGAGCGGCACCTGTGTGTCGTTGAAATGAAACATCGGAACGCGTGCGAGACCGATCTGTTTATCGACTTCTTCCAGGAAGAGATCGACACTAGCCTTCGTGTCGATCGCGTAACCGGCCGCCCATGTGTGGGCCGTATCCAAACAGACACCGAGCTGCGGATGATCGATAGCCTTGATGAAGCGCCCGAGCTCTTCGAGCGTGCCGCCGGCCAAATTCCCCGCACCGGCCGAGTTCTCCATGACCAGCGTAACGCCCGGCGCTATGCCGTCGAGCGCATCTTCGAGCGCCGCGACGATCGCGGTGAAGCCTTCGGTGCGATTGCGGGTTCCATACGAACCGAGATGCGTGTTGACGTAGTCGATCTTTCCCGCCGCGGCAACCGCGAGATCGCCGTGCAGCAGCCCGAGCGACTTACTCACGATCGTCGGATCCTCGCTTCCCAAATTGATCAGGTACGCGGTATGGATGACGCAACGCTCAATCCCTGCCGCGCCGCGCATCTGCGCGAACGCGGCAAGTGCCGGTGGATCAAGCTTTGCGACGCGATAGCTGCGCGCGTTGCCCGAGAAAATCTGCACTGCATTGCAGCCGAGCGACTTGGCATAGTCAACGGCCTTTGCATAGCCGCCGGAAACGCGGACGTGGACGCCGAGATACACGGTCTAAATTTTGGCGAGATAGAGAAAGTGTGTATATGAAAGCGGCAAAATAGGATCGCCCTCACCGAAGGTTTCCCGCAGGCGGGCTTCGAGCCGCTCGAAATATTCCGAAGCGTTCGTCCCAAACTCATCGCGAACGATCTTGCGCGAGCGCTCGTAGTGCAGAAATTTTCCGAGCGTCACGATCGTACTCCACGGAATGACCCGTACGGCCGTCTCTGAGAACTCGGCCGAATAAAAATCGCGGAAGCCGCCGCGCCAGGAGCTCGCGAGCGGAGCGATGCCCATATCGCGAGCGATCGAATCGCGCAACTGTTTGATCGGATCGTCGCTCATGAGGCTCTTCCACCAAATCGCAACGATTCCACGCGGTCGCAGCACGCGTTTAATCTCGGCAATTCCCGCGCGTGGATCGGCATGATGGAACGCCTGTGCGCTGATCGCCACGTCAAACGAATCTGCGTCAAACGGTAGAGCTTCCGCGGTGCCGCGAACCCATTTCGCCTCCGGATACCGTTCCTTTGCGACAGCCAGCATCGGCTCCGACGGATCGACCCCAGTAACGTTGTAGCCGTTTTCAATCAGCGGCGCACTTGCAAGCCCGGTCCCGCAGCCGATATCAAGAATCGCGTGCTTAGGCACGACGCCGAACGCGACCAGCGTGTTATAAACGTCGTTCGAGTACCCGAGGCGGCCGGCATCATATTCGGTAACGAGCGTGTCGAACGAGGTCACGTGGGCTCCTGCGGCACCGGTTCCATGGACGTTTCCGGGGCGGACTGAGGAAGAATCAAGTTCAGTTCGAGTGGCTGTCCCGGCTCGAGTTCGAGCTGCGGCAAATCGTCGAGTGAACGCAGCCCAAAGGATTCGAGAAAGAGCGGCGTCGTCTTGTAGGTCATCGGCCGGCCGACGACATCTTTACGTCCGCCTTCGGCGATCAACGCGCGATCCAGTAGCGTACTGACAACACTGTCGGAATTGACCCCGCGAATGGCCTCGATCTCACCTTTGGTCACCGGCTGCATGTGCGCGACGATTGCCAGCGCCTCGAGCGCCGGCGTTGAAAGCGTCGTTTTCGGCGGTAAAAGATAGGCTTCAACGACCTCACGCACCGCCGAGGACGTCGCGAGCCGGTACCCGCCGGCAATTTGGCGCAATACGATGCCGCCGCGGCTGTATCGCTCCTCGAGCGCTTGTAACGCCAGCGCGACCGCGCGCTCATCTTCGCCGGTGAGTTTGGCGATGCGTTTGGGGTCGAGCGCTTCACTTGCAACAAAAAGCAATGCCTCGATTGCTGCCTGCATGCCCTCGGCTGCGGCATGCAACTCCTGCGCCTCGGCGCTGAGCGTTTGCTCCGAATCGGTTAACTCTTGAGTGTCCACGTTTTTAAGGAAGCCTACCCTTGTGCAATCGAATGTAAAATGGGAAGGAGCCGGATATCATCGTCGATGCCCGCCTGTTCGAACTCGATGCGATGACGTCGAACGAGCTCCAAAATCGCAAGGAACGTGACAATGATGACCTCGCGCGTCATGCCCAGCTCGCGGCAAAGCGCGAAGAATGAGACGGTCCCCTGCTCCTTGACCTTGCGTGAAATGTAGTCCATCTGGGCGATTAGCGAGACGCGCTCGCGTACCACCTCGCGCTTCTCCGGCCGTGCTTGCTGCAGCATGATGATGAAGGCGCGCTTGAGCTTCTCGGGATCGACGCGATAATGCTGTACCAGCTCGCTGGTGGGATCGCCCGAGTCGCGATAGTAGAAGCCGCTGGCTTCGTCTTGGCGCGCGCGCAATTGCACGCCGAGTTCGCGATACCGCGAGTAAGCAATGAGCCGGCGGCGCAGACGCTCTTCGACCTGCTCGGCCGACTCTTCGCTCTCATCGATGAACTCTTGCGGAATAGGCGGCAAGAGCGCCTTCGACTTGAGGAAGACCAATGTTGCGGCAATGACCAGATACTCGGCTGCCACTTCCATATCGAGATCTTCCATCACGCGCACGTAGGCCAAGTATTGTTCGGCCACGGAGGCGAGCGGTACGGTCGCGATATCGAGTTGCTGGTCTCGGATCAAACTCAACAGCAAGTCGAGAGGCCCGTCGAAGACGTCGAGCCGGACGTGGAGTGTGTCGGTGTCGTTCAAGAGCTCTTCGGTTCGGCCAGGGCAACGGCGGTTTCGGGAAAGATCGCGGGATTGGCGTCCACATACTCAAGTGCCATGTCAACGAGGCGTTTCTCGTTGACGTACTTAAGCGCTTTGCGCGCCGCGCGGACCTCGAACCAGCGGGCCTCGTCGACCTCGTGATCGTGATTGGCGGTGTCGCCCGAGAGATAGCGCATCAGAAAGAAGGTGACGCTCTTCTTGTGCTTGGCCTTGCCGACGTAGAACCAATACGAGATCTCCGAGAGGCGCGTGAGGATCTCTCCCCAACATCCCGTCTCCTCGCGAACCTCGCGCAACGCCGCTTGCTCGTTGGACTCACGCGCTTCGACATGCCCCTTCGGCAAGGTCCAAATGCGGGGCGAGCCGCGCCCGATCAACAGCGCGTCGAAACCGGACTCGTGCGGCCGTAATACTAAGCCGCCGGCCGACACTTCGTACTTGATTCGCATGTCGAAAGACCCGTTGCGGGAGACAGGGAAGGGGGCTCGTTGCGCCCCCTGATTACCCCCATTATAGCCTTCGGCCCCAAGAAGCGCCTGCCAAAAGGGCTCCCCTCTTTTGCCCCTTGAAGGATCGCTCGCTTGCTTTATTTCACCGCGGTCACGTTTGCCGTCTTTGCCAGGACGGTCACCGCCGCGTGCGCTTCGTAGCAGCCTTGCGCATAGGCGTAGATGTCTACCACGCGCGTCATGTCCGCCCCCGGAATCCCGCGTAACAGCGCGTGGCTCGTGTGTCTTGGGAGCGTCACCGCTCCGATGAACGCCTGACCAACGCGTGCTACGAGCGTGACCGCTGAGGCGCCGGGCGTGAGGACATCCACACGAATCGGGTGTCCGCCGTAAGCGGTAGAGGCCACGCGCAAGCCAAGGTAGCCCGCAACTCCCGTCACCTTCGGCGCCGCGGCGACCTCCGGTCCGCTAGGGTGATCGTGATGGAAAACGTAGTAGAACACGCCACGATGCCGCGGTGCCGGCGTTGGCTGCGGGTCGGGCGCGACACTCGAGAGATCGGCTACGATCGTCGTCGAGCTCTGCTGGTGCGTGCGCGCGATCGCGTGTGTGCTCGCACGCTTGCGATGCTGCGCCGATTTCTGCACGGATGCTACGGCGACGCCGTCGGGCACGAAGTTGTTTGTCTCGTCGATACGCATCGAAAGGCTTAAGGTAAGCCGATCGTAGAGCGACATCACATTGCGGACGTACGCTTGCGTTTCGCTATATGGCGGAATGCCGCCGAACCGCTCAACCGCCCCAGGGCCCGCATTATATCCCGCGAGGGCGAGTCGATAGCGTTGCGTTTGCGGATATGCTGCATATCGATCCAGTAGGCCACGCAAATACCGCGCCGTTCCATTCAAATTGTCGTGCGCCGAGAATGGGTCGACGCCGAGTCCGGCGGCCGTCCCCGGCATCAGCTGCCCGAGACCTCGCGCGCCGACCGGTGAAACCGCATACGGATGCCACGACGACTCGGTCGCAACAAGCGCAACGAGCAGCCGTGGATCCAATCGGTAAAAGAGCGATTCCATGCGAACGCGATCGGCGAGCGCGCGGCTCTCCGAAGTCGAAAGATTGGGATTAAACTTGGTAAGAACGCGCGCGTACGCTGCAAGACGCGAAGCCGCTATCGTGGTTGAAGCGGCCGAGGCAGGCGACGCCGCTGTGCTGAGCAGAACAGCCAGCGCGCCTGCGGCAATACGCCGCGAGCGAGCAAGTCCCATGCGTAGCTAATCGGTTGCGTGCGTCGAAAATTCTAGAGCGAGAAGATGTTCGCTTGGCATCACGTCAGGCAGAGCCACCGGCCTCTTGTTAGCTGCGATTCTAGCGGGCAGAGGGGCAGGTCCGCCGCAGCGAGCAAGCTGGACAAAGAGGGCTAGTTCGCTTGCACGGCTCCCGGCCGTGCGCTCGAAGGAGCCCGAAGGCTTCGACCGCTTGGGGTCCCAGAATCCCCGCCTGGACCAGCCCCGCCACTCCCACGCGATACGCCGCGGCGTAGGGCTGGCCAGGCTTGACCAACTGCAGCCGTTCGAGCACGCGTAGTCCATTGGAATCAAGGGCGGGCGCATCGGCAAGTCCGCATAGCAGAAGCACCTTATCCGCGCCCGGGTCGGCGATCCCCGGGAATCTTTTGAGCAGCGTCCGCCGCGGCTTTGCCGCAAGGCCCGCGAGGGCCGCACCCAAATCGCCGCCGGCGAATTCGAGTGCGATCTCCGCGCACCGTAACACCTTGGCGGCACGATGCGGTGGCTGCATTCCGCCGTCACGAATCGCCGCTTCGATCTTTTTCGCTCCCGCTCCGAGCAGCTTGTGCGGCGCGAGGCCGATGACTTTGCGCAAGCTCGCGAAGGTGCGCGAGCGGCGTTCGTCATCCACGAGATACGCGCAATTTTCCCACACGATCAGCTCGAATGGCTTGCGCGGCTCGGGCAATTCGACGGCGCCGTGCTGTTTGCGCAGAGCGTCGAGCATCGGGCCCAGTTGACCGGGAACGGCCTTCATGCTATCGTCGGGTCCATGTCCAGCCTGCACATTATGTGTCACATGTGCCTCGTCCCGGCGCCCGATCGGCGTAGGTTGGCTTCTCGCATCTCGAAATAGCGCGCGACACGAATTTCGAAGAACGAAGCCCTCCGCCGATCGGCGGAGGGCTTCTTGCTTTCCCATCTCACCAGGAGGCAGACATCATGGTTCCCACCCGACGCGAAGCAATCGGCTTTGCCACCGCCGCTCTCGCCGCCCTCGCCCTCCCCGGGCGCGTGCGCGCCGCGGACAAGCTCGACGCGATCACCGTCGACTACGCCTACTACAACCCGGTCAGCCTGATCCTCAAGCAGAACGGCTGGCTCGATCGTGCTCTCGAAGCGAATGGCACGACCCTGTCGTGGGTGCTCTCGCTCGGTTCCAACAAGGCCAATCAATTTCTCGCATCGGGTTCGACGCAGTTTGCGTCGACCGCGGGAAGCGCGGCGCTGCTCGCACGGGCCAACGGCGTCCCGCTACACACCGTTTTTCTTTACTCGCAACCGGAGTGGACCGCGATCGTCATCGGCAAAGACTCCAAGCTCTCAAATTTGCGCGAGCTGCGGGGCAAGAAGATTGCCGCGACGCGCGGGACAGATCCCTGGTTCTTTCTGCTACGCTCCCTCGCATCGGTTGGCCTTACTTCGAACGACGTGCAAATCGTCGAGCTCCAGCATCCCGACGGACGTGTTGCCCTCGAACGCGGTCAAGTTGATGCCTGGGCGGGGCTCGATCCGCATATGGCCGCATCGCAGCTCGAAGCCGGATCGCGGCTGCTCTATCGCAACATCGCCTGGAACACCTACGGCGCGCTCAATGTGCGCGAGGACTTTCTCGCGGCACATCCCGACGTCGTACGTATTGTGCTGCGCGCCTACGAGCTCGGGCACGAATACGCCAAAGCACATCCGGCCGAAACCGCGAAGATTCTCGCGAACGCTTCGAACCTCGATGTAAAGGTCGCAGATCTCGTGATCGACGACCGCACGCGCTTCCCCGATCCGGTGCCGGGTAAAGCCTATCTCGACTCGGTCGGCGGCACGATTCCGGTGATTCGTTCCGAGCAACTCGTTGCCGACGCCGACTCGGTGCAAACCGCGCTCGGTTCGCTGGCCGATCCCGCACCTGCGCGCGTCGCGCTGGCGCATGCGTAGAGCACTGCTCGCCTGGCTCGTACCGGCGGCGATCCTCGTTCTCTGGATCGTCGCTGGTAGCGCGCACTGGTTTGCGCCCGACCAGCTCGCGCCGCCCTCGCGCGTGCTGGCCGAACTCGGCTCGCTCTGGCAACGCGGGCTCTTGCAACAAGACATCGTCGCGAGCGCGGCGCGCGTCTTCGCCGGATTTACGATCGCGCTCGCGTTTGCAGTTGTGCTCGGTACGCTAGTCGGGTTGAATCGCACGGTCGAGCGCGCCATCGATCCGACCCTCCAAGCAATCCGCGCGGTGCCGTCGCTCGCGTGGGTGCCGCTGCTGCTGCTTTGGCTTGGCATCGGCGAATCGGCCAAGATCACGCTGATCGCGATCGGCGCCTTCTTTCCGATCTACGTGAACTTGGTTGCGGGAATTCACGGCGTCGATCGCAAGCTGGTCGAGGTCGCGCGCATTCTCGGCCTGCATCCGCTCGGCGTCGCGGTACGCGTCGTTCTGCCGGCAGCGTTTCCGTCGCTGCTGGTCGGCGCACGCATCGGTCTCACGCAAGCCTGGCTCTTCCTCGTGGCGGCGGAGTTGCTCGCGTCGACCCGCGGCCTCGGCTTCTTGCTCACCGAGGGCCAACAGATCTCGCGTCCCGACGAAATCCTCGTCGCGATTCTGCTGCTGGCCATCGCGGGGAAACTCTGTGAGTCGGGCATGCTCGCGATCGAACGGCGCACGACCGCGTGGACGGACGGTCTGCGATGAGCGCGATACGCATCGAGGACCTGCGCGTCGCATTCGGCGAGCTGCGCGTGCTCGAAAGTCTGACACTCGCAGTCGAACGCGGCGAGATCGTGGCGGTGCTCGGTCCGAGCGGTTGCGGCAAGAGCACGTTGCTGCGCGCCATCGCCGGTCTCGACGTGCACCCGCTCGGCACGATCGCGGTCGAGGGCGACGTCGGGTACGTGTTCCAAGAGCCGCGGCTCTTTCCGTGGCTCAACGTCGAAAAAAACGTGCGCTTCGCGGCGCGCACCCCGGAAGAGCGCGAACGCGTCGACGCGGTGATTGGGCTCACGGGATTGCAAGACGCGCGCGCGACGCTTCCCAAGGCGCTCTCGGGCGGCATGGCGCAGCGCGCCGCGCTTGCCCGCGCACTCGTGCGCAAACCCTCAGTGCTGCTGCTCGATGAACCGCTGGCTTCGCTCGATGCATTGCGCCGCATGCAACTGCAGGAGGCGATCGCAGAGATCATCGCCGCTGTTCAAGCGACGGCGATTCTCGTCACGCACGACATCGAGGAAGCGCTTTACCTTGCGGACCGCATCGTCGTGCTCGGCGGATCACCGTCGCGTATCGCGCTCGAGATCACCATCCCGCCGCACAAGCGCCGCAACCGCGATGCGAATCTCAATAGCGAGCGCAGCACGCTGTTCCACGCATTGTCCGGTGAGGAGATTCAGGAACAAGAATCAGCATAGCTCGAGTCCCTTTTGTCATCCCGAGCATGGCCAAATCAAATGCGGCAAGGCTTCGAAGGGTTGACCCCCGTGAAGAAGGTTGATTCGCTCGGATAGAAAGCCCCGCGCGCGGCAAAACCTTCGCCGCCCAGATATTCCCAGAACACTCCGTACCTATGTAAAATGCAATCGGTACGATAGGGGAGATCGCTGACGTCGAAGTCACGCTTCAGACGAAGGTTTGATACTCGAGCCGCACTGTTCGAACCGACGACGCTGGTCTCAGTACGAACTTGAAAATACTTTCGCTCCAACGGACCAACAAAATACGAAGCGTACGTCGAGCAAATGACTTGGCCGTCGACATTCAATCGGAGCAACCCATTGCGGACTGATATGCCGAGTCGATGCGCGACGCCGTCAGCCAGCATGAAACCGGTGTCACGATATTCAACGACGCTTGTGTGCGGCAGCGCCCACGCGAACGCCGCATGTTGTTTGTAGCGAAACCGCTCCCAACGGCTGATTTCGATCTGTACGAAGCCGTTGTTCTCCTTAAGAGGACCGAGTCGCAACGCACTGTCATACCAGCCGTGGCGCCCATCCAGCGGCACAGTGAAATCCGCACTCGCGTCATAGCTTGAGTGCAATTCTTTGTCGCCCATGTAGAGATATGTGACTCCTTCGCCCGTGTCGGAGCTTCCGCTTTCCTTCGCTTTATATTCCGGTAGCATTTGCACGGGGCAGCTCCAAAGAGCCGTCGCAGACTTGCTGCCGTTGCCGGCATTCACAAGACCCGTCGTCATCATCAGAATTAGGAAAAGCGTAACACCCGTCTTCATGTCTTGTCATTCACGTTTCTGCGCGTGATAGACGCGCGTGGGGATGCTATGGCAGGGCACCGGCCTGATACACCGAGTGCCGAGGGTTCGAGTCCCTCCATCTCCACCCCGTTTCAAGAAAACGGGAGGTGTGTTAACCTGGTACCGTATCAGGCCGGTGCTAACCGCCAAAGAAGGCTGCCTCAGCGATGAGGCGGCCTTCTTGTTTTCCCTCGTCCCTCGACTACGCGGGTGAACCACGGCGTTCACGCACTACGCTCGGGATGACAACACTTCGACAAGCTCAGTGTGACAGCGAAGATGCGGGCTCCCAGCGCAAGTCAGGCTGGCGGGCGGCGCGGGTTTCGTCGACCCGGCCGACAACGGTGGTGACCGGCGCGGCCGCAAGCGCAGCGGGATCGCGCTTGGCTTCTTCCACGATGTCGCGCAACACCGCGATAAAATAGTCGAGCGTTTCCTTTGACTCGGTCTCGGTGGGCTCGATCATCAAGCATTCCGGAACGAGCAATGGGAAATACATGGTCGGCGCCATCATGCCGTGATCGAGCAGCGCCTTGGCAATGTCGAGCGCCTTGACGCCGGTTTCTTTTTTTAGCTCTTGCGCCGAGGCGACGAACTCGTGGCGGCAGATCTCCGGATAGGGCGTATCGAGAAACTCTGCGACCTTCACGCGCACGTAGTTGGCATTGAGCACGGCGAGTTGCGAGACGCGCTTGAGCCCGTCCGCGCCATTGGCGTAGATGTATGCGAGCGCGCGCACGGCGTGCGCGAAGTTCGACCAGAACGAGCGCATCGGACCAATTGACTTGGGCCGATCGAAATCGAGCGAGAACGTAAAGCCGTCGGAGGGTGCGCCGCTGCCGTCCTGAGCCTGTCGAAGGGTGGGAATCGCGCGAACGACCGGCGTCGGCAAATATTCAACGAGATGCGCCGCGACGCCGACCGGCCCGTGCCCGGCACCCCCGCCGCCGTGCGGAATCGTGAACGTCTTGTGCGTGTTGAGGTGCATGAGATCGAAGCCCATGTCGCCGGGGCGCACGTTGCCCATGATCGCGTTCGCGTTGGCACCGTCGTAATACATCAAGCCACCGACATCGTGAACCGCCGCCGCGATCTCGGCGATATGATCTTCAAACAGCCCGAGCGTGTTCGGATTGGTCATCATGCACACGGCCGTGTCCGGTCCGAGCACCTTTTGAATTTCCTCGACGCTTACGCGGCCGCGCTCGTCGCTCGGCAGCGATATCACTTTGAAGCCGCACATCGCGGCCGATGCCGGATTCGTGCCGTGCGCGGTATCCGGCACGATTACTTTGTCGCGCTTGGTCTCGCCGCGGTCCTTGAAATACTTCTTGGCGATTAGCAGCGCCGCAAGCTCTGCATGCGCGCCGGCCGCCGGATTGAGCGAGAACGCTGCCATTCCGAAAAGCGACGCCAGCGAGCGCTCCAGCTCGTACATCACCTGCAGCGCGCCCTGCGCCAGCTCGTCGGGCGTGTAGGGATGAAGTTGCGCAAATTCCCGTTTGCCCGCCATTGCGTCGTTGACGCGCGGGTTGTACTTCATCGTACAGGAACCCAGCGGATAGAACCCGAGGTCAATGCCGAACGTGCGCTGTGAGAGCTTGGTGAAGTGGCGCACCACCTCGAGCTCGCTGTTATCGGGCAGCGGCAAATCGGCGCGCAGCATGTCCTTGGGAAGAAACTGCTCGAGCGGTTTGCCTTTCTCCACGTAGCGGTTGGCACGCCCCTCTTGCCCGAGTTCAAAGATCAGCGGGCTGGCCGTGCGGTCAAACGTTGGCGTGGACACGAACGATCTCTCCGAGGGCGGTTGCGAGACTCTGGATCTGCGCGGTCGTGGTCAGTTCGGTGGCGTTCATCAGAATGCAGGTCGAGAATTCCGGATACCAGCGTCCCAGATCCACGCCGCCCAGAATCTTGCGCTCCTGCAGCTTGGCGAGCACATCGCGGGCCGGTTGGTGTACGTCGACCACGATCTCGTTGAAGAACGGTGCGGCAAATTTCAAATCCACGCCGTCGACCTTCGAGACGGCGGTCGCGAGCTCGCGCGAACGCTCGAGATTGAGCGCCGCAACGTCGCGCAGGCCGGTCTTACCCATGAGCGCGAGGTAGATCGTCGCAATGAGCGCACAGTGAGCCTGATTGGTACAAATATTCGAGGTGGCGCGTTCGCGGCGGATGTGCTGCTCGCGCGCTTGCAGCGTGAGCACATACGCGGTGCGGCCCTGGCCGTCGACGCTCTTGCCGACCAAACGCCCCGGGATACGCCGTAGGTGTTCTTTCGTTGAGGCGATGAAGCCGACGTAGGGGCCACCGTAGGCCATCGCGACACCGAAGCTTTGCGCTTCACCGACGACGATCTGTGCGCCCCAGGACGCCGGCGTCGCTAGCGCAGCAAGCGAGAGTGCTTCGGAGACGACGGCGATCGGCACCGTTTCGCTTGCGCTCACCGCCTCGCGCGCCGCGGCCGAAAGAGCATCGACGTTTCCGAAAAAGTTGGGCGTCTGTAACGCAACCGCCGCATACTCTTTCGAAGCGACCGCCGCGGCCAATGCCTTCATGTCAGTCGTACCGTCTTTGGTCAGCGGCAGCTCGTCGATCTGCACGTCGAGCCCGTCGCAATAGGTCTTGAGTACTGCGCGGTAGTTGGGATCGATCGCCCGCGAGACCAGCACCTTCTTGCGCCCGTTTTCGTTGAGCGCCATGATCGCGCCCTCGGCCAGCGCCGTCGCGCCGTCATAGACGGAGGCGTTGGCGATGTCCATCCCGGTGAGCAGGCAGATGTAACTCTGCCACTCGTAAATCGCTTGCAAATAGCCTTGCGAGACTTCCGCTTGGTACGGAGTGTAGGCGGTCAGAAACTCGCCGCGCATTGCCAGCGCTGCAATGGCCGGCGGCGCGTAGTGCCGGTACGAGCCCGCGCCGAGGAACGAAGCGTAGTCGACGCCGGTGTTCTTGGCGGCAAAGTGCTCGAACCGTCGCGCGATCTGATATTCCGGGAGCGCGGGAACGACTTCGAGATGCGCCTTGAGCGCAATCGATTCGGGAACCACAAGCAGATCGTCCAGCGCGCCCACGCCAATCGCGCTCAGCATCGCCTTGATATCAGCTTCCGTATGAGGCGTATACATGTTTATTAGGGGTGCCCCAGGGGAGTCTCGTGCGTGTTACTCAGGTTAAATGCACCCCACGGCAAGGGGGCCCCACGAAGTGGGGGGCGCGGAGCCTGGGGCGAAGCGCCGTTAGACATCGTGTGCGATCTTTTCGTAATCCTGAGCCGAGAGAAGATTGCTCTTCTCGCCCGTGTCTTTGAGTTTCACTTTGAAAAGCCAGCCGGCGCCGTAGGGATCGCGGTTCACCGCGGCCGGGTCGGCCTCGAGCGCACCATTGATCTCGAGCACTTCGCCTCCAACCGGCGTAAAGAGGTCCGAAACGGCCTTTACCGATTCAACCACGCCGATATTGCCGAACTGTTCGATCGCCTTACCGACGCGCGGCAGTTCGACGTAGACAATGTCGCCGAGCGAGTTTTGCGCGTAGTCGGTGATGCCGACCGTCGCGGTTTCGCCGTCGATCTTCACCCACTCGTGCTCTTTGCTATACAACAGGTTCTCGGGCTGTGCCAAAGCTTGTTCTCCCTACTTGGTCCGTTTATAAAAAGGTAGAGGCACGATCGTGGCTTCGTGTCGCGTCCCGCGGATGTCGACCTCGACGGTCGAACCTTCGGTTGCAGCGTCTCTGGAAAGGAGCGCGGTCGCAATGTTCTGCCCGCCCACCGACGGTGCCATCGAACCGCTGCGAATCTCGCCCACGGCCTTTCCTTCGTAGTACACGGCATAGCCTTCGCGCGCCGGCGCGCGGCCCTTCATGATCAGCCCGGCGATGCGCGGATAGTCGTCGCGCTGCATCTGCTCGACGAGCGCATTGCGTCCGATGAATTCGGGCTTGCTCGTTTTGAGGGCCCACTGCAAACCCGCCTGCACCGGCGTGATCGCTTCGGTCAGCTCATGGCCGTACAGCGGCATCCCCGCTTCCAATCGCAGCACGTCGCGCGCACCGAGCCCGCAGGGTTCGAGCCCTTCGCCCGCATTGTCGCGCAGCAGTGCAGCCCAGATCTCGGGCGCATGATCGCCGAAAACGAAAAGCTCAAAACCATCCTCGCCGGTATAACCGGTTCGCGCAATCACCGCGGGACGCCCGTAGACGTTGCCTTCGGCGCAGAAGTAATACTTCAAACCGGCAAGATCGACGTCTACGTGGGGTTGTAGCATCGCAAGCGATTTCGGCCCTTGTATCGCGATCAGCGCGTTGCGTCCATGCAGATTCTCCAAGCGAACGCCCTCGGCAAGGTTGGCATTGAGGTGCGCCCACATCTTGTCGGCGTTGGCACCGTTGACGACCAGCAGCCAGCGCTGATTCAAGCGATAGAAGATCGTGTCGTCATGCGCGCCACCCTGCGCGTTGCAAAAGATGTTATAGCGCGCTTGCATCGGCTTCATCGATTCAACCGCATTGATCGTCAGCGTTTCGGCCCACGGCGCGACATTCGGACCTTCGAGTACGAACTGCGCCATGTGAGAAAGATCGAACAGCCCCGCTCGATGGCGGACCGCGTCATGCTCTTTCAAAATGCTCGAGTATTGCACGGGCATTTCGAATCCGGCGAACGGCACCAGGCGCGCGCCGTGCTTGCTGTGCTCGTCGTAAAGCGCCGTGCGGCGCAGACCGCTCGACGTGCTCATGGCTTTGGCGCCTCCTCGGGATAAGAGTTGAGGAAGTTGAGCGTCGCGTGCGCAACCAGTTTGCCGTCGCTCTTGACTTCGACCTCGCCGTAACAAATGCGGCGGCCGGCGCGCAGCACGCGCGCTTCCGCGATCAGATCGTGCGGCGGGAGCGCCGGCGCGAGGAAATTGCACTGCAGCGAGACGGTAACCGTGTCTTGCTCCCGACCGTAAATCGAGGACAGGGCGACGTAGAATACCGTATCGCACAAGCTGACAATCGCACCACCGTGTACGGCTCCCGAACCGTTCGCGATTTCGGGCCGGTACGGCATGCGCATCGTCGCCTTCCCATGATCGACGCTCTCGAGTTTGAGATCGAGCAGCGCGACGAAGTGCGACTTCTCTTTCTCCCAGCGGTGCGGCGCGGACGTGAAATCAGGATGCATACGGCCTCTAGAACACCGGCCCGTCGGCGGAAAGCGCACGACGTAGGTAGAGGGGCAGAGAGAAAAGCCGGCGATGTGTTTGGCCGTCGTAGAAGAAATTCTCGCCCCGGAGCTGCGCGCAATACGCATCGACGGCCGCCGGATCGAGCGCCGCGAGATCGACCGTGTCGCTGCACGCGAGAAACGCCCAGTCGGTATCGAAGGCCGGAACGTAGGTGAAGAACGAGGTCACGTGCTTGTAGTGGCGCCGCAACGTACGCGCCATTTTGCAGTGCAGAGAATAATTGTGAAATGCTGCCGTACTGGCTTGGAGCACGTAGATTCCATCGTCAGCCAGGCGAGATTTGATCAGGCGGAACACCGCTTCGTTGAAGAGGAGGTTGCTCGGTGAGTCCTCGAGCGGTTCGGTGAGATCGGAGACGATCACGCCGTAGCGTTCGTCATGCTCGCGCATATAGGCAAGTGCGTCACCGATCACGACATTTGCGCGTGGATCGTCGAACGCGCCTGCACCCCACTCGGGCAGATATTTCTTCGAAAGGTCGACGACCAGACCGTCGATGTCGACCATCGTGCAGCGTTTCACGCCGGGATGGCGCAACACGTCGCGAAGCGTCGCACCCTCGCCCCCGCCCAGAATCAGCACCTCGCTGCGATCAGGCGCGCCGGCCATGGCCGGATGAACCAGCGTCTCGTGATAGATCTTCTCGTCGCCCTGCGAGCTTTGCGTGTCGCCGTCGAGGATCAGCATCTTCCCGAAAACCGGCGTCGAGATCACTGCGACCTGTTGAAAATCCGAACGTCCTGAGAAGAAGACGTCCTCGATCGCGTGGTGGTGGGCCTCCGTGGGAGCGGACTCCTCGACGTACCACTGCCAATGTTCGGTTTTCGGCATAGCGGGCACCAGGCTTCGCCATACACGAAGGGCACCCCCGTGGGGATGCCCTCGATTTCCAGTCCTGGGGTGGTTTACGCGGAGAGCGCGGTCGTTTCGTGATCGCGAGTAACCACGTGCGTGAAGCTTCCACCCGCCTGCGCGATTCCGCGCTTCACTTCCGTCGTCAACATGGTCTTAGCGTTGAGCATTTTTGCTGCGAACTCGCAGGCCAGCCACGGATCGGTATGATCACCGCACGTGTAAAAATCCATTGCAGCGTAGCCGGTCTCGGGCCATGTATGGATCGAGATGTGCGACTCCGCCAGAACAACCACACCGGAGACGCCCTGTGGCTCAAACCGGTGAAACGCGACTTCCATAACCGTCGCGCGCGATGCGTTGGCCGCTCCAATCATCATCTCGCGGACCGCATCGACGTTGGTGAGTGCCGCGCCATCACAGCCCGACAACTCACACACGATGTGCGTACCGAGTGCCTTCAATTTTTCCGCTCTCCTTGAGCCTCGGGGGAATCCCACCTCCGGACTTGTCGGCTGGCGCCTGCTGTGCAGCGTCACGTCCCCGACCTATCGACGAACTCTTGCCGGCGCTTTTCGGTGCACGGGCGATTCGTCGCGATGGCGCGAAAAGGGCGCGCCTACCCCCTACCGTTGGACAGGGCTCGGCCGCCTACGGCGGTCGCTCGTCCTGAGCTCCGAGCCTCTCAACCGCATCCTGCGGTAGCCGCTCGGGACCCCATGCCCGGCGAACATAATAACCCCCCAGACCCCCCCTGTAAACCCCTAGGGGATAAGAAGTCCTTAATGGGGTTGTCCTGAGGGCGCCCGCGGGGCGCCGGCTGTCACCCTGAGGAAGCGCCCCGGGCGCGCGTCGGGCGCGCCCACAGGGCGCCTCGAAGGGTCCAAGATAATGAAGCTACTACTTCACAATCTTGACTATAGGGGTCGGCGTGGTACCCTCAGAGGGCCATGACTACGCCCGCCACGCCTGCAGTGCTCCCCGTCTCCGAAGACTATCGCCACGGGTTCCACGATACCGAAGAAAACTACGTTTTCAAGTCGGATAAGGGCCTGACGCGCGAGATCGTCGAGCGCATTAGCGCGATGAAGAATGAGCCGGATTGGATGCGCGAGTTCCGGCTGAAAGCCTACGAGATCTTCATCTCCAAGCCGATGCCGACGTGGGGCGACACCGAGCTCCTGAGTGGAATCGATTTCGACAACATCCACTACTTTGTGAAGTCGACCGACAAGACCGAGCGCTCGTGGGACGACGTGCCCGACGACATCAAGCGCACTTTCGACCGTTTGGGCATCCCCGAAGCCGAGCGTAAATTTCTCTCCGGTGTCTCCGCGCAGTACGAATCGGAAGTCGTCTATCACAACGTCAGCAAGGAACTCGAAGATCAGGGCGTCTTCTTCTGCGACATGGATACCGCGATCAAGCAGTATCCGGACATCGTCCGCAAGTATTTTGCGACCGTGATTCCGGCGGCCGACAATAAGTTCGCCGCACTGAATTCGGCCGTCTGGTCGGGCGGCTCGTTCGTCTACGTGCCTCCGGGCGTCGAAGTGAAGATGCCGCTCCAAGCCTACTTCCGTATCAACGCGGAAAACATGGGCCAGTTCGAGCGCACCCTGATTATCGCCGACAAAGGTGCGAAGGTTCATTACATCGAGGGTTGCACCGCACCGAAGTTCTCCACTTCGTCGCTGCACAGTGCAGTCGTCGAGTTGATTGCGATGGAAGACGCGTCGATTCGTTATACCACGATTCAGAACTGGTATCGCAACATTTACAACCTCGTGACCAAGCGCGCAATCGCGCAGAAGAACGCGACGGTCGAGTGGGTCGACGGCAATCTCGGCTCCAAGTTGACGATGAAGTATCCGGCGATCTACTTGATGGGCGAAGGCGCGCGTGGCGAGATTCTTTCGATGGCGTTTGCGGGCGAAGGCCAGCATCAGGACGCCGGCGCGAAAGTGATCCACGTGGCCCCGAACACCACCTCGGTTGTGACCAACAAGAGCGTCAGCGCGCACGGTGGCAAGACCACATACCGTGGTTTGGTCGAGATTTTCCCCGGCGCCGTCGGCGCGAAGACGCGCGTGCGCTGCGATGCGCTGATCATGGACGACCACTCGTCCAGCGACACCAAGCCGACGATGAAGATTCACGAGCAGCGCTCGACCGTCGAACACGAGGCGAGCGTCTCAAAGATCGGCGAAGACCAACTCTTCTATGCGATGTCTCGCGGTCTGTCGGAGGCCGATGCCACCGCGATGATCGTGAATGGCTTCTTCGATTTCTTCGTCAAGGAATTGCCGATGGAATACGCGGTCGAATTGAACCGTCTGGTCAAGATGGAGATGGAAGGCGCCGTCGGCTAGACGGGCCTTTTTCTTCTTCTTGCTCGTGTGCGCGTTCTTACACGGGCAAGTTCGCGCGTGGGACCTCGTCTGCGAGGCCGCGATTCCGGTGACGATGCTCGATAAGGTCGACTCCGCTACGGCCTATCCCGGAATGCTCTTTCGTTTCAAAACGACGATCATCGCCCGCATCGATGACGTCCTCGTTCCGCAGGGCGCCATCGGCTATGGCATCGTGCGCGAAGTCACCGCCGCCAGCAATCACGATCGCAACGGCTCCCTTACGCTGGAGATACGCCAGATCGTTCTCGGAAAACGGATCCTCCAACTCATGGCCGATCCGCGCGAGACCTCGCTCTGGGCGCCCGCAATGACGGTGACCGAGCGCGCGACGGGCTATTTACCGATTCCCGGCATCGTTCGCACCGCGGTCAACGAAGTGCGCTGGGGGAGGAACGTCGTGATCGGTCCGGGCTTCAATTTTCACATCGTCGGGCTGGGTGACCCGAGGAACCTCGCGCCTTGCCACAAAGTCGGGCAGTAATGGAACGGCGACTGGCGGCGGCGGCCGAGATCCCACCCGGACACGCGAAGCCCTTCACCGTCGACAGCAACGAGATTCTCGTCTGCAACGTCGGCGGTTCGTTTTATGCCATCGCCGACGTGTGCACGCATGACGGCGGTCCGCTCGATCAGGGCCAGCTCGACGGCTATTGCGCGATCTGTCCGCGCCACGGAGCGACCTTCGACGTGCGCACGGGGGCGGCAACGATGCCCGCCGTCGTCCCCGTCGCCACCTACGCGGTTCGCGAAGCGAACGGCGAGTTGTATCTGGAGTTGTAATGCGCACCGTCCTTCGTGCCGTCGCCATCGTCGTCTTGGCCGTGGTGATCGTGATCGCGCTCTACGCAGGTAACGTCGTCGTCGGCATGCGCTCCACGGCAACGATGAACGGCACGATCGCCGGAACCGGCGTGCAGGCGCCGGTAGTCATCCTGCGAGATGCTCGCGGCGTGCCGCATATCCGCGCGACAAACGACCACGACGCGTTCTTCGCCGAAGGCTACGTCCAGGGACAAGACCGGCTCTTTCAGCTCGATCTTTTGCGCCGCTTCGTTTACGGCGAGCTCTCCGAAGTACTCGGCAACGCGGTGGTTCCGTCCGACGAGAAATCGCGCGTCGTTCCGGTCCGCGCGATCGTTGACGCGCAATGGCCGAAACTCGATTCGAAGCAGCAATCGATGCTACAGGCCTTCGCCGACGGCGTCAATGCGGCGCGCAAGCACGAGTCGACACCGGCGGAGTTCCGGATTCTCAACTACGATATGCGCCCCTGGCGACCGCAGGACTCCCTTGCCGTCTCGTTTGCGACTGTGCTCGATCTCACCGACGATTGGAACGATATCGCCGCGCGCATCGGGAACGAACCACCGCTGACCGATCCGTGTTTTGATGCGCCGGTAACCGAAGGGCTCGCGCATATGGCCGATCCCACGCGGTGCGATCCGCGTTCGGCGCGCGCCGCGTTGATTCGCAGTCTGCTGGATACGCGTCCGCCGATCGGCAGCAATGAGTGGGCCGCCGGCGCCGCGCACACCGCAACGCATCGCGCCTTGCTCGCCAACGATCCGCATCTACACCTCGGCATTCCCGGCGTGTGGTATCTGATCGATATGCAAGCGCCGGGATTTCACGCGGCCGGCGCGGCCTTAGTCGGCACGCCGGGCGTCACGCTTGGCCACAACGATCGCATCGCTTGGGGAGCAACCAACGGTACGGTCACGGCGCTGAGCCTGTTTGACGCGCCACCGGCGCTCGATGCATCGAGATGGCAGACCGAAACGTTCCATGTGCGCTTCGGTCACGACATCACCGAACGCTACTATCGCGGCGCGCGCGAATTCGGAGCAACCATCAAGGTAGGGGGCGCCCCGCGCTTCGTGCTCGTGCGATGGAACGCCTATGCGACGCCTCTTGCACCGCTAACGGCCTTCAACGGACTCAATCGGGCACGCACGATCGAGGACGGACTCGCGGCGTTACGCGGCTATCCTGGCCCAACACAGAATTTCGAACTGGCGGACGTGACTGGACGCGCCGCGTATCAACTCGCGGGCTCGATTCCACGCGATCCGCTCTGGTCGCGCGACGTTCATCCCGCGAGCGATTTGTTCAAGCAGTATGCGCCCGTGGCATTCGATCAACTGCCGCACGTTGCGGCCTCGACCGAGGCGATCGTGTGGACCTCGAACAACAAGATGTACGGGCCGTCCTATCCGCTGCGACTCAGCGCTGCCTTCACCGCGCCATGCCGCGCCTATCGCGTCGCGCAGTTGTTACGAGCTCGCAAAACGTACGACGTCGCATATTTCGCCTCGATGCAGATGGATACGCTGTCGGTTTGTGAACGCGCGCTCGCCCACGACGTTCCAACCTTGCTGGCCTGGGACGGACGCTTCTCGCCCGATTCCGACGATGCGACCAACGTCTATTACCTTCGCCTTGCGTTGGTTCGCGAATTCGGCTGGATGAGTTCCGCGATGATTGGTTCACGCGCAAGGCCGTCAGCCGTCACCGCTCTCGCCGCGGTCGCCGACCCCTCACCGCAGCCCTGGGGAAAAGCCGGAGCTGTGCAAGTGAAGCATCCGCTCGCGGCACTCGGCTTCTCGTTCCTGAACGGCACGACGTTTGCGGGCAACGGCGACGCGTTCACGGTGCACGTGCAAAATTATGGCTTCTCGCAGAGCTTCCGCGCGGTTTGGGACGTTGGCAATTGGGACGCCGGCGGGATCACGATCCCGCAAGGGGAGTCGGGACGGCCCGGCAGCGGCCACTACACCGACGAAGCCGCGGACTGGATCGCCGGACGCCTACTTGCCTTGCCCTACTCGAACGCCGCCGTTGACCGTGCCGCCGCGGAGCACCTTACCCTCACCCCGTAGGCGGCGAATGCCGTTGACACCGGACGGGCACCCTGGTACTGTGTGTCAGTTATGTACGCGATCATCCAGACCGGCGGCAAGCAAGTGCGCGTCGCGGAAGGCGATATCATTCGCACCGACCTCATCGACCTCGAGGCCGGAACCGACGTCACGTTCGACCAGGTCGTGCTCGCGAGCACCGGCAGCGACGTGAAAGTCGGCGCCCCAACCCTCTCGGGCGCCACCGTCACCGGCACCGTGTTGCGCCAGGCCAAGGACAAGAAGATCCTGGTCTTCCGCTATAAGCCGAAGAAGCGCGTCCGCAAGCTCAACGGCCACCGCCAGCGCTTCGCCGAAGTCAAAATCACGAAAATCACGCTTTAACCGAGCGATGGTTGAAGTAACCTTTTACCGGGACGGCCGCGAGCGGCTGTCCCGGTTTTTTGCTTTCGGCCACGTGGAGATCCCGGAGAGCAGCTCCGACGAATACTCGCTGGTCTGCGCGGCAGTCTCGGCGGTCCTTCAAGCCGCGCGTGCGGGCCTCGAAGAGCACGCCCAGGTCGACACCGGTGCGCAGATGAAGTCGGGTCGCCTCGACGTGACGATTCCCGAATCCGATCGGGACGATCGGGCAGTTGTAGCCATCGTCGTCACCGCCGAAATCGCGGTCGAGGAAATCGCCCGCCAGTACCCGCAGCACGTGCGTGTAACTCAAGTCGCGCAAACCGGGTAACATAGGAAGCGTACCGAAGGAGATTCCCTATGTCTGACACGTTTCGCACCACGCCTCCCGATCAGCAGTGGTCGGGGACAAACTCCGCCGGCAACGGCTATCAAGGCGCATTCGGCGATCAACCCCACGCGGAGGGCGACAACGAGGTCGGCAAAGCGCTCTTGATCGGCCTGCTCGGCGGCCTGGCCTCCGCGGCCGGTTTCATGGTCTATCGCCGTCTACCCGACGAGCAAAAAGAGCGGCTGCATTCGCAGGTGCGCACGCTCGTCGCGCAACGCATCACCGAACTGCGCCAAAACTTCAACATCTAGCGAGGCGTGCGCGCGGTCATTGGACTTTGGCGTCGTCTTTCGGGGGATGCATCTCGGTCGGCGAGGGCGGCATCGGCGGCGGCATCTTCGTCTCGTTGACGTCGGCTGCCCGCTCCATCTCGGCAATGAACGAGTGTGAGGTGTTCTGGACCTCGCGCATCACGCGGCCGGCTTGGCGCATGATCTTCGGCAGCTGATCGGGCCCAAAGAGCAGCAAGGCGAGGACTGACACGACCATGATGTCTGGTACAGAAAACATTTTCTCCTGATTTGTTCGCAGATAACGACGCGGCTCCGCTTGCCGCGAGTCGGCGTACCCCCGCGAAGTGAGCATAAACAAGAAAAGCGAGCGAAGCGGGGGTATCCGGCGAGCGAAAAAGCGGAGCTAAGGAGGAACTCCTCCCGGACCTGTGCAAGCAGGCATGTCCGCCGTGAAGATTATCTACACGCGAGGCAACCGCACCGAAACGCTGGCCTCGCTGGCGACCCTACGCAAGATCCTGAGCCGCTTCGTCGCGCACCGAGTCTTCTACGAAGTCTCGAGTCGCAGCAAGCGCGGCCATGAATTTTTTTCCGCCAAGAACGTCTTCGTCGTCGGCTCGATTGAGGTCACGAACTACGAGCACCTCAAGATCCTGATCTTCGATGCGAACAACGCATCGCACTCGATCGAAATCCTCAATCCCCAGACGATGCGCATCTACGATGAGATGCCGGGTCGCGGTTTTGCGGTCTCATTCATTAGCGAAAGCGATAACGGCGTCGAGACGCGCTGCTACATTCGTGATGAAGGCGAAGATGCAGATCGCATCAAGGAAATGACCGCGCTCGAGAAGATTACGCTACCGCAGCTCTTCGAGTATCTCGAAGAACTGACGGCCGTCGAAGCCTCCAAAGCATAGTGAAGCTCTGATTTGCTCCGAATTTAGGAAACGAGGCCCGAAGTTTACAAGTACGTAAATGGGGGCCGAGTAGACGACAAGTCGGAGCAAATCATAGCTTCATAATTGCTTCGTTGACGTCGCCGGGGGATATAGCCATCGACGCGAGGACCCCGGGCGAACGAATCGCGTCGGCGGCAATTCCAAATGCGATGTGCTTGGGCAGAAACTTCTCTCCGTCGGCCACGCGCTTTGCCGCCTCGTTCCACACCGTGTAAGCCTCGCGGCTGAGCCAGACGCTCTTGCTGCCGTCCGGAACTTTGAAGGCCAAGGTGTTAAAACGCAGCAGAGCGGCGCGCTCGCCGGCTTGTAGCTTCGGTTCCGGAACGCGCGAGGCGGTCAGGCGAACCCCGGCGTCCTCGGGTAATTCGTAGCTCTCGAGCTTTTCGCGCGGGAGCACTTCCTCCAGCACCGGGCCAAGTGTCGGCTCTTCGAGGAGCGCGATCAAAAGCGTTCGGACCGTAATGAACGGTTCTCGCAATTCGCCGGCAAGACGAGCGGCGTTCCGCATATACGCCAAGATCTCGTCTGAAAGGAAGATCTGTTCGCCACCGTCGGCCATACCTGAGCTTCCCTTGGCGTCCAGCGGGGCCACCCCTGCGGCCCCAAGAACTCCTAGCCGCCCCATGCTCACCATCGACGTCGTCACGCTGTTCCCGGAGGTCTTTGCTCCGTTCGTCGGCCTTTCGATCCTCGGACGCGCGGTCGAAGCGGGAACGATTACGATCCGCTATCATCATCTGCTCGACGCGCTGCTCGGCAACGAACGCGCCGACGACATTCCGTACGGCGGCGGCGCGGGCATGGTGCTGCGCATCGAGCCGGTTGCACGCGTGCTCGATGCGATCGTCGCTGCTGCCCCCGCAAGTGAGCGGCGCAGCATTGTCGTGCCGGCGCCCGCCGGCCGCGCCTTCACCCACGCGGAAGCGCAGCGCCTCGCCCAGCTCGATCGGCTGATCCTGATCTGCGGCCATTACGAGGGGATCGACGAGCGCCTCGCCGAGCTTTACCCGATCGAGGAGTTCACGGTCGGCGACTTCGTGCTGACCGGCGGGGAGCTGGCCGCGCTCGCCATCCTCGACGCCACCGCTCGCTTGGTGCCTGGAGTCATCGATCCCGAATCAGCCGCGCACGAATCCTTTGCCAACGGCCTGCTGGATCACCCCAGTTACACCCGTCCCGCCGTCTTCCGAGGTGTCGAGGTCCCGCCGGTGCTGCTCTCCGGCGACCACGCGAAGATCGCCGCCTGGCGCCGCGAGCAATCCCGCGCCCGGACCGTAGCCCGCCGGAAGGACTTGCTCGACGAGGGAGGCCCATGATACTATCCCGAGGTTGTCGCGGGGCCACCCCCGCCGTCTTCGCATCTACCGTATAGAGAAGTTGTGCCATGAACGTCATCGACGTATTGAATAGCGAGCAGCTCAAGGAATCGGTCCCCGAATTTCGTTCGGGCGACACGGTCAAGGTCTATTCCAAAGTCATCGAAGGCGGCAAGGAACGCACGCAGATGTTCGAAGGCGTCGTCACGGTGTGCAAGGGCGGCGGTTCCCACGCATCGGTAACCGTACGCCGCGTTGCGCACGGCGTCGGCGTCGAGAAGACCTTCCTCGTGCACAGCCCGCGCGTGGAGAAGATCGAAGTCAGTAAACGCGGCATCGTGCGCCGCAGCCGGCTCTACTACCTCAGCGAGAAGATCGGTAAGGCCGCGCGCATCAAAGAGAAGAAAACGGTCAAGTAAGCAATCTCGACGCCGCTCGCACTTTTGGGACTGGTTGCGGTTTTCGCGATCGCCCGCCTGGCGCTCAGCACTAAGGCATTCACGGCCGGCGACGGAGAGTCGTCGGCCGTTGCTGCTCTGCGGGGCTATCTCGACGCGATCATCGTGGCGGGTTTGGTCGCACTGCTGCTGATCGTCTTTGTCATTCGCACCTTTTACATCTCATCGATCTCGATGATTCCGACGCTCGCGGTCGGCGATGTTTTCCTGATCGATCAGCTCAGCTACCATCTTCACCAGCCGCAAGACGGCGAGATCGCCGTATTCGCTCCGCCCGTTCCGGGGCAGAGCGACGAATTCATCAAACGGGTCATCGGTAGCCCCGGTGACACCATTGCGATTTCCAGTGGTATCGTGTACCGCAATGGCAAGCCACTGGCCGAACCGTACGAAAACCAGCCACCAGCCTACGATCTGGAGGTCCGCAACTACTCGATCTATGTCGACGGTGCGGCACTCGATCGGGCGCAGGCCGACATCCCTCCGCGAGGAATGTGGCAGGCACCTAACCGCGTGCCCCGCGGATTCTATTTCATGCTTGGCGATAACCGGAACTACTCCGACGATTCGCACGTATGGGGATTCGCAAAGCAGGCGTCGTTTAGCGGGCGCGCCTTTATGATTCTCTGGCCTCACGTGAAAGAACTATGACACCATACGATCTCCTCGGCTTGGTCGCGATCATTCTGGTCTCGCGCATTGCACTCTCGATTCGCCCCGTGACCGCCGCCTCGAACGGCCGCAGCGTCGCAATCGCGCGCGAGTATCTCGATCCGTTCATCTACGCCGGCATCGCCGCGTGGCTGCTGATCACGTTCGTCGCACGCACCTACTATATTCCGTCGGCCTCAATGGTTCCGACGCTCGAAGTCCACGACGTGCTGCTGGTCGACAAGTTTGAGTATCGTTTCCACGCGCCGCACGAAGGCGACGTCGTCGTCTTTCCCCCGCCGATTCCGACTCCGGATGATTTCATCAAACGCATCGTCGGACTTCCCGGCGAGCGGATGCGCATTACCAAGGGCATCGTCTACCTCAACGACGTCGCTTTGGATGAACCCTACATCGCGCAGAAGCCGAGTTATGATCTGAAGATCGAAAAATACAGCGTCTGGATCAATGACGGCTTCGGGTGGCGAGCGCTCGATCCGTCGGAAGCCAACGTACCGCCGAAATCGCAGTGGACCTCGCCTGACACGATTCCGCCGCACTGCTATCTGATGCTGGGCGACAACCGGAATGACTCCGAGGATTCGCACGTCTGGGGCTTCGCGCAGGACGGTGGGACGTTTCAAAGCGGTCCGCGCACCGGCGAGCACGCCGGCTTTACGGGCCGCGCGTTCCTAATCTTCTGGCCGCTCAATCAGATGAAAATTCTGAAATAATCGCGAATACGCGCCCACGTGGTCCAGTTCGTGCAACTGCGCTCGCTCGCGAGCCTCGTGCTGCAACTTGCGATCCTCGGCGCGCTGATCGCCGCATTTTTCGTCCGCTTCTGGCAAGTTTCTGGGCCGTCGATGTCGCCCCGCGTCAGCTCGGGCGAGCTTGTGATCATCAATACGTTGGCCTATCGCTTCGGTACGCCGCATCACGGCGACATCGTCACGTTTCGGCATGACGGGATCACACCGGAACTTTACATCAAGCGCGTCATTGGGCTGGCCGGCGACCGCATCCGAATCGATCGTGGCGTCGTGTACGTCAATGGGCAGCGCCTTGACGAGCCGTACGTGCAGCACCGCGACGACCGCAGCGAGCCCGAAATCACCGTGCCGGCGGACAGTGTCTATGTACTCGGCGATAATCGGGCCGTCAGCGAAGACTCACGGGTCTTCGGTCCCGTACGCAAGAGCGACTTGATGGGCCAGGCCCTCGCCGGCGTTTGGCCCTTCGGATCGGTGGGCGTCCTGTGAAAGAACGCCTCGATAACGTCGTGCAATGGTACCCGGGTCACATGGTCCGCGCGATGCGTCGGATCGCCGAATATCTAAAACTGATCGACATCGTGATCGAGGTCATCGACGCGCGCGCCGTACGTAGCGATGCAAATCCGATGCTCGACCGGTTGATCGGCGACCGCGCGCGCTTCGTCGCGCTTAGTCGTGACGATCTCGCGGAGCCGGCAACGACCAAAGCATGGGTCGAGCAGTTCGCCTCGCGCGGACGCGAAGCGATTGCGGTCGAGGCGCGGGCGCAGCAAAGTGTCTCGCGTATCCTCGCCGCCCTTACCGCCCGCGCGAAGGGGCGCAGCGGCATCTCGCGCGTGATCGTCGTCGGCGTGCCGAACTCGGGAAAGTCGTCGATCATCAACGGCCTGCTCAAACGCGGCGCCGCCAAAACCGAAGACCGCGCCGGTGTGACGCGTCAATTGCAATGGTTTCGGCTTGCGCCGACGATCGAGCTGATGGATACGCCGGGAATCTTGGTCCCGAAGATTGCGACCGCTCAGGCGCAGTGGAAGCTGGCGTTGATCGGCGCAGTACCGCGCGAGCGCTACGATCCATATGAAGTCTCGGTCGAATTCCACCGTTGGCTGCTCGAACGCTCGGGCGGCCGTACCAAGGTGCCCGATCTGGCGACCTTCGCCGCCGCGCGCGGCTTCGTCCGGCGCGGCGGCGAGGTCGACGAGCACAACGCCGCGCAAGGCTACATCAAGGCCTTTAACGACGGAGTCTTTGGCCGCATCAGTCTCGAAGCTCCCGGCGACGGTGACGAACAAGCAGCGTAAGGTCAAGAACGCATACGAGCGCGAACGGCGACGGCTCGTGCGGCTGCATCGTTTCGAACGAGCAGCGCGCGAACGCGGTTTTCAATTCATCGGCGGCGTTGACGAAGTCGGGCGCGGCCCACTCGCGGGTCCGGTGGTTGCCGGCTGCGTCGTTGCCAGCGAACCATTGATGTTGCGGGGTCTCAACGATTCCAAAGTCGTGTCGCCGCCGCGACGGCGCGAGCTTGCGCAGGAAATAATGACTTGCGTCGTCGGTTATGGCATCGGCGTCGCAAGTGTCGCCGAAATCGATCGTCTCAACATCTACTGGGCGAGCGTGCTCGCGATGGAGCGCGCGATCGCCGCGCTCGGCTGCGAGCCACCGCAGTATCTTTACACTGATGCGGTTCGCATCCGATCGTACCCGGGTCCGCAGGAACCGCTGATCAAGGGTGACGCGCTCTGCGCGGTGATCTCCGCCGCTTCGATCCTGGCCAAGGTCCATCGCGACGCGCTGCTAGAGCAGCTCGACCGCGAAGACCCGCGCTACGGGTTTGCCGAGCACAAGGGCTATGCCACGCCGGCCCACATCGCGGCGCTCCGCCTGCACGGGCCGTGCGTCCACCACCGAGCCGCCTTCGCCCGGGTGAAAGACGCCCAGCTCGAACTCTTGTTCGGCAATGACCCCGACGCAGTGGAGGAAGGTGACAACTTCCAGCTCGAGTGGGAAGGGGCGGCGTGGTGAGGACCTGGCAGCCCGGTTCCTCGTGCGTGCCGGGTATCGTGTCGTCGCGCGCAACGTACGCGTGCCGGGCGGCGAGATAGACCTTGTCTGCGTTGACGGCTCGACTTTGGTCATCGTGGAGGTCAAACGACGAGACGGGCGCAGCTTTGGCTCGGCGCTCAGTGCAGTCGACGGGCCAAAACGCCGAAAACTACGGATGATCGCATTAGACTATGCCCAGATCGTCGCCCCGGGTGCGCCCATCCGCTTCGATATCGTGACCATAGACGGTAATCGCATAGCCGTGCATCGAAACGCTTTCTAACTGCATGGACACAACGGCTTAGTGGATTCACTCCAAGGACGGACTCTCGGCGGGCGCTATGAAATCGCCGAGTTGCTCGGACGCGGCGGGACCGCCGACACCTACCGGGGCCTCGACAAGACGCTGCGTCGAGACGTCGCGGTCAAGGTGCTCGTCGAACGTTCCGACGAGACCAACGCACGCCTCTTGATGGAAGCACGCGCGATGGCGCGGCTGAACCACCCACGGATCGTCGCCGTGTATGATGCCGGGGAAGATTCCGGCATTTCGTACATCATCATGGAACTGGTGCGTGGTAAAACGCTTTCCGCGCTCGAGGGCGGCGAACTCGGTTATAAGCAGGCGCTCGGCTATATTTATGAAGTTCTCGAAGCGCTCGAGTACGCGAATTCGCAAGGCATCATCCATCGCGATATCAAGCCGTCGAACATCATGACTGTCGAAGAAGGCAAGCACACCAAACTGACCGATTTTGGGTTGGCGCGCCGCGCCAGCGAAGTGACGCAAACGACGCGCACTGGGCAAATCGTTGGAACGATCTCCTATCTCGCGCCGGAACGCTTCCTGAGCAAACCCGCCGATGTGCGCAGCGATCTTTATTCTGTCGGCATCGTGATGTACGAAATATTCACCGGCACGCTGCCGTTTCGCAACGACCGCGATGACATCGTCGCAACAATGTATTCGCACGTGCACGACCTGCCTACGCCGCCGCGCGAGATCAATCGCAACATACCCGAGGCGCTCGAAATCGTGATCATGCGCGCGATCGAGAAAGACCCCGGGCGGCGCTTTCAGAACGCGAGCGAGTTCATGGCCGACATTCAAGGGTTGCTCGGCCCGGCAACGCACACGCACGCGGCTGCGGTCCCCGAGACCAAGCCGATGAAGACCTTTTCGCCTTCGTCGGGCGGCACCACGACGGATCCAACCCTGCGCCAGGCGCTCGACCGCGCGCTCGCGAGCTCGCGTAATCGCAGCGACGCACTCGAGAACGTGCTCAAGGGCATGATCGCGACGCGACGGCGCGACTACGACGAAGCCAGCGATGCGTACCTTTCGGCCATGCACGAGCTCTCGGCGATCAATAACGAGGTGGAGTACGCCAAGACGGCGCTTAAGTACGCCACGATGGTGCTGCAAAAGGCGACCGACGGCCGGCGCGACCGGAACGAGCTGCGCGACGGGGTGAACCGGCTCAACGAAGCGTTGCGAATCTTTCATGAGTTCGGCTTGCACGAACAATACGCGCACACGGAATATATGATCAACGCGCTCGAACGCACCGCAATCGGGATTATCTTCTAAATCGCAGCATGAGTAGCGACCGAAAACCGGAACTTCGGCGTTCCGTCACGCCCTGGGGTTCGTTCTCGTGGGGATATTCCGACGTCGGCGCCGATATTTTCGTCGGCTTGGGGTTGGTGCTCGGCGCAGCCGCCGGCGCCTCGAACGTCGCCTTCCTGTTCGCAGGCATCGTCTACGTCTGCATCGGCCTCGCCTATACCGAACTTGCCGCTACCTATCCGGTTGCCGGCGGCGGCCAATACTTCGTTTTGCGCGGCCTGGGCGATATCTTCGGTTTCATCGCCGGCTGGGCCGTGCTGCTCGACTTCACGATCGACATCGCGCTGTTTTCGTGGAGCTGCGTTGACTACTTGAGCGAGCTGCTGCCGCAAGTTAGCTCGTCCGCGCATGCGTGGTCGCACTTCAGCCTGGTCGTCGCGCTCATCCTGGGACTGTGCATACTCAACATCATCGGCGTGCGCGAATCGACCGCGTTCAATGGATTTGTGAGTGCCCTTGACGTGGTGAGTGAGACGGCGATTCTTTCGCTCGGATTCCTGTTCGCCTTTAGTCCCAATTTGCTCGTCCATACGATGCAGAGCAGTTGGCCGACGCCGTTCGAGTTTATGAAGGGCATTTCGCTTGCCATCGTGTCGTTCGTTGGGCTCGAATCGATCTCGCAGGCGGCCGAAGAGACGCAGCGGCCCGCCTCCATCATTCCGCGCACCTCGACGGCGCTGATTCTGACCATTCTGATCTTTGCGCTCTCGTATGCGAATTTGGCGTTGGGCATGCACACCTGGCACCCGATTCCCCTCGATGCGCACGGGCATCCTCAGATGCTCTGGCAATGGCTCGGGAACCACGATAATAACGGCAAGGCTGTTGCATTGATCGCGCGCGAGGTTCCCTATTGGGGCGCGATTGCGGCCTTCTACGTGCCGGTGCTTGGGGCGATTCTGCTCTTGATCTCCTCGAACTCGGGCGTTTTCGGCAGCTCGCGCATCGCCTACGCGATGGCCTCCGGGGGTCTTCTCCCCTCGATCTTCCAGCGCGTCCACGCACGTTATCGCACGCCGATGATCTCACTCGTCGTCTTCACCGCCGTTGCCCTCATCGAAGTGATCTTCGCCGCACTGCCGTCGCTCAGTCCGGCTATGGCGACACTCTACGCGCAACACTTCAACGGTGAGAGTGGCATCGATTTCCTAGGGGACCTCTACGCCTTCGGTGCGGCGACCAGTTACTCGTTCGTCTTCGTCGCGGTTGTCGCATTGCGGTTGGTCGATCCGCTAAGCCCGCGTAAATTCAAGATTCCGATCAATATTCCAATGAGGTTCCGCGGGGAACGCGTGGAGTTTCCCGTCGTCGCCGTCATCGGATTCATCGGCATATTCGCGATCCTCGTCTTTACGTTGATCACGCATCCGATCGGGCGGATCGCCGGCCCATCCTGGATCGTCTTCGGGATCATCCTGTACTTCATCTATCGCGCACGCAAACGTCTCCCGCTGTTCCGGTCGCGCAAGCGCGACTGGCGCACCGAGCAAATCGAAATCTTGCGCCGGGCGGGCGAACTCGAGCTGATGGACGAGTACGTCGCAAACGTTCGCGCGAGCGACGCGCGTCGCGCGGAAACGAAGAGCTAATCGCATGCGCATCATCCGCACGGTCCTTTCGGTTGCGATGATCGTCATCGGTGCGATCGTCGTCGCGCAGATGGCCCGTTTTCCGATCGCGTCGAGCTTTACCGGCCTCATCTTGGGTCTCGCGATGATTGCGCTTGGAACGATTCGGCTGCGCGCGCTCTACGGCCGAAGCGGGCGCGCATGATTTACGAGAACGGCGAGGTTCATGCCACAATAGCCGGCGCCTTGATTGCGGTCCTGATCGTGTTCGCGATCAGCTCGACAATCTGGTGGATGCTGCACCCGCCGGCGTCGTTCATCCAGAAGCTCGCCCGAGAGGCGACAACGGAACTGGTACGGATGGTCGGCTCGATCGTGGTCGTGTTCTCTCCCGATATTCTTTCCAGCCACATGATGGCGTTGGCCGCCAAGCTCGCGCGTGGCGAACGCTCGGAACTGCTCGCGATCTATGTGATCGAAGTGCCCTACTCGCTTCCGCCCGACGCGGAGATGGCGCTCGAGGAGCGCGCGGCGCTCGATGCGCTGGGTGCAGCCGAATCAATCGCGGTCGCTAGCGGTGTGTCGCTGCGCACCGAGATCATCAAATCTCGATCGACCAAACAAGCGGTACTCGACCTCGCCAAGCGCGAAAGGGCAAACCTCATCATTCTCGGTTCGTTCCGAGAGGGGAAATACACCGGCGCACCGCTCGGCCGCACGATCGAAGAGATTGCGGCCGACGCCAAGTGCGACGTGCTCATCGGCGTCGAAGGCAAACACGGTACGTTACTTTACGAAGAACCCGGCCAAGCAGGCACGCCCAACTCATAATCGGAGGACCCATGCACAAACGGTATCTCGCACTCGCCCTCGTCTCGGCCGCGTTCGTCGCGCTCGCCGCGCCGCACACTGTTCGCGCAGCGCAGAGCGCGCCCGCTATCGATGCGTTCAACGCATCGTTCGCGCAAGTAACCTCGTACACGTACAAACTGCACTCACACGAGGTCAAAGGCACCGACGTGCAAGACCGCGTGTACGATTACTCCTTCATGAAACCGCACTTCGCCAAGACGCTAATCGAGTCGGGCGCAGGGAAGGGTTCAGGCGGCGTCTGGGCCGGCGGCGATCAAGTCAGCGGCCACCAAGGCGGCTTCCTCTCGGGCATTCATCTAAAAGTCGATCTTCACGATGGTCGCGCGGTCTCGCTGCGCGGTTACACGATTCCCGACGGCCTGCCGCAGAACATCATTGCCCGCTATGCCAATATCAAAGGCGAGCTCACGCAAAACGCCGGTGGCCCGATCAACGGCGCCAATACCGACATGCTCGATCTCAAGGTCGCGGACCCGGCGAGCAACGGCGGCGTGAGCGAACAGAAGATCTGGCTCTCGCAAGCGACGCACTGGCCGGTGCGCGAAGTCTTCTACGCCGGCGAACAAGTCGTGCTCGATCAATCGTTCACCGACTACAACTTGAATGCAAATCTGACGCAGAACGACTTTCCGTTCTAGTCTGTCATCCTGAGGTGCGAGCGTAGCTCGCCTCGAAGGACACTCGAAAACCCGCCTCGTGCGGGTTTTCTGTTTTGCGACTTTTCCGGCTAAACAAGTTTTGAAACTCGCGTCCTGCGAGGGCCGGAAAAGTTCGAAATTCCCTGACACCGCGCTCGTCTTATTCTGTCACCCTGAGCTTGTCGAAGGGTCGATGAAATGAGATGCACCGTCACTGCCCGTATAGAGCCTGATCGCTCGTATCATCGCGGGAGGCGCCGTTCGTTGCTATCATTGCTCAAGCCTGGAGTGCTCCCCGTTGCGTCGGCCTATCCCGATCCGCCCTTCGACGTCAGTGCCGGCGACTATCGTAGCGGTTTCGACATCGAATTGATGCGACACATATGTAAGACGCTCAACGTGCGTCTGCGCACGGTCGCATACACCGGCAGCAACTTCAACGGCATCTTCGACGGCCTTGCACGTCGCGAATACGATGCGGTAATCTCGGGCACGACGATCACGCCGGACCGCGCGCGGATCGTGCTGTTCTCGCAGCCGTATCTGGAGTTCGGGCAAGGCGTCGCCGTCAATCGCGCCGCGCACCCGCGCGTGCACTCTGTAAGCGATTTGAAAGGTCTTATTGCGGGCATTCAGCAGGGCAACACGTCCGAGATTCCCGCACGCATGCTCATTTCGGAAGGCATTCTCGCGTCGATCCGGTTCTATCCGTACGACGGAATTTTGGATGCCCTTGGCGATCTCGAAGCCAACCGCATCGGCTGCATCATCAAGCTGCACCCGGTCATCACCGAGCTCGTCAAGAACTGCCCGAAGCTTTACGTACCGCTTGAAATTCCCACCCACGAAAAACTCGGCATCGCCTTTGCCAAGGACAATACGCAACTGTGTGAGGCGGTAAACGCTGCGCTCGACACGCTGACGAAAAACGGCACGCTCGAGGCCCTCAAACAGCGCTGGATTACGCCTTAACAAAAATCTACGCTTTGTGCAGCCTTGTGCGCAGCCAGTACAGGAGTCCGGTGGCAACCAAGGGTACGATCGCGAGCGCGAACCACCGATTGGCTTGGATTCCGATGTGATATGCAGCGGCCTCCGCGGCAGCGAAGGCAAAAGCTGCAACAAGTGTCGTATCTGCGATGCACCAGCCGATTCCCGATCTATAGCTTCTCCAGACAGCGATAGCCATTGCGAAAGCAATGAACGGAACCGACGGCGCCCAATACGTCACCTCGACCGGTCCGATTAGGGGACGAAGATCCGGGAGATGAAAGCCGCACTGGATTTGCGCGATGGTGATCCATGTCCCGACCACCACGAAGATCGTGCCGTTCAGAGGCCCTAAGACCCGCCACACTCCGAGATCCCTTGACCCGGCGCTTTCCTTCGTGAGGCCGAAGAAGCGACTCACGGGGCTCGCTACGGCTTCAGGTTTGTAGCGATCAAAGACTTGGTCTTGAACGAATTGTGACTGCGGACGGATCCACACCATAATGCCAAGATAGAGCGCAAATCCACCGAAAACTAGGAGCAATGGACCCATTACCGTCAGCCCCGAATTACACTCCATATTCATTACTAGCGCCGCAGCAAAATGAAGTTACGCCTTAGCCAAGTACCGCTTGCGCAGTTCATCGAGCACGACGGCCAACAAGATAACGACGCCGAGGACGACTTTTTGCAAGTACGAATCGACGTGGATCAGGTTCATCGCGTTGTAGAGTAGGCCGATGAGCAGCGCGCCGAAGAACGTGCCGAGGATCGACCCTTGGCCGCCCATCAGGCTCGTGCCGCCGACGACGACGGCCGCGATGGCTTCGAGCAGTTCGTCGTGCGTGCCGGTATCGGGCGACCCCGACGAAAAGCGCGCCATGTAGAGAAAGCCGACGATTGCGGCACACATGCCGCTGATCACGTAGACCATCGTCTTGACGCGCGCGGTCGCGATGCCCGCAAGCCGGGCAGCTTCTTCATTCCCGCCGAGCGCGACGACGTAGCGTCCGAAGCGCGTGCGCGTGAGCAAGACTGACGCGATCGCTACGACGACCACCATCCAGATCACCGGAACGGGCAGGCCGAAAATCGAGCCGGTACCGATCGAAGAAAAGATGGCGTTGTTGACCGCCACCGGTTGTCCACCCGAGAAGATATACGAAAGGCCGAGCGTCACTTCGAGCATTGCGAAGGTTGTAATAAAGGGCGGCAAATTGAGCTTGACGACCGGCAGCGCGTTGATCCAGCCCGCGGCTGCGCCGACGGCCAGGCCCGCGAGTAGCGTGATCAGCACGAGCGGTGCGCCATCGAACGGCAAGTGGTTTGCGACCTGCGCCATCACGACGCCCGTCAGCGCGACGAGCGAACCGATCGAGAGATCGATGCCCGCCGTGATGATGACGAATGTCTGCCCGACGCCGAGGATGCAGTTGTAGGAAATCTGCTCGAGGACCGTGACCAAGTTGCGTGGATTCAAGAATTGGCCCTTGGCCGCCATATTCACGATCGTCATGAAGATCGCGACGACGATTACCAGGACGGTGTTGCGCAGCCAAAGATTCTTCAGAATCGCGCTCATGCGGCGGCTCCGGTTGCGGCCGCAATCACCGCTTCGGGCGTGGCGCCCTCGCGTGTGAATTCGCGAACGATGCCCCCGTCGCGAACCACGAGGATGCGATGCGACATCCCAAGCACCTCGGGCAATTCGCTGGATACCATAACGATGGCGGCTCCGTTCTCGAGGAGGGTCTTCATGAGCGTGTAGATTTCGGATTTTGCGCCGACGTCGATGCCGCGCGTGGGCTCATCGAACAAAAAGACACGCGCTTGGCCCAGCAGCCATTTCGCAAGCACGACCTTTTGCTGATTGCCGCCCGAGAGATTGCGCACGAGCTGCTCGGGGCTGGGCGTGCGCACGTGCAGCTCGCCGATCATCTTGCGTGCGCTCTCCTCCTCGCGCGAACGCGAGATGAGGTGTTCGCGATTGACAAATTGCGCCAGATGCGCGAGCGTGATATTTTCGCGCACGCTCATCCCGAGCACGAGGCCCTGGCCCTTGCGATCTTCGGTAATAAACGCGATCCCCGCCGCGATGCCGTCATGCGGCGCGCGAATGCGTACGGTCTTGGCGTCGATCGTAACGGTGCCCGTGTCGGGGATATCCGCGCCGGCAATCGCTCGAACGATCTCGGTGCGACCGGCGCCAATGAGTCCGGCAAGGCCGACAATCTCACCCGCGCGCACGGAGAAGTCGATATTCGCGATCGCCGGGCGCCGCGAAAGATCGCGGACGTCGAGCACGACCGGGGCATCAGGTCTGACCGGATCGAGCGCCGGAAAGTGCGCATCCAGCGGCCGTCCGACCATCGCGCGAATAACATCGCTCGGCGGGAACTGGGTGGCTTCGCGCGTTTCAACCACCGACCCATCGCGCAACACCGTGATGCGGTCGGCGATTTTAGGGAGCTCCTCCATGCGATGCGAGATGTAGATGATGCCCGCGCCGGCCGCCTTCAGGCGCGCTATCAGAGCGAAGAGGGCGTCGATCTCACGATCGGTGAGGGCCGCGGTCGGCTCGTCCATGACGATAATGCGTGCGTGTTTCGAAAGAGCTTTGGCGATCTCGATCAGTTGCTGTTGCGCAACCGAGAGACGACTCGCCGGCCGATCGAGAGGCAGTTCAATGCCGAGGTCACGCAGTACCGCGCTCGCGCGCTGGGCGGCCGCACGCTCGTCTAGCATCCCGCCGCGCACCGGCTCGTTTCCGAGGAGGATGTTCTGTAGTGCGTTGAGCTGCGGAACGAGATTGAATTCTTGATAGATCATCCCAATGCCCAGGCGCTCGGCATCATGCGGCGACGCAATTTGCACCTCGGCACCGTCGATCGCGATGCTCCCGTGATCGGCGCGCAGTGCGCCGGCAAGAATTTTCATCAGGGTCGATTTGCCCGCGCCATTTTCGCCGACGAGCGCAAGCACTTCGCCCGCGTTAAGCGTCAATGAAACGCCGGAAAGCGCGCGAACACCGGGAAACGATTTCCCGATGCCGCGCATCTCGAGGAGCGGCGCGCCCGAATTCAACGCGTGTAGGTGCCGACCGGAACGTGCACAACTTTGGGCGGCGTCTTGCCGGTTAGATAATCATGAATCGTGTCGATCGTCAGCGCCCCGATCTTATCGGGGTACTGAATCGCGTCGCCGTACATCGTCCCGGCCTTGATCGCCGCCTGCGCTTCGGGGGTCGCGTCGTATCCGACAACCGCAATCTTGCCGGCCGCTCCCGCGGCTTTGATCGCACTTACCGCGCCGAGCGCGGAATCGTCGTTGATGCCGAACACACCCTTCACGTTGGGATTGGATTGCAACACGTCGCCCATCGAGCTGTCGGCCTTGGCGCGTTCGCCGCCCGCATCGACATCCGCAACGATCGTGACGCCCGGACAATCGGCTTTGATCCCGGCTTTGAAGCCCTTCACGCGATCTTGCACGCTAGTCACCTCTGGCTCATCGAGAATCGCGACCGTACCGCTCGAACCGACCGCTTTGCAGATGAGTTTCGCGGCTTGCATGCCGCCTTGCACGTTGTCACTCGCGACGTGCGCGA
>Ga0302180_10000297_pt1 | contig 41735 bp, 38 predicted proteins | sample I_Palsa_E3_2_FD_200575 | JGI IMG/M metagenome (GOLD analysis project Ga0302180, IMG submission 200575) | Peat permafrost microbial communities from Stordalen Mire near Abisko, Sweden - I_Palsa_E3_2 | ecosystem: Environmental > Terrestrial > Soil > Palsa > Peat permafrost | place: Sweden...
TCATCTCGCATTCACCGAATCTTGTGCGGATAGAGCAGGGGCTCGGGAAGATCTCCTATTTGATTAATCGCGTTCGGCGGCATGAGTTGATTCGCAGGTCCTCCGGGGTTCCCGTGGATCGGGCGGCGGCCGTCATCCTTCGTCGGCTGGAGGAGTCCGAACCGCTCCGCCCGAGTGAGCTGGCCGCCCGACTGGAAGTGGAGGCTCCGCACGTGACACGCCAGGTCCAACGCCTCGAGGACCAGGGTTACATCACGAGGATCGCCGATGCCGGCGACAGGCGGGCTCAACTGATCGGCCTCACGCCCTCGGGGCGGAACGCGGCTGCTCGCATACGGGAGGCGAGCAGATCCGCCCTTGCTGGCGCGCTCGAGAGTTGGTCCGAAGACGAGCTGCATGACCTGGCCGACCTCTTGAGCCGGATGGCCGACGACTACCTGGCTTATGCGGATCAGGAGATTAGGAGGACACCGACATGATCTACAAGGCGATTTCAGCGGATGGCCATGTGAATGAGCCACCGAACCTTTTTGAGGATCGGCTCCCCGCCAAGTTCAAAGAACGCGGCCCGCGAGTGATCGAGACGCCCAATACCAAAGGACACGCGTGGGTAATGGAGGGCCAGAGTCGGCCATCCGTGCTCGGCTTTGCCTGCATGTACTTCCGGTCGTCCAAGCGGGGCGACAGGGCGTCTCTCATCGACTCCTTCAAGAACATCAAGGACCGCGGTGTCCGCTTTGAAGACATGTTCGAAGGGTCGTGGGATCCAGCCGCCCGGGCCAAGGAGATCACCGATGACCAGATCGACGCCGAGGTGATCTTCAATGGTGTCGGGACCGTCTGGAACGGCATCAAGCTGATGAAGGACAAGGAGCTGAGCCTGGCCTGCTTTCAGGTCTACAACGACTGGATGGCCGAGTTCCAGGCTTACGCTCCGGATCGTTTCATATGCAATGCCACGCTGCCCAGCACAGGGCTCGACGACTGCCTCACCGAGATGACGCGGTGCGTCGATATGGGATTGCGGACTGTCCAACTGGAGGCTTACCCGAGCGGGTCGTTCGCTGACCCTTCCGATGCAGACGATCGATTCTGGGCGGCGGCCGTGGAACTCGACATGCCGGTCAACGTGCATACGGAGTTCTTCTTCCCGGCCGGTGACCTCGGCTCGAAGATCACAGCCGAAGGTGTACCGGATACCAAGCTCCGGGCCAAGGCCCTCGGGATCGACCTCGACGCTGGAAAGTTCCCCGTGATCCTCTACAAGATGATCTGTGCCGGGGTTTTCGAGCGGTTCCCCACCCTCAAGTTCATTGGGACCGAGGTCCACCTCGGCTGGATTCCGTACTACCTGGAGAAATTTGACGAGTCGGTGCTCCGGAATCGCCATGAATGGAATCTGCCCATGTTGCCGAGCGAGTACTTCCATCGCAACGTGTCCGTGGTTTACATCGTTGACGAAGCAGGTGCGGCCGATCGATACGACATCGGCGTGGGAAACATGATGTGGGGTCCGGACTTCCCTCACTCGTCCAGCAACTGGCCCGTCGATTACGAACTCGGCCACGAGATTCTCGAGCGCGCCGGCGCCACCCCGGCCGAGATCGATCGAATCATGTGGCGCAATGCTGCAGACATGTACCAGCTGCCCTACGACGAGAACGCCCTGGTTGCCGCAACTGCAGGGGACGAAAATGCTTGACATGACCGGCTACAGCCTGATTTCGGCTGATAGCCACGTCATCGAGCCTCCCGATCTGTTCTCCGCCCGTCTACCAACAAAGCTTCGTGACCGCGCACCCCGGCTCGCTACGGCGAGCGGAACCTGCCGCTGGTCTGTTGGAAGCGAGTCGGCGCCGTTGCCCGATTCGGTGGTGAATGGGTCCGGTTGGCGCAGACCGCCACATGGGCCGCGCAGCTTCGAGGACGTCCTGCCCGCCCTGTACGATCCCTCGCAGCGGTTGTTGGCCCAGGACGCCGACGGGGTGGCGGCCGAAGTCCTTTATCCGTTCCCCGGGCTCTGGGACGCCATCCGGGCCACGGGGGACCACGAGCTGATCCTCGGTTGTGTGCGGGCCTACAACGACTGGATCGCCGAGTTCAGCGCACACAGCCCCCATCGCCTCGTTGGCTTGGGCCGTATACCGATGACCGGCCTTGACGATGCGCGCGACGAGCTGCTGCGCTGTGTCAAAGATCTCGGCCTGCGAGGGATCATCCTCGACGCGTGGCCGGGCCTCGGCCCCGCGCCCGGCCGTGGCGACGACGGCTTCTGGGAGGTCGTGAACGAGACGCAGGTCCCGGTGAGCATCCACTACACGCTGGGAGGTTCATCTCGCAGTACGCCCGTGGCCGGCATCGCGCCGGGGCTCCGTCCCCCCATGGCCGATGCTGCGTTGCCGCTCGTGGCGGCCGGCATCTTCGACCGCTTTCCCAATGTGCGGTTCGTGCTGGCCCATGGCGACGCCGGATGGGCGACGCACTGGCTTGAGTTCACCGACATCAATTACGTGCGACATCGCCATCTGGCGCAGTACCAGCTGCAGAATGCCGATCTCTTACCCAGCGAGTATCTACGTCGTCACTTCTGGTTCACCATCCACCAGGACCGCTCGGCAGTGAAGAATCGCCACAAGCTGGGCCGCAGCCATCTCCTGTGGTCAAGCCACTTCCCTCTGGATGGTGCCGACTGGCCTGATGACCGACGGCAGGCCATTCGGCTGACCGAAGAGCTTCCGGCCGAGGAGAGGGGCGGCATTTTGGGCGAGAACGTAGCCCGCCTCTACCGGCTTCCCGGATTCGAGGATGGCTTTGCCGGGGCAGCGGAGGAACCAATGGCGCGGCTCGTGTATTTCTGATCTCAGCGCCCGGACACCTCTGCCGCCGCCGTTTCGATCGATGTGCCATTGAAGAAATCGGGATTCATCGAAGCGTAGAAGCGGACTGGGTTCGTGAAAACGAAATCGTCGAATTCGTCCTCTCGCAGGATCTCGCGCTCGACCAGTTCGTACGCCTCCTCGAGGGGCTCATCGAACTCGGGGACATCCCAGTGACCCAGGTCGGAAGCGAAGAAGGCTGGAACCCTTGCTCCCAGGGGGGTGATCCTGGAATCGAAGGCCAGACCGACGAGCGGATCATCTGCCTCGCAGCCCCAGTAGAACGGGATGCAGAACAGATCTCGGACGTCCTCGAGCGAGTTGATGCCGACCGCGGCGAAATCATCGCGCGGGATCTTCATGGTTCCCTGCCACTTCAGTTGCTCGGCGGTATACCGGGAGAGTCGGGGATCGCTTTCGACAAGGAGTTTGTAGAGAAGCTCTGCATCGATGTTGTCCGGATTGAGGGCGTGGATGGCCGGCCCGCTGCGCTTCTGCCAGGTCGACGCCAGGCCGAGGAGGGTCTCTACGCCCACGGCTGCGCCGCCCTCGAGCAGGGCCACTCTGAGGCCGGGGAAACGGCGCGTGACTCCGCCCAAGAAGAGCGACTTGGCCAGCGCCGCTCCGGACGCGGCGAAATGCCCGATCTGGTTGTAGACGAAGTTCGTGACGGAAGCTCGATCGCTGAAGCCGATGCCAGCTGTGTGGGCCGCCAAGGGCATCTTCAACTCGACCGCCTTCGCCCATAGGGGATCGTAGTCATAGGCGCTGTCGACGCCGAATGTGTCGATCCACCCGTTGACCTCCCATTCCGCGATGCGCAGGGCGGCCCAGTCATCGTCTGGGGGCCACGTCTGGCCCGGTACGCCCCGGTGCACGTGGCTGGAGATCAGGCCGACCTTGCTCCCGAGGGCGTTGGCGTGCTCCAGGGCGCTTATGGCTTCCTCGGGGGAGTTCATCGGGATCAGGGCGGCGACCGTGAAGCGGTCGCCGTAAGGCCGGTACTGATCAGCCATGAATTCGTTGTAGAGCCGGCACAATGTGGTCCGTACTTCGTCATCGAGCACCTGCAACATGGCGATACCCATCGTCGGGTAGAGCACGGCGAAGTCGATCCCCGCTTCACCCAGCCGCTCGTAGTAACGAGCGGGGGAGGTCACGGTCGCGTAGTACTCCGTACTCGACGGCACGTGCCAGGACGACGGGAGTAGTCCGCCGCGTCGCCGCTCGTCTGCCGTCATCTCGTCGGATGGCCCGCGCCCACGGGAGATGGTGTCGAGCGCCGGCCCACCACCGTGGTCCCGCACGAAGTCGGAGAAGACGGGGAACAGCTCCACGATGTGCCCATCTCCGTCGAGTACCGGGTGACCCAACTGCTCTCGAATTCGCGCCGAGCGCGAAGGACCACGTGTGCTCATGGATGAGACCTCCGTTGAGCCGTCCAGGAGACCCAGATCCTATATTGGGAGCCCGCGGGCACCTCGAGTGCCCGTCCAACGATCCAGCGCAGACTGCTGCGTTATCCGGCGACCAGGGGAGAGCCCTAATGGCATTTCGAATGGACGGCAAGGTTGCGATCGTCACGGGAGGCGGGACGCGCTTGCCGGGCATCGGCATCGGTTGCGCGATCGCCAGGGTGCTGGCTCGCGAGGGTGTGTCCGTCCTCGTCGTCGACCGGGAGGAGGACAATGCCAAGGCGACGGTCAGCCAGATCGAGGAAGAGGGCGGTCGGGCTGCTTTCTACGTGGCCGACGTCTCGAGCGAAGCCGACTGCGAGTCCATGGTCGGCGCTGCACGCACGACCTTTGACGGCCTCGACATCGTGGTCAACAACGCTGGTATCAGCCTGCATGCACCAATCACGGAGACGACCCTCGACCTGTACGAGCAGATTATGAGCGTCAATCTCCGGGGAACGTTCATGGCCAGCAAGTACGCCATCCCGGCGCTGATCGAGGGTGGTGGGGGATCGTTGGTCAACATCGGCTCTGTCGTGGCCATCCGGGATGCGGGAGTCACGCATCCCGCGTACGCCGCATCTAAAGGCGGCGTCCTGGCCCTGACGGTGGACCTGGCCGGGGAGTACGGCCGGCGCAACGTCCGGGTGAACGCGGTGTTGCCGGGGATGATTTCCAGCCCCATTCAAGCCTCGATCGGAACGCCGAGCCCCGAGATGCAGAAGCGGATGAACATGTTGGGCCGTATGGGCAACGTGTGGGACGTCGCCCATACCGTCGGATTCCTCTGTAGCGACGAGGCGTCCTACATCACCGGGCAGGTCCTCTCCGTATGCGGTGGTGCCACCCAGGGAATGCCGGCTTCGTCTGGACGCGCCGACCGCACATAGCGAAGGGGTAACCGATCGCTCAGTGCGGCGGCAGTTGCCAGTCGCGGGGAATGCCTATCGACACCATCGTCCTTGGCTCGGCGCCGATGTCGGTGGTGTAGTGACCCTTGCTGTCGACGTCGTCGGCCAGGAGGCAGTCGCCGGCGCGCAGAATCAGTCGATCGCCCGACGTCGTCCTGATCTCGGTCTCGCCGCGCAGGAATACCAGAAGCCGTCGCTCCGGCGCCGGATGGAGATCCTGCGATGGCGTGAGTTCGAGCAGTTCGATCACCCCCGCAGTGATGGCCGGTATGTTGACGAGCCCGCGCAGCCGGGTGACACCTTCAGAGTGAACTTCGAGCACCGGAAGTTCAATGGTCGCCAGATGGGTTTCCCCGACTTCGTCTCCGTACACTCGGTAGAGGGTCATGAGGCGGCCTCAGAGCCCGATGGCAGGGGCCAACCGGTCACGGTGAAAATCAACCCCTCCGTAGATGGCGGAGTTCGTTTCGACCCGCCGGAGGTAGAGGTGGAGGTCATGCTCCCAGGTGTAACCGATCCCCCCGTGCATTTGCAGGCATTCCCGCACGATGACAGGGCAGCGGTCGGCGACGTACGCCTTGGCCAGACTCGCCGCATTGCCCGCGTCAACGTCCAGCTGCACGGCCTTGAGGGCGGCTACCGTCACCGCTTTCGCTGATTCCAACCAGAGCAGCATGTCAGCCAGCCGGTGCTTCAACGACTGGTAGGAGCCGATGGGACGCCCGAATGCCCTGCGGTCCTTCACGTACTGGAGGGTCACATCGTACATCCGGTCGGTGGCGCCCACGGTCTCGGCGCACTGCAGACTCAACGCGAGGGCGAATTGAGTCTCCAGTTCGGTCGCTTCGGGGCCGGACTCGCCCACCATCGCCGAGGCTGGCACCTCGGCGCCGTCGAATACGACGCGTGCGTAGTGACGGGTGAGATCCATACCATCGAGCGCCTGCACGGTGACACCGGGTGTGGACGGCGCCACGAGGAACTGGGCGCTCCCATTTTGCGTCGCCGCCGAAACCAAGAGTTGGTCGGCGATATGTGCGTCCTGAATCGGGGTCTTGACCCCGGTGAGCCGGTATCCATTGTCAGTCCTGACGGCTTTGACCGAACCGGACCGGGCGATCCAATCCTCATGGTCCTCTGCCACGGCCCACGCCGCTGTCTCTTTGCCGGCTGCGATCTTCGTCAGGTGCTCCTTGGCCAGCCCAGAACTGCTGCGGGCCAAGGCGTACGCCACGATGTTCGTTGGCAGCACTGGCCCGGCGAAGAGGGAACGGCCCAGAAGTTCGGCGATGATGCCCAGGTCACGGACGCCCTCACCGGAGATGGTCCCGCCGCCGAATTCCTCGGGCACGAGCATGGAGGTCCAGCCAAGCTGGGCACCGTCGTTCCAGACCCCGCGTTCGAAGCCGGTGGGGTCGGCTATCAGACGGCGTACCTCGGTCGTCGTCCAATTCGAGGCCAGAAACCTACCTGTCGTCTCGAGAAAGAGCTCTTGATCGCTCGAAAGATCGAGGTCCATGCGATGTCCCTCCCTTGATTGGCGCCAGTCGTGGATGACGCCATCGATGACTATGCGGTAACTCGGCTCATCAATGCAAAATCCGCAGTGGACGACCCACTGCGGAGAGCACCTTGTGGATCTACAGTCTCCTCCCTTGGCTCAGCGTACGGGTGATTTGGCCGTGGGTGGCGGGAGAGGGGATGAGCGGTGGGAGACCACGGGCCACCTCCTCTCCGATGCCGCGACGCAGTGGGGGGAGCGCACGGCCATCGTCGACGTGGACCGGAGCCTGACGTATTCGCAGTTGGCGGCTGACGCCGAGAAGGTCAGCGCTGCCCTCTTGCAGCGCGGCGTGGAAACGGGAGATGTGGTTGCCGTCTGGGCGCCGAACAGCTGGCGCTGGGTGGTCTTCGCCCTCGGTGCGCAGATGGCCGGAGCGGCCATCGTGCCTCTGAATACCCGCTACCGCGGTCGGGAAGTGGCGCACATTCTGGGTACAACGAGGCCCAAGGCCCTCTTTGTCCACCAGGGCTTCCTCGACAATGACTACCTCGGAATGCTTCGCTCCGAAGGGATCGGTGCCGAGACAGTGCCGACGATCGTGACCACTGGAGCCGATGCCGGGCTTCCATGGGGTGAGTTCGTCGAGGGCGGAGGGGCCGACCCAGGCGTGGCCAGGCGACTGTCGTCTCTCCAAGGATGGACCGTAAGTGATGTTATGTTCACCTCGGGTACGACCGGGATTCCGAAAGGCGTGATCACCACCCACGCACAGAACCTCCGGGGCTATTACGACTGGTCCCGGTTGGCCGGGTTCAAGTCCGCCGAACGCTACGCGATCGTCAATCCGTTCTTTCATGCGTTCGGGTACAAGGCCGGTTGGTTGGTTTCTCTGATGCACGGACTGACCATCTATCCGCACCGTGTCCTCAATGCAGATTCGCTGCTCGAGCAGATCGAGGACGCGCGGATCCAGGTACTTCCCGGTCCACCGGCGCTCTATGCCACCCTTCTCGCCAGCCCGCAGATGGCGCAGCGGGACCTGTCATCGCTGCGGCTGGCCATCACGGGTGCCGCCTCGATTCCCCCGGTGCTTATTCGGCGCCTGTTTTCCGACTTCGGATTCGAACGAGTGTCGACCTGTTACGGAATGACGGAGTGCGCGGCAGTGGCTACCGTGTCGCGGTCGGATGACAAAATCGAGATACTGACCACCACTTCGGGCCGCGCCGTGCCCGGGGTCGAGGTCGAGGTAATGACCGACGACGGGGTAGCGGCGGCGCCCGGAGCGTTGGGCGAAGTGTGGATCCGCGGCTACAACGTCATGCAGGGTTATCTGGACGCACCCGAGGAGACCGCGGCGCGGATCGACCCCGCTGGCTGGCTGCACACCGGGGACATCGGACGCCTGGACGAACAGGGCAACCTGGCCGTGGTCGACCGCAAGGGCGACATGTTCATCGTCGGTGGATTTAATGCCTACCCGGCAGAGATCGAGGCACTTCTGGCCGATAACCCCACTGTCGGAGAGGTGGCTGTGATCGGCGTGCCCGACGAGCGTCTCGGCGAGGTCGGTGCAGCCTTCGTGGTCGCGGCGGCCAACAGCACTCCTGAGCCTGAAGACCTGATTTCCTGGGCGCGTGAGCGGCTCGCGAACTTCAAAGTGCCTCGCGTGGTATGGGTGGTAGAAGCTTTGCCCCGTAACGCAACCGGGAAGGTTCTCAAGGGCGACCTCCGGAAGCTGGCCGACGGCCTCAGTGGGGGATTCCCCGGCCCGTCATGAACTCAGTGGGCCGTCCATCCGCCGTCGACGACCAGTCGCTGGCCGGTGATGTAGCGGCCGGCGTCGCTGGCGAGAAGAAGAAGAGCTCCGTCGAAATCGGCGGGCTGTCCGTGGCGGGGGAGCAAGGTGTTCCGAAGGATCCATTCCTGGATCTTGTCGATATGGATGACGGCTTCTGTTGTCTCCGTCTCTATGAAACCCGGCACCAGGCTGTTGACCCGGATGCCGTATCGGCTCCATTGAGCAGCCCATTCCCTCGTGATCGCTTCGAGGCCTCCTTTCGAGGCGGCGTACACCGCCTGTGGCAGGCGGCCGATACCAGCAGTGGCCACGATCGACCCGATGTTGATGATCGAACCGCTCCCGGCGGCGCGCATCCCCGGATAGAAGGTCTGGGCGAGGAAGATGGGTGCCTCGAGGTTGACGGCCAGGGTGTGGCGGATTATTTCGTAGGACTCCTCCTCCGCCTTTACTCCTCCGGCCACGAAGGCGGCGTTGTTGACGAGGATGTCCACCCGTCCACCCAATGCCTCGAGGCTCGCCCGTGCGGCGTCGGCGACCTGATCAGGCTGCTCCAGGTCGACGTTCATCGAGATCAGCTCTCCGGACGACGTCGACGGAAGGTCTATTTGGGTCGTGCGCCGGGCCATTGCCACGACCCGCGCCCCGGCCAAAACGAGGGTGCGGGCCAGGCGGGCTCCGATGCCGGCACTCGTCCCGGTGATCACCGCCGTCTTCCCTTTCAGGCTGAAGAGATCTGCGATTTCGGTCATGAGAGTTCGCATTCCTTGTCGAGGGAGCGAAACTATAGAGTGCTGCTGTCGGGCAGTGCGACTTCCAGTCGGCGCGGCATGAGATGAGGTGAGACGACCTTGAATTTCCGCGAGTCACCCGAGGCGGAGTCCCTCCGCGATCAGCTGCGAGCAATGATGGCCGATCTCCTGCCTGAGGACTTCCTCGGCGGGTTCACGAACGATCCGGCCGATATGGACACGACCGAGGCGTTCTGTCGTGAGCTCGGGTCTCGTGGGCTGATCTCTCTAACATGGCCGTCCGAGTACGGAGGGCAGGGGCGCGGCACCTGGGAGCAGATGGCGTTGCGCGAGGAGATGTGGGCCAATTACGAACCCCGAGGCGCGCAATACATGAACGTGAACTGGGTGGCCCCGGCCCTGATGCGCTTCGGGTCGCAGGACCAGAAGGATCGACATCTGCCGGCTATTGCTGCCGGAGAGGAGGTCTGGTGCCAGGGTTTCTCGGAACCCGAGGCCGGCTCCGATCTGGCCTCACTGCGCACCGCCGCCAAGCCGACGGTTGGCGGGTGGGAAATTTCGGGTCAGAAGGTGTGGACGTCGTATGCGACCGTGGCCCAATGGATCTTTCTCCTTGCTCGCACGGATCCGGTGGCGGAAAAACACCATGGGATCACTGTCTTCATCCTCCCCTTGGACCGCCCCGGCATAGAGGTGAGACCGATTCGATCGATGGTAGGACCCCATCACCTGAACGAGGTCTTTTTGGACGGCGTGTGGGCGGGCCCCGAAGATGTCATGGGGGAAGTCAACGACGGCTGGCGTGTCGTGCGCGAAACACTCGCGTTCGAGCGCGTGGGAATTGCCCGTTACGCGCGGTGCGAGCGCCTCTTGCTCGAGGCGCCGACTGCGTTGGGAGAAGGCCGCTGGTCGGCTCTTCCTCTGACGCTGACTGCGAGGTGGGCCATGGCGCTGGTTCACACGAGGCAAGCGAGGATCCTCGCCTACCGCGTGATTGACAAGCAATCGTCGGGACGCGTTGACCCGGGCGAAGTGGCCGCCTACCGCATCGCGGTCACGAAGCTGGAGCAGGAGGTGGCTGAGGTCCTCATGGATGCGGTTGGGGAGCTGGCGTCTGGGGACCCCGACGAAGAGCCGTGGAAATTCGTGCGAGCCGTGGAGGACCACTGGCGTTACGCACAGGCGGCGACGGTGGCGTCGGGATCGGTGGAGATGCAGAGGATCCTCTTGGCCCGTTCCATGGATCTGGTTCGACGATGAATACGGAACTGGCGTTGGAAGCTATCGAGTTCGAGCAGACCGTCTCCTTGTCATTGGGGGCCACGGGAGGCTTCGAGCACGCGCGGCGAGCGGAACTCGACCCTGGCCACCGGATCTGGATTGGAGACCATCTCGGCGGATTGGACCTTTGGGATATGGATGTGAGCCAGGAGACGCAGCTCGAGGCGGCTGCCCTCGCCTGCCGGGCGGCCGGCCGGATTGCACTGCCCTACCCGGTCGCCGAACGGGTGGCGGCGATCGAGCTGAAGGGAACCGACGCCATCGGATTGGTGGCGCACGACAGGGCGCTCCTTGCGCATGCCGACCTCCCGCTGCGGTGGACTGCACTTTCTCTCGACGGCCGGACCGCGCCCGTCGAGGCGGCCAGCCCTTCGGGCCGGACGACCCTTGGCTCTTTCGTATGCCGGATTGAGGTGGCGCCTTGGGAATCCGAGGCGGACGCGGGTGCGTTGCTGGTTGTACTCCAGTGTTGGACCCTCCTCGGCATGCTGCAAGCTGCCCAAGAGATGACCGCGTCCTACGTACGGGACCGGCGGCAGTTTGGGCAGTCGTTGGCCGAATTCCAGTCCGTGCAGTTCGCACTCACAGATGTGGCCGTCGCCACGCAGGGGCTAGAGGAACTCTGCAAGTACACGACCTGGGCCATAGTCAACCGGCCGGCCGAGGCACTCACGGACGCTTTCGTGCTCCGATCCGCCGCGCTCGAAGCAGCGGAGACCACTTTTCGCGTTGGTCACCAGTTGTACGGCGCCATCGGATTCTGTGATGAATCCGATATATCTTGGCTTTCCCGTCATAGTCAGGCGCTGCGGCGACTTCCCTCGGGACGGTCGCAAACCGAGGCCGCGCTCGTGCAGCTGATCGGGCGGACGGGATTCTATTCCCCTGTCACAACCGGAGGTCCAACGTGAGCTCGGAGCTTCAGGCCTGATCGAGACGGTCCAACCGCAGCCGCACGTTCCGCTTCGAACTGATACGCCACGCGCCATCGGCTCCCTTTCGGTAGGTCTCGAAGTAGTGGCCGTAACCCTGGATCTTTACCGGACCTGACGCGAGATCGGTTTCCACATAATCGAACATGGCCCATACGCCCTCGGCTTCGGTGTCGCTCAGGAGGGTTATTTCCGGCATGTGCCCGTGGTGGATGGTCAAGCCGTTGCCGAGCTGCACCTTCATGTCGCGCAGGTACTCGTCGTTGGTGACGGTCGCCCTGGGGGACTCCTGCGGAAGATGGTGCACGCAGTCCTCCGTGAACAGCTGGGCGAACGAATCCCAGTCCTTGGAGTCGATATAGCGGAAGTAGCGGGCCTTCAGCTGCTTGATCTGTTCGATGTCCCAGAGCTGCTCAACCACCGGTTTCATGTCTCTCCTCCCACGGACGAGGCCGCAACGCCGAGAAGGCCCAGGGCGACCTTGCGGGCTCGGGCCACCTCGTGGACGGTTCGGACGTCTTTTTCGAGGAAGCGTCCGGCCTGCTCGAGCAACTTCTCCGAGGAGCCCATCTGGGAGGCAATGCGCAGCGCGCGGCTGTCACCGCTGCAATGCGTCAGTGCCTCGAGAGCTGTCTCCAGCGAGAGACCAATGGTGGACATGACCCGTTCCGCCTCGCGCGCCATGGCCACGTTGGCTGCGAGGAGCGCGTTGTTGACCAGCTTCATCCACTGGCCGTCTCCGATCCGCCCGACGAGAATGATGGGATCCGCGTAGCACCCCAACACTGGCCGAGCACGGCGCAGGACGTCCTCGCGCCCGCCGACGAGAAGTGTCAACTGCGCGTCGGCTATGTCTGCGGGACTGCCGCTGAGCGCGGCGTCGAGGAAGTGGGCTCGACGCACACGGGCGTGCCGGCTGAGCAGCCGCGCCGTGGCGGGATCGCCGGTCGTGTGGTTCACGAGCACGGAGCCGGGGCGCATGTTGGTGATGACGCCCTGGGCTCCCAGGCACACCTCTTTGACCTCGTGGTCGTCGTACACGCAGATGATCACGAGGTCGCTCATGTCGGCCACGCCGGCCGGAGAGGTGCCGTCAATGGCGCCCAACGCAACCAGTTCTGCACGCACCTTGGGCCGGCGTGCGTAGAAGGTCACCGGATAATCGTGGGCAAGGAGCTGTTGGACGATGGGAAGACCCATTTGGCCCAGGCCAATCATTCCTACGCGGCGCGGGGCAACCATGCTCGGATTTTCCGCAGTTGGGCGATCCTGGTCCCGGCGGAGCGATGGCGATCCCCGCGTGCTCCGACTGCCATGTGGCCCCCCCGTCGTTGGCAATGACCGACCGCAGCCTACAGTCCCGCTGGAATGCGGTACCGATTGGGTTTGCGTCGTGCAGACGCAGACCATGTCCAGACGGCCATCTCTTCGCGCCGTTCTCAGCGCCGGCTCCGGCGTATCCCGGACTATCGTTTTTGCGGGGCACAACGAAAGGTCGGTGGATGAAAGCGATTGACACTGATCCCACATTTCTCCGCCAGCTCGGGGAAACAACTGCACACGCCTATGACCAGGCGATCACGCACATAGAAGCCGAGAAGAAGGGTGTTATTCCTGAGCTGATGGAGACACTCACTGAGAACGGACCCTACGGCTATACGATCACTCCTCAAGTGCTTCCCGACGGGGGCGTGAACCTTCCGGTCATCTCCACGAGCGAAGATATAGAAGGGGCCTACAAGATGATCCGGGGTGCGAGTGACCTTCTCGCCGTCAACCCGCTGACGGAGATCCGGGGCACCTGGTACACGTTCCAGGACGGCATCTCGTACGGGCAACGCAAGGGGACTGACCAGCGGGGGGCCAATGAAACGCTGGGCCTCTTCCCGTCCGCCACCGGCAAGGGCATCACCGGTGAGCTGGTGTGGGTACGAGTGCCTCGATCGGTCCTCGGCGGAGGTGATCCACCGACCGGCGCTCCGACCGACGAGATGCACCTACGGGAGCAGGTCTTCCAGCAGCACGATCGCTTCTTGCAGGCACTGTTGCTCGCTGATCTGGACGGCGTACTCGGCACGATCCACGACCGTGCCGCCTCGGCAGTACGCGATTATGTCGAGGATACGGGAACATTGACCTCCCTAGCGGGCGAGGAGGCCCATGCCGACTACTACCGCGCCTTCTTCGACAAGTTCGAGGTGGTCTCGGTGGAGCCCCTGTATCGCGCTGCCGAAGACTGGTACGTCTTTGCCGAAGTCCGCGTCACTGCGAATGTGAAGAGGGGCTCGGAAGCCGGCCGGTCCGTCGCGTTCCACACTGCCGAGTTCCACGTTCCAGCCAACGACGGAAGGTTCATCGCCCGAATCGGGCATGGCACCGACTTGGCCTAGCCGTCAACCTCCCAACTGAGCTCTCCGATCTGATCGGTAAGTGGCTCCGTGCGCGCTCGCACCTTGAGGCCCTGGTAGGGCTCGACGACGGAACGGAACTGGCCGGGGATCAAGATGTCGGCCTGCTCGTCGAGGCGGACGAGCAGCGTGACGTACGGGACCAGTTGGGCGAATGCCGCAGAGTAGACGTTGTGCGTCGTGACCCAACTGTGCACCTCGCCCGTGCCCGCGACTTCTCGCCAGGACAAGTGGTCGCTCTGGCAGAAGGAGCAGATCGGTCGGGGAGGCCAGGTCCAATGACCGCAGTCCAGGCATTTTTGAAGCTCCAAACGTCCTGCCGCGAGTGCGGCCCAGTACGGCTCGGAGTCTCGGTCTGGAATGGGAAGCACCGGGGCCACGGTTATCGGGCACCTTCGAGTATCAGCGCGGACGAATAGCCGCTGACGTATCCCAGCTGGCCGGTCACCAACGCGGTGTCATGCCGATCGATCTGTCGTGGCCCGGCCGAACCCCTGATCTGTTCGACCGCCTCGAAAACGTGGTTCATGCCGTGCAGGTACCCCTCGGAAAGGAGTCCCCCCGCGGTGTTTATTGGCAGGGAGCCGCCGTCCCTGGAGAACGATCCCTCAACCAGCCGGGCGGGGACTTCGCCGGCATCGCAGAGTGAGTACCCCTCGATCTGAGAGAGCAGCGTGTAGGTGAAGCAGTCGTACAGTTCGGCGAAATCGATGTCGGACGGTCCGACCCCTGCGGCGCCGTACAGTCGATCCGCTATCAACGTGGCCGGCGAATCAGCAAGGTCGGTGTGCCCATTGTTGATCAGGTTCACGCCCCCGCCCCATGCCGCGCCCCGAACCATCACCGGGCGGTGGGGGAGGTCCTTGGCCCGGTCTGCGCTCACCACCGCTACAGCGACTGCGCCGTCGGTCTCGAGGCAGCAATCGAAGAGCCTGAAGGGTTCGACGATCCAGCGGCTGTCCAGGTAGTCCTCCATGGTGAGCGGCTTGCGCATCATCGCCCGTTCGTTGTCGATCGCATTGTTGCGGCAGAGGATGGCCAGGCGCCCCAGGTCCTCCGAGGTCGTGCCATAGCGCAGCATGTGTGCCCTGGCGGCCATGGCGATCTCTTGGGCCGGAACGATGTAGCCGGTTGATGCCTTGAATTGCATATCCCACGGCGGCCGTTGTACGAAAGCTCCAGATCCGTTCATCCGAGCGCCCGAGCGCCCGTTGAGGGCGCGATAGCAGACGACGCACTCTGCCACCCCCGCACTCACGGCCAGCGCCGCTTGTCCGAGTATCGACATCGAGACGCTTCCACCGAGAAACTGGTCCACATACCAACTGAGACTTTTGATACCCAGCGCCGGAGCGAGAAGATTTGGTGCCACCGAGTCATTGGGACCGAATGTCGCCAATCCGTCGATGTCTTTCGGCTCGAGTCCGGCGTCGGCGACCGCAGCCTTTACCGCTCGAGCCGCTAGCGAAAACACACTGACCCCGGAGTCCTTGGAGAATTCGGTGGCACCGATACCAGCGATGGCCGCCTGGTTACGAGGGAATTTGGTGGTCACTGTTGCGCTGTTCCTCCACACCTGGCGGTCGTAATGGTTGGCCTTCCCGTTGCAGCCGGCAAGACCATGCCCTCCTGGCGAGCGTAGCGTGACACGATGATCCCTTACATGCTCAAGGAATAGCCACCATTGATCGGGTAGGTCTGGCCGGTAATCCACGAGGCCGAAGGGCTGGCGAGGAAGGCCACCAGTCCGGCGGCGTCTTCCGGCTCGCCTTTCCGCCTGATGATGTATTTCTTGAGTTGCTGTTGCTCACGCTCCACGTTTGCCGGCGAGTCTGCGTCGGGCCGCATCGTGGTCGGCGTCCGGATAGTGCCCAGCGCCACACAGTTGACCGTGATGTTGTAGCGGCCCACCTCTCTGGCAATTGAGCGACAGAAACCCGCCGCTCCCGCCTTGGCCGCGGCGTACGGGGCCAGGAAGGCGTCGCCATAGCGAGCCGCGTCGGATATGACTGTGATGATCCGACCACCGTTCCGGCTGATCATCGACGGGAGGGCGGCCCGGGTGCAGTTCATGACGCCGTGGAGGTTGACCCGGATGTACCGATCCCACTCGGCCGGGTCGGTATCGACAAATGGGCGGAGGGCAGAGAAGCCGTCCACCCCAGCGTTCCCAGCGTTGTTGATCAGAATATCAACGCCTCCGAGGCGGTCCAACGCCGCATGAACGGAATCCCAATCGGTCACGTCGAAAGGCGCGCCGTCGGCTCGTCCATCTCGTTGTCGAATCTCATCGGCGACTTCGTCGGCCCGCGATTCGACGACATCGTTGATCACGACGTCGGCGCCGGCATCGGCAAGGGCGAGAGCGATAGCACGTCCGACTCCCTGGCCGGCCCCAGTGACGAGGGCACGGGAACCTTCTAGATCGATTTCGAAGGGCACTGTCTCAAGGTAGCCCTCGGCCGCGCTAGACATCGCATCTGGTTATCGGGGGCGCGGCGATACATTATGAGGATCCGCCCTACGTGCTCCCAACTGCTTGAGCTGTGCCAGGAAGGAGCGAAACGTGCCGTTTTACGATGCCATGCCCGAGGGTTGGATCGAGCCGGGCAATAGCGCAACCATTTCGGTTGACGGGATGCCCGTCGCCATCGCGAACATCGACGGCGCTTATTACGCGTTCCAGAGTCTGTGCCCCCACCAGGGAACGAAACTCGGGGGGCGCCCCGTCGTCGACGGCCAGATCGAGTGTTCACAGCACTCGAGTCGCTACGACGTGGCGACCGGACTCTGTGTCCAGCCCTCCTTTCCCGACGGGTTTAACCAGAATCTGATGACGTTCCCGACCCGGGTGATCGACGGAGTGGTCCAGGTCCAGATCTAGCGGGAGTACCGACGGCGCCGTGTCCGACCCCGGTTGATCCGCAGTTTGACAGGCAGCTCGCCGCCCCTTTTGCCACTCCCTCCCAGTTGCCGCAGACGGCGTTATACGGGGTAAGGTGACGAAGGACTCTGGGAGGTGCGTATGCAGTACAGGGCTATTTCAGCAGACGGGCACATCAATGAGCCGCCGAACCTGTGGGTGGAGAATCTTCCGAAGAAGTACCGGGAGAGAGGTCCCCGCGTGATTGAGACGCCCAATACAAAGGGCCACGCGTGGATCATGGAGGACCAGACCCGCCCGGCGGTGATGGGTTTCAGTTCCTTCTATTTCAAGTCGTCGAAACGCTACGACCGCGCCAGCATCATTGAGGGATTCAAGAACATCAAGGATCGGGGCATTCGCTACGAGGACCTGTTCCCGGGCTCCTACGACGCAGCGTCCAGGGTGAAGGAGATGACCGAGGGCGAAACGGATGCCGAAGTCATCTTCAACGGCGTAAGTACCGTGTGGAACGGCATCAAGCTCATGACCGACAAGGCCCTGAGTCTCGCTTGCTACAAGGTGTACAACGACTGGATGGTGGAATTCCAGGCGTATGCCCCAGACCGGTTCGTCTGCAACGCCACTCTTCCGACGACCGGCATCGACGACTGCATTGCCGAGCTGCACCGCTGCGCCGACATGGGCTTGCGGACCGCACAGCTCGAGGCCTACCCGAGCGGGAATTTCAGCGCACCGACTCCCGAAGACGACCGGTTCTGGGCTGCGGCAGTCGAGCTCGGCATGCCGATCAATGTGCACCAGCAGTTCTTCTTTCCCGTGGGCGATCTCGGGTCCGTTGTAAACGCCGACGGAGTTCCTGGTCGCGACAAGCGGGCCAAGGCGCTCGGTCTCGACATTGCGGCCGGCGAGTTCCAGGTCATCCTGTCGAAACTGATCAGCACCGGCGTCTTCGAGCGTTTCCCCGACCTCAGGTTCATCGGGACCGAGAGCTACGCCGGCTGGGTCCCGTACTACCTTGAACGCTTCGACGAGTCCGTCCGGCGCAACCGGCGTAGCTGGACACTGCCGATGCTCCCCAGCGAATACTTCCATCGCAATGCCCTCGTCGTGTACATCATTGACGAAGTCGGCCTGCTGGAGCGCTACGACGTGGGAGTGGGCAACATCATGTGGGGCCCGGACTTCCCGCACTCGACGAGCAGTTGGCCTGTGGACTTCCAACTCGGAAAGGAATTCCTCGAGCGTGCCGGAGCGACTCCTTCGGAGATCGAGCGAATCATGTGGCGCACTGCGGCCGACCTCTACAAGCTCCCGTACGACGATCCGGCCTCGGTCAAGATCGCAGCGTAAGTCTTTACGCGAGTTGGAGGGGGTACCGATGTCGGGAGCATGCGAGGGACTGCGAGTCCTGGATTTCAGCCGGGGCCGTGCCGGCCCAATGGCTACGATGATCCTGGCCGACTTCGGTGCGGAGGTAATACGGGTCGAACCACCGGATGGCGATCCGGCCTGGGAAGACTCCTCGTACCTCCTCCTCAATCGAGGAAAGCGGAGCATCGACCTCGATCTCGAGACGACGGATGGGCGGGGAAAGCTCCAACGACTGGTCGCGGCATCGGATGTCCTCATCGAGAGTTTGGGCGCCTCCGCAGCGAAGCGGTTGGGCATTGACCATCCAGCCCTGTCGCGGATCAATTCCGGCTTGGTCTACTGCTCGATCACCGGCTTCGGGCCGACGGGCCCGTTCGCAGAAGTCATCGCCGACGACGGGTTAGCGATGGCCAAGGCCGGTATCTTCAAGGACCAGGATGGGTGGTTCCAGGACGGGAAACGCCCAGTCTTCAGGGCGCCCAGGGATGCGTCGTATTTCGCCGGCATGTTGGCCGTACAGGGAATCCTTGCCGCCCTCCGGGCACGGGATCTCACAGGCAAGGGTCAGCTGGTCGAGACCGACTTCCTGAGGGCCCTCACCTGCCGGCAGAACCCGAAGGTCCGTTGGATCCTGCGAGACGGTGAGGTGCTTCCGCCTGACGACACCGCCAAGACGGGCCAACAGCAGGATGATCAGCACGTGTTGGCCCATCACCAGGACCCACGGCAGCTCAACCTGATCGGAATGATGGTCGAGTGCAAGGATGGGCGCTGGATCACCCACTCACTAACCGAGCCACACTTCTTCCCGGCCTGGATCAAAGTCATCGGGTTCGACTGGATCTGGGAGGACGTGCGCTTCAAGGGGGCCCCCTTCCAGTTCGCCGACCCGACCGACAAGGATGAGCTGATCCGGCGCGTTCAGGGGCGCATGAAGGAGAGGACGGCAGACGAGTGGATGGCCGCCTACCTCGAAAATGGGAACGTATGCGGCGACGCCATCCAGACCACGCAGCAGGCGTTGGAACACCCGCAGGTTGTGGAGGCCGGGTACCTGGCCGAGCTGGTCGACCCACGGGTCGGGCCTATCAGCCAGATCGGTCCTCTCGTCAAAATGTCGAGCTCGCCTGCGTCGATCACCCGTCCAGCGCCTCGTCCGGGTGAACACACCGAGGAGGTGCTCAGCGGTCAGCTGTATCCGGTGGCGGCCGCAGCACCGACAGGTCGGTCCTTGAAAGGTCCTCTCGATGGAATCACGATCGTCGAGGCGGCCTATTACTACGCCACGCCTTTCGCCACCGCTCTCATGGCTGAACTGGGCGCCAGAGTGATCAAGATCGAGCGTCTCCAGGGCGATCCCTATCGGGCCCTCAACGGCGATCCCTTCGGCGCTCGGGGTGGGGTGGTCACTGACCCGCTTCTGAACCTGGGTCAGAACAACATGGTGCGCGCCATGCAAGGCAAGGAATGCCTGGCTCTCAACTTGAAAGATCCTCGCGGCCGGGCGATCCTCCACGGCTTGGTCGCTGAAGCCGACGCGTTCATCCACAGTTTTCGGCCCGGAGTTCCTGAATCACTCGGCATCGATTATGCCACGCTGCAGAAGATCAACCCCCAGTTGGTGTACCACTACGCCGCCTCTTACGGGTCGGTAGGCCCGTACCGGCGCCAGCCCGCCATCGACCCGATCATCGCCGCGTTCGCGGGTACGACCGCTTACCAGAGCGGGGAGGGACATCCTCCACTTCGCGAGGCCGGTGCCGACCCGATCGGCGCCGTGGGTCACGCGACCAGCCTGATGCTGGGGCTCTTCGACCGCCATCGGACAGGAAAGGGCCAGTACATCGAGTCGGCCATGATCCTGTCCAATCTGTACCTCAATCTCGAGGATGCTTTCTCGTTCGACGGAAAGGTGTCCAGGCCGGCCGTCGACTACCGGCAATTCGGAACCGGCGCCACGTACCGTCTGTACGAGACGGCACCGATCGAGCCGGGTACGGAACGTCAGGCCCACGAGAACCCGGACCCCCGTTGGGTCTTCCTCTCGGCCGTCTCCGACGACGAGTTCGCCCGGTTCTGCCACGTGGCGGGGGAGGACCTGGTCTCCGACCCTCGTTATGCCACCGCCGCGGCCAGACGGGAGCACCGATCGGACATGGAGCGCCGTCTGGAGCAGGTGTTCTCATCCCGGTCTGCTCTGGATTGGGAAAGCAGCCTCCTCGCGGCCGGCGTCGGCTGTGTCATCGCCGACGGCATGTCGCACTTCGCATTTCTCTACAAGGATCGTCAGGCCCAGGCCGATGAGCTCATGGTCGAGACCGAGCATCCGAGCCTGGGTGGTCGGTACTGGCGGTACGCCCCTGTGATCAGGTTCTCCGATACGCCCGGTCAGGCGCTGCCGTACTGTGACAAGGGTGAGCACACCAGGCAGATCCTGAGCGGTCTCGGGTTGAGCGAGGACGAGATATCCCGGCTCAAGGATGACGACGTGGTCACCTGGCCAGAAGAGCAGCAGATCGCATCCCCCGTCGCCTGAGGGGCGACGTGCAACCCAAGACGGAAAGGTAACCGTGACCGACAAAGTTGATTACGGCCTGATCTCGGCCGACTCGCATGTGTTCGAGCCGGCGGATCTGTTCGAGAAGCGGCTGCCCTCCCATCTGCGCGACCGTGCTCCTCAGGTACGCGATTCGAATGGTGGAAGCGCCTGGTTCGTGGAGGATGTCGTGCCGGTGCCGTTCCCCGAGTCGGCAGTGACGGGCTCCGGTTACCGGGTGCGCGACCTCAGCAACCCCGATCGTCCGGTGACCGTCGATGAGATAATGCCGGCTTTGTACGATCCAGCTGAGCGGATCAAGGCGCAGGATGCCGACAGTGTGGACGCAGAAGTCCTCTATGCGTCACCACACCTCTGGGACGCCATCAAACAAGTCGACGATACTGAATTACGGCTCGAGTGTGCCCGGGCCTACAACGACTGGATATCCGAGTTCTGCTCACATGATCCGAGTCGTCTGATCGGGATCGGCAAACTCCCGAGTTCCAGCATCGAGGACGCCCGCAAGGAACTGGTCCGTATCGTCGAAGACCCGGTTCTGCGGGGCGCCGTGATCGACGCCTGGCCTTCGGGCAGCAAGGGCCCGGCGGACGCGGCTCTCGACCCCATCTGGGATGTGGCCAATGAGGCCGGGATTCCCATAAGTCTGCACTACGGATTGGGTGACGCCCGCAGCGCGCCGACCACGGCGATCACGCCTGGCCTCAAGCCTCCCGTCGCCATGGCGCTGCTCCCGCTCGTGGCCTCAGGTCTGTTCGACCGGTTCCCCAACCTGCGGATGGTGGTGGCACACGCCGACGCCGGCTGGTCCTTCCACTGGATGGAGTTTCTTGACAACACCTACCTCCGTCAACGGCACCTTGAGCGGTACAAGCTCGGGCGGGAGGACTCGTATCCGAGCGAGTACATGCGCCGCCATTTCTGGTTCACGATCCAGCAGGACAGGACCACGGTGAAGCATCGCGATCTGATCGGAGCTGAGCATCTCCTGTGGGCCAGCCACTTCCCACTCGATGCGGCGAACTGGCCCGACGACCGTCAACAGGCCATGCGCGTGAGCGAGGAACTTCCCAGCGAGGACAAGAAGGCTCTCCTGGCCGGCAACACGGCCCGCCTGTACCGGTTGCCGGGTTACGAGGACGGGATCCAACCGACCCCGTTCGAGTCGGTCCTGCGGCTCGTGCACATCTGACGAGATTGCGCAAAAGAATGCCGGGGGAGGTTTGATGGACGCCAGTATGGAAACGATCACGGATGGCCGATTCGTAACGCGTGAATTGGCCGACTGGGTCGCTGGTCTCAAATTCGAGGACCTTCCGCTGGCCGCCATCGAAGAGGCGGGCCGAGTATTGGCCGATTACCTGGGTGAATCGCTGTTCGTCGGGGCCACGAAGCCCTGGGGTCAGTCCATCGCCGCATATTGCGCCGCCCAGGGGGGCGGCCAGCCCGAATCGACGATCATCGCAACAGGGAAGAAGACGCTCGCCTCCAGGGCGGCGCTGGCGAACGGCACCATGGCGCTCGGGTTCGAGTACGCCGATTTCAACGGGCTCGGCCGGCCGTACCCCTTTGCGGTGACCGCACCCCTCGCCCTGGCCGAGGCCCGTCAACGCTCGGGTAGGGAACTCGCCCTCTCCATCGTCATCGGGTACGAGGTGATCGGCCGGATCACCAGGGCGACCCTCCTCCCGTCGGGTGGGTCCCCGTTCTACGTTCCCGCGCTCTACGGCACCTTCGGGGCTGCCGCCGGCTCCGCCCGGCTGCTCGGCCTCACCCCGCTTTTCACCAACTACGCCCTCGGGCTCGCGGCGGCATTCACCGGTGGAACGTTCCAGGGCCACGAGGAGGGCGCTTGGCAAAGGTCGCTCAACGGCGGTATGGCCAGCGAGCGCGGGGTTACTGCGGCCGAGCTCGCTGAGACCGGGTTCCGGGCGACGGAGCTCGGGCTCGAGGGGATACAGGCCTTCGCCAAGATGTACTCCGACGGGCGCTTGGACGTCGCCGTGTTACTCGACGACCTTGGTGAATCCTTTGAGATCACCCGACGCTGGGCCAAGGCGTATCCCATGAACCTGACCCTGCATGCCCCGGTGGAGGCCCTGCTCAAGATCATGCGGGAGAACAAACTGCAGCACACCGACATCGAGCAGATCGATGCCGCCTGGCAGAAAGTGGAGCCCTTTCTCGCCAAGCACAAGGTTTCGACGGTTGTGTCCGCTCAGGCCAGCCTCCCGTTCGCCCTGTCGGTGGCGGCTGTCCGGGGCCGTATCACGGTCGACGAGTTCACCGAGGAGACGGTCGGCGACCCGGTGATCCAGGCCATGATCCCGAAGACGACGGTGCACCAGGACAACGAGCTCTTTGGCCGGGTCACCTTCAGCCTGCCGGGCCGGGTGACAGTCCGGACCAAGGACGGCCGCGAGTACACCGACGAGGTGCTCTATCCGAAAGGCAACCCATCGAACCCGATGACCGAGGACGAGTTCAGGGGCAAGTTTATGAACATGGCGAGCAGGGTGCTCGGCGACAACCAGAGTGACCAGCTCTACGACCAAGCCCGGGGCTTGGAACGCATTGGTAACGTCGCGGACCTGGCCGCGCTATTCAGTCCCGCGTAACACCGAGGCAGGGGGTTCCCATGGGAATGACAACAGTCGAGAAGATTCTGGCCAACCACTCGGACCAGTCGAAGGTCTCACCGGGCGACGTCGTCGTCGTAGACGTGGATGTCGCCGTGTTCTTCGATTGGATGCGTCCGGACGTGGTCAAGATATTCGACCCGGACAAACTGGTCCTGCTCCACGACCATCAAGTGCCAGCTCCCACCGTGCGCGCCGCCAACATGGCCAAGCAGATGCGGGAGTTTGTCGATAAATTCAAGGTGAAGAACTACTTCCCTGTCGGTCAACACGGTATTTCACACGTCCTCCTGGCTCAGGAGGGTCTCGCCCTACCGGGCCAGATCCTCGCCAATCCGGACTCCCACACCTGTTCTTCCGGCGCCCTCAACTGCCTGGCTCGCGGTATGGGCCCGTCGGAGATGACCCACATCCTCTGCAAAGGCAAGTCCTGGTTCATCGTCGGTCCGACCACCAAGGTGAACCTGGAGGGCGAGCTCCCAGAACACGTCTACGCGCGGGATATCATCCACTACATCCCCGGCCAGTATGGCGACTTCGCCGGCCGGAACCTCGAGTGGCACGGCGATGGGCTGCCGAGCATAGGTATGGACGGGCGCCTGACCATGGCGACGATCTCGGCCGAGCTGTCGGCCGAATTCTCGCTGTTCCCCTACGACGACGTTCTTGAGGAGTACCTGAAGGGGCGGGCCAAATCGGCGTACGAGCCGGCCTACCCCGACTTCGACGCTGAGTACGAAGCCGTCATCACTGTCGATCTCTCCTCGCTCGAGCCGCAGGTCGTCAAGCCGGGGCGGGTCGCCTGGAACTCCGGCAGTGTGAGCGAGGTGGCCGGCCAGAAGGTGGATCAGGCGTTCATAGGGTCCTGCGCCAACGGACGGCTCAGCGACTTCGCCGTCGCCGCCGAGGTGGTCAAGGGACACAAGGTCGCTCCCGGGGTGCGGTTCATCGTGACTCCCGGCAGTCAGGAAATACTGAAACAGGCGGTCAGGGCCGGCTATGTCGAGACCCTCATGGAGGCGGGAGCAGTCGTAACCAGTTCGACGTGCGGCGCCTGCTTCGGGGGGCATATGGGACTGCTGGCCGACGGCGAAGTCTGCATCACGGCCTCGACCCGGAACTTCAAAGGCCGCATGGGTAGCGCGGAAGCCGAGATCTTCATGGGTTCGCCGGCCACAGTGGCAGCCTCTGCCATCCGGGGCGTCATTACGGATCCCCGGGACATGTAGGCATCGGAACAGAGAGGACAGGAGAGACTATGGCGAGCACGTTCAGCGGCCGGGTGTGGAAATTCGGGGACGACATCAATACGGATTTGATAATCCCCGGATATGCGCTCTTTTTGCCTCCGGAAGAGCAGCGGCGCGAATGTTTTTCGGCCAACCGGCCGGGTTGGGTGGACGAGGTGCGGGCGGGCGATGTCCTGATCGCCGGTCGGAACTTCGGCGTCGGCTCGGCCCGGGCCATCGGGGACATCTTCCGTGGCTTCGAGATGGCGGGCATCGTAGCCGAGTCGTTCAACGGCCTCGGCCTGCGTAATTGTGTCAACGTCGGGATGCCGGTCCTCCCCTGCGCCGGTGTCTGCGACCTCTTCGATGAGGGCGACGTGGCGACGGTCGACTGGCACTCCGGTCTCGTGGAGAACACAACGAAGGGCACGAACATCCAGGGCGTTCCAGTGCACACGGCTCTCCGGGACATCGTCGAAGCCGGGGGAGTGGAGGACATGCTTCGCCGGGAGGGATATCTCCTCGCGCCGGCGACCTAGGTAGTGGACGCGAGCCGGTCGGAACGGACCCATCGCCATACGGAAGGATGACTATGACAGCGTCAGTGACGGAACAGCTGGCCGAGTGGATCGTCAAAGCGCAGTACGAGGACGTTCCAGATCCGGGAGCACTGCGCGTGAAAGAACGGTTTATCGACTCGCTCGGTGTGCAGTTCGCCGGGCTTTCCGTTTCGACGGGCCAGATCATTAGCCAGTGGGTCCGCGCACAGGGTGCAAGGGAGGAGAGCAGCCTCGTCGGGGCCGGCTTCAAGAGCACGGCGTCCTTGACCACCCTGGCCAATGCCACGGCTGGCCACGCACTGGAGTTCGATGACATAGCGCTGTTCAGCGGCCACTACGCCAATCCGCTGACCGCCGCCGCCCTGGCTGTCGGGGAGAAGCTCGGCGCGTCGGGACGGGAGGTGATCCTGGCCTGGCAGGTCGGTTACGAGGTGATCTATCAGACCGCCAAGCCCTGTATGGACGGGTCGCGCAACACACTGCTGTGGCGCGGGTGGTTCAACCAGGGATTCCAGCCCGTGCTGGGCGTGGCCGCCCTGACGGCCAAGTTGCTTGGTCTTGACGTGACGCAGACCCGCATGGCGCTTGGAAATGCGGCGTCGGCGATGGCCGGGGTGATGAAGAACCGGGGAAGCGATACCAAGTCGTTCAGTGCCGGGAGTGCCGCCATGCACGGGGTGATCGCAGCTGAGCTGATCAGCCTGGGCTTCACCGCCAACGAGGACATCATCGACGGGGACGACGGGGTGGCCAGGTTGCTCGGACTAGAAGTCGGGGATCCCCAGAAGGTGCTGCAGGGGCTCGGCGAGTGGGAGATGGCGACACGCGGGTCCGCCATGCGGCTGCACGCGTCGTGCGGTGCCGGCCACTGGGCGCAGGACGCACTGCAAAAGATCGTCCGGCGCCGGCCTGTCGATCCTGCCGACATTGATTCGATCACGGTGTCGCTGCCCGCGTTCTTGACTCAGATGGTTCCTTATCACGACCCGAAAACCGGCTTGGAGGCAAAGTACAGCATCGAGTACGACCTGGCCGCCATCGCTCTCGACGGAAGGGCCGGTGTGTACCAGTACACCGATGAGGCCGTGCAACGACCAGAAGCCCGGGAGATGATGAGCAAGGTCCACTGCGTTCTGGAGGAGGGCGACATGACCAGTATGAAGTTGGGGAGTCGAGTGGACCTCAAACTCAAATCCGGAGAGGTTCTCGACGAGACGGTGACGCTGTCGCACGGGAGGCCGGAGGACCCACTGACCGACGACGAGCTCATCGGGAAGTTTCACGAATGTGCCCAGGCGTTGGTGCCGCAGAGACGGCGCGAGGAGATTATCGATCTGTGCTGGCAGCTCGACGCTCTCGATGACGTCAGCGAGCTGGCGGATGCCGTTGGAGCGGCGACGACCAGTGATCACTGACCAGTTCCCCCTGAAAAGTAGGAGCACCGGCCGCCCGAGAGGCGCGTGTCCACGAGAGTAACGACGATCAGGGCTCCGAGTCACTCGTCTATCGATGCGCCGAGGACCATGGGAAACGTGTAGGTCGTGCGGATGACCGGTGTGAAGTTGAGTTCGACGCCAGGTTTGATCCGGTAGTCGGGAATACGGGAATGCCATACCCCCAACGCGGTTCGCAGCTCGAGGCGGGCGAGGTTGGAACCCAGGCAACGGTGTACTCCGCCGCCGAATGAGAAATGGCGACATCCCTGGCGGTCGAAGTGCACCTCCCCCGCATCGGGAAGCCCGTCCTCGTCCGTATTGGACGCCCCGTGGATCATGAACACAGTGTCGCCTGCCTTGACGCGACAGCTTGCCAGTTGTGTGTCCGCAGTGACGATTAGCGACGTCATCATGACCGGGGCTTCGTGACGAAGCAGTTCCTCGATCGCGGAGGGTATCAGCGAGGGGTCCTCGACGATTTGGCGGCGGTGCGCCGGATGCTCCGCGAGGAAGGTAAAGAAGCAGTCGAGTGAAGCCGAGACGGTATCCAGACCGCCGATGAGCGGGATGAAGCAGATGTCGAGTAATTCGTGCCGGGTCAGGCGGCGACCGTCAATCTCGCCTTCGAGAAGTCCGCTCAGGATGTCCTCCGTGCGTTCGCGCTCCCTGTCGTCGAGCGCCCTGCCGAAGTACTCATAGATGGCGTTCGCCATCTCCTTCTTCAGTACGTCGCAACGCGGGTCGTCGAAGTCCGTGCCGAGGACGTGGTGCGCCCGCAGGACGCCGTCCTTCATCTCCAGCAACGTGGGAAGGTCGTCGAGAGGCAGTCCGATCAGGGTCAGGAACACCTGGGAGGGGAACGGTAGGGAGAACTGCTGAGCGAAGTCGATTTCCGAAATACCGCTGAATCCATCGATCAGCTCGTTCGCTAGCGCCGTGTCATGGCGGCATCCATTGCTCCGATGAGGCCTCCTGCCGCGGATTCGTCAGCCATCGCACCCCCCGAGCACGAGCTTATGTGTCGTGCCTAAGACATTGCATTTCACGAGACCGCAAGGAACGGAGTTCTCCCTGAACCCGACTCCCCGCGGACGTTTGTCCTCAGGTCTCTGAGGGATGGATGCGGGCACAGGTGCCACGGCACCATAAGTCATAGGAGCGGCCAATGAGTGGTGGTGCACGGGGAACGAGCAGTGCCAGGGCATGCCCGCTGTTGGGACGTGTGTCCTGAGAAGTTGTCGCTCGATGATCAGGGCCACGCATTCCTCATCGCCGAGGTGGTACCGGTGGAACTCTTGGTGAAGGTCGAAGTAGCCAATGGTTCGCGCCCTGAACGCGCCATCGAGTTCGGCTGACGTGGGTTGGGCGTAGGCGCGGAATCGTGGCGCGCAACGGACTGCTCTGGAGCTTTCCCAGGCCGAGGCGAAGACGTCGTGAGCGATCTCGAGGTGCGCGACCTGAATGCTGCTTCCGAAAGTTGTACGCGCTCGTCCACCGCATCATCAGGCACGAGATGGAACGCGCCGATCGGTTCACATCTGATTCCAGTTCGGCTTGACCCTTCGGACCACGCTTCCTAGACTTAAGGAGAATCCCTTATTCTTTCACCCCGGCGAGGGCAGGAGACATCGTGAGCGACAAGGAAACGACTTCGGACCGGCTGTTAATCGTGTCCTCCGATGGACACATCGGACCTCCGGCCGAGCGCTATCGCGAGTACTTCGAACCCGGCTTCAGGGACGAGTTCGACCGTTGGTTCGCCAGCTACATTCCGCTCTGGATGACCAGAGGCACTAAGGCAAAGGATTCAGCCAAACAGACCCTGGACCATACGGGTTGGGGCAAGGAGTACCAAAAGACCTTCGAGGAGCGTTCTGCAGCGATTCCCTGGGGGATCGAGGGAAAGTGGGACTCCGCCAGGCGCCTCGAAGCACTCGACATTGACGGTGTCACCTCAGATGTAATGTTTCCCGACGACCAGTCCTCGAATTCGCCACCTTTCCTTGGCCTTGCCCGCGACTTCCGTGAACGCTGGGACACCTGGACTCACGCACACCGTCGCGAAGGTGCCCGGGCTTACAACCGGTGGCTTGGCGACTTTTCTTCAATAGCGCCGGAACGCCTGCTCGGCGTTGCGCTCATTGGATCGCTCGCGGACGTCGACGACGCGATGCAGACGGTGCGCGAGGCGAAGGATCTCGGACTCAATGGCGGCCTCATGCTGCCCGTGAACTACTACAACATCGATGAGCCATTCTGGAACGACCGTCGCTACGAGAAACTGTGGGCGTTATGTGCGGATCTCGACATGCCGCTGCATACGCACGTGGGTCTTGGTAGTCCGTACTACGGGGAGGATTCGTTCGAGGGACTGATGCTGTGGGCGATGGAATCTACGTTCTGGGTGCACCGGCCCCTCTGGTTCTTCATCATCAGTGGGATCTTCGAGCGTCACCCCAATCTGAAACTCGTCTTCACCGAGCAGGGTGTCGACTGGATTCCGGGAACTGTCATGGGGATGGACTTTCTCGTCGAGTCGAAGATGACGCCCTTCAGCGAAGACGAGCGTCGCTCGATGTACTCGATGAAGCCGAGCGAGTACTTCAAACGCAACTGCTGGGTCGGCGCCACCAACACTGACGCTCTCGGCTGGGTCAGTCCCGAGCAGCGTGAGCAGATCGGTGACGACCGCCTGATGTGGGGCTCGGACTATCCTCACATGGAGTCGGCATGGCCCCACACCCGGGAGAAATTACGCGATCTGGTGAAGGGAATCGACGAGGCTGACGTACGGGCATTGGTGGGTGGCAATGCCGTCACCTGCTACAACCTCGACATCGCGGTGCTCCAGCCCATCGCCGACAAGATCGGCCCGACGGTCGACGAGATCGTCACGATCTGACGCTCAGTATGAGTTGCCGACACCGGGCGCCGGCAGCTCTGGCCTGACCTCCAATTCGTTGAACGGCGGCGGCACCTGGAGGCCCGCTGCGAGCGTGCGGACGAGGTCCTCCAGCAGATAGTCGAGCGGAGCCCATAGTCTCTCGTTCTTCTGCGCGACCTGGTACCGGGCGAGGGCGTGGACTGCACTGGTGAAGAAGATCTCCCACCGCTCGAGTAGCAACTCGACAGTCAGATCGGGCAAAAGCCCCCGCATGATGGTCATCAGCATCGAGGCGGAGCCGACCGGCACAGTCTGTTCGAGACCGGCGTACCCGCCGCGTTCCATGATGTAACGGGAGACGAAGGGAAGGAAGTGATTCTCGTTGTCGAGGTTGGTCGCCAGAGCTGTGACCATCGCCCGCACGAGATCGGTCACTGATGGCGACGTCCCCGCTCTCATCAGATCGGCGACCAAGTCGGCGTTAATAGCCATGAGCGTGCGGGCCCGGTACTCGGCAATGGCTCGAACCAGGGTCTCCCGGTTCCCGAAGTGGTACTGGACGGCGAACTTGTTCTTCTGATCGGCGGCCTGTCCAATGTCGCGTAGCGGCACTGCCTCGATTCCCCTCTCGGCAAACAGCCTCTCAGCGGTGAGCAAGATGTGCTCACGGGTCGCCTCGCCCCGGACATTGGTGCGATCGCGACGCGGGGCGAGTTGCGCCGGATCGCCCTCACCCTCGGTCATCCCGGTCGTCCCAGTCGTGCCCCTCACGGGAGTGAGTGTACGCACCCAGACGCCCCTAAAACGCCTGGTAAGGCTTGGCCTCCAGAAGATTGGCCACTTCGGCGTTTCCCGTCTGCCCGGCGTCCCGTGGGTCGGTGGCGATAACGAGTTCTTCGGAATCGAGAATCTCGCCGAGGTGGTCCCGGATGTCCTCGATCGTCAGCGTCCGACTCGAATACCCCTGCGTGGTACCGAAGAGCCGAGCTTCAACGGTGCCACCAGCGGAGTCGAACAGGCCGCCGGTGAGCTCGCATTCCTCGTGGGCCAAGAATCCCACCATAGGAGACACCAATTCGGGCGGCTGCGCCTCGATAAAAGCACTGAGAATGTTGGGATCCTTCAGGGTGTAGAAATGCTCGAAGGAGTTCGTATGTCCACCCGGACTTACCGCGTTCACCCGTATGCCGTTTCGCCCTCCTTCGAGGGCAAGGCCCCTGGTCAGGCCGTAGATGCCGAATTTGGCGGTGCCATACACGCTCAGACCTGGCATGCCCCACATCCCACCTGACGTGGTGTTGACGATTCGCCCGTAGCCCCGCGCTTTCATGTGCGGCCACGCCGCCCTGCACATCCAGATATGACCCATGAGATGCACCGCCAACACCTTTTCGAGGTGCGACGAGGTGATCTCGTCGAAGTCCGCTACCACGCCGATCCCAGCGTTGTTGACGAGGATGTCCAATCGACCCCAGGTGTCGAGTGCAGTCTGGATCACCGCCCCGGCGCTCTTCTCCTCTGCGACGCTGTGCAAATCGCCGACTGCTTCCCCGCCTGCGGCGATGATCTCATCGACCACTGCGTTGGCATCCGCGGGCTTGACGTTCCTGCCGTCTGGACCCACCCCGAGGTCATTGACCACCACCTTGGCGCCCCGTGACGCCAACAGCAGGGCGTGGGCACGGCCCAGACCTGGGTTTCCGCCCGCCCCGGTTACGATCGCCACCTGGCCGTCAAATCTCATGGTGGTCATGGTTCCTCTCCTGCGTCGGTCCGGTGTGGCCCCGTCCTCTGCGCACTGTTGCCGCAGAGTATCAAGTACCTGTACTCAAATCATGGCCGTCATAGGCACTCCGACTGGCGGTTATTGAGGTGCGGGCTCGGTACCGTGCCCGATACGGGCGATGAACTTCCCGGTCTTGGCCGGGATCCAGAATTCCGCGGTATGGAACGCCAGTGTGCCGGAGCCCACCCGTGGATGCACAACGATCCGGAGCTCGGCGAAGACGTACCAGTCCTCGGTGACCTGGTTGATCATGACGACCGACTGCACCTCGTACCTGGCGAAGAATGCCTCGTAATACTCGCGGTGTACCGCGGCGCCCTGATGGGCAGTGATCGTGCCGGTATCCTCGACATAGTCGCGCACGGTCGAAGAGATGCCGTCGTGAAGGACCGCCATCACCGCGCCGACATCGTTATCGCGTAGCCCCTGCTGATAGGCCGAGAAGTTGTCGTAGACGCGGGCGCGGGCGACCAGCGGATCATCAGGGATCGTGTTGGGCTCGTCGAGGCCGCCCAGCGCCTCAATGCGGTATCGGATCCAAACGAGTTCGCCTGTTATGCCCGGGCCACTGCCCGAGGGGAACATGCCGAGCGTCTGGACGGTATGCACATTGGACGCGTCACCCTTCATGCAGGCCCGGCTGATGTTGTCCTGGAACGTGTACCAGGTCCCGCGGATCTCGGTGAGTCCGATGACCTCGAGCAAGTCGCTCATGCCGCGGATCATTTCGTAGGCCTCGACGATCTCTTCGCGCGTGGTGATGCGCGGCAGCTTGACGGTGCCGTCCGGCCGCAGCTCGGGCATCACCATGTACGCGTACGGCCCTTCCTCGGTGAGCGTGGCGTAGAGGGGCTCGAGGTCACCGCTGGCTGCCGCGATCTCCTCTTCGATGTGCCAGATCGACTGCGCGTACGCGTGTGCGGACGCCTCCGCCGTCGCTCGGAGCATGGTGGGGTCGACATCGATAGGTTGCAGGGACATTGTGGCGGAGACTCCTCAGGTCGGGGTGATCAGGAACGAAAAACGGCGGGGAACAGCCACCGCGCGCTGGCAAGGGGCGCCACGCAGCACCGTCGGGTTGGCCGATCGGAATTCGTGGCCGCCTTCCAAAGGCCCAGTCTCATCCTGGCACCCCCCGGGCGCGGATTGGTGATCAACGGTGAGGCATCAAACCATGATGCCGGAACTCGGTCAAGCGCCTTACTAGCGCTCAGCCCGGACGACTTCCCCGCAGATATGGGGCAAGATCCGCCGGGTGTACGGCAGCGAGATACACGCCGATCGTGCCCGATGATGGCGTTCGGCTGGATGGCGGGAGCATTGATCCTCGGGGAGGGTTGACGCGGGATCGTCGGACGCTCGTTCCGGCGTTGGCCGACCCCGCGAGTGTAGAAGAAGTACGGCACGTAAAGAGTGGCTTAATCGAGCACTTCTGTGGATTGCGCGCTCGAACAGGCAGTCAGGCATCCGGCTGGATCCAGCACGAGACCTAACTACCGTAGGCGCAACACCCCGATGAGGTTTCTGCGCTCTCCCCCCTGGTCCGTACATCACGGCTCGTCGAGTCCGGCCGGGAAGTTTGAACTGGTCGTTCGCTCCGTCAGCGATGGCGTTCAGTACGCTCACAACCGCCTCGATGGAAGCGGCGTGCTACGACATCGCGCGGCGTCACAATCGACGACAAGAGAGGGCAACATTCTAGGCGCAACACCGCGACGTGTGCGTCCGGTCGCATGATCGGCGTCCTCCACACATTGCCCTTCAACGCAGCGGCCGCGGGGTGCGTTGCCGGCACCTACCAACTACTATACGGTGTCGAACGGCAGGGTCGAGTGGCCCGGAAAAGGGAGGCCGGCACTGGTGGCCGTGAAGACGGACGAGATCATGGAGTATCCCTTTGTCCTGGACCAGGCCTTGGACGTGGATCCTGTGTACAAGGAGTTGCAGGCCAAGGGTCCGGTCCGGGTCAAGTTGCCGTTCGGTGAGCCGTGCTGGTTGGCGACCCGTTACGAGGATGTTCGCACCGTCTACGGTGATCGCCGTTTCGGCCGGGTGCTCGGAATCCCTCGGGACGCGCCTGGTGTCTGGATCGGTGCGGTTATGGCCAAGGATCCCACCATGTTGGTCAACATGGATCCTCCCGAGCAGGCGCGACTGCGCCGCCTCACCTCCAGCGCCTTCTCTCCACGCCGGATCGCCTCGCTTCGCGACCAGGTTCAAGTCATGGTCGATGAGTTGCTGGACGAGATGGCCGATCAGAATGGGACGGTCGACTTCGTTTCCATGTTCGGGAGGCAGCTGCCCCCGCGGGTGCTGACGTTGATTCTCGGTGTGCCTGTGGCCGAAGCACAGCAGTTCCGGTTGTGGGTGGACACGCTAACCGGATTCGACACCGAGCCCGATGCTCGTCATGCCGCTGAGGAAACCGTCCACGAATACGTAACGGCACTGATCGCCAAGCGTCGATCGGAGGAGGCGGACGACCTTCTGCATTCCCTGGTTCACGCTCACGACGACGACGACCGGCTGAACGAGGAAGAGCTCTACAACCTGACCATGGCCGTGTGGCTTGGTGGGCTGGAGACCACCGTCAACCAACTGGGAACGACTCTGTTCGCACTGATGACCCACCGCAGCCACTGGCAGGAGTTGATCGACAACCGTGACTTGCTCCCAGCGGCGCTCGAAGAACTGTGGCGTTGGGTTCCAAGCTTCAAGTACGGAGTGCCGTTCGCGCGTTGGGCCAGCGAGGATGTCGAGCTGAGCGGCGGCGTCGTCGTGAGGGCAGGCGAGCCGGTCCTTCCCGAGCACTCGGTGGCCAACCGCGACGAGTCGGTGTTTCCGAACGGGTGGGAGATCGACTTCCATCGTCATGCTCCGAGGGCCCACTTGTCGCTGGCGTTCGGCGCTCACCGCTGTATGGGCGCCCATCTCGCTCATCTGGAGATTCAAGTCGCCTTCGAAAGTCTGCTCCGACGGTTCCCCCACCTTGATCTGGCCCTTCCGGCCGATGAGGTCCGCTGGTCGGAGTCAACCTTCATGCGAAGTGTTGAGGCCCTTCCCGTCGCCATGTGACGGCGACGGCAAGTCCCGCTCCAGCAAGAGGCACGCCTCGAGGAAGCTCAGGACCTTGAGGTGGTAAGCCCGGGCGGCCCAACCGAGACTCAGGTTGTGCCCCCCATGAGGATCGATCTCAATAGAACAGGGAGTGTGCATGAACAGGCTTCGCAACTTGAGCAGCTCGTCTCCGTCCTGCAGCCAGATTCTGTCGTGGTTTCCGAAAGTGATCCGCAACGGCACCCGAATCCTGTGGGCCATGGCGTGGAGAACAGACGGCCAGGTTGCGCCCTCGCCGTCTTTAACCGCGGAACCTTCATTTAGGGGGAGTCGTTCCCGCCGTACCGTCGCAGGAGGGTAAAGGGCGTGTGACCCCCAAATCTCCTCTCGTGCACTGAGCCTCGGGCGATCCCCACCTTGTGACTGACGTTCGTGCCAATCGAATGCGTAGTGCAGACCTGCGCCAGAACCATCAACTCCCAAAAGGCGGTCCTCGATGTCGAGGGCGGCCATGGTCCACGCCAGCTTCAGGCCATACGAGTGGCCCACCAGCAGCACGCGGCTGTCCACGCTCTTCGCTTCTCTGAACGTGTCGATGGCCTTGAGCAGGATCTTCGCCTGGTCGGTCAAGGAGAGGTTCTGCTCGCTGAGCTCGGCGCTGGCCCCTACTCCGGGCCGGTCGGGCGCCCACACAAGGTACCCAGTCGAGCTTGCCAGATGCAGCAGGGAGAGCCCGGGAGCGTTCTGCGTATCGAAGTACCCGGCGTGCATGCCCGCCCCGTGGATGGCCACGATGACCGCTCGGGGCTCTTCATCGAGAGGGGCCGCAAGCAGTCCTGACAAATGGATATCGCCTAGACGAACGTCGGTTTCCTGAACCAAAGGCCCGGGTTCAGGGCGTCGGGGAGAGCCGTACCGCCGCCCTTGAGGCGGGGACGCCGGACCTCCGGCGGTCAAAGTTTGTTCGTGAATCCGGCATCGACGGGCAGGGCCACGCCGGTGATCCACTTCGCCGCGTCGGACGCCAGGAAGGCAACGGTCGCTGAGACATCCTCGGGCTCGAGCATGTCCACTGGCATCGGATTCTCCAGATGGCTCGACCCGCCAGGGTGCTTCTCGAGCCAATCCAGCATCACCTCGTTGAGCACCATCTTCGTGCGGACACCGGTCGGGTGGATTGTGTTTACCCGTATTTGGTGGGGGGCGAGGTAGTTCGCCAGGCTATGCATCAAACCCACCAATCCGTGTTTCGAGGCCGAGTAGCCGAGCAGGCTGCCTGTTTCGCCGGCGAATCCCCGGAGTCCTGCCGTTGAGCTGGTAAAGATGATCGAGCCGCCGCGTCCACCAGCGATAAGGTGCGGGATGGACGCTTTGGCCGTGTAGAAGGCCCCGGTTAGGTTCACTGCGACGACGTCCGCCCAGTGTTCGAGGTCCTCCTCTACTGTGGTTCGGGTCACCGTCATCGGAGCAATTCCGGCGTTGGCAGAAACGATGTCCAGCCGACCCAACGCGCGCACTCCGGCCTCGAGCGAGTCACGTACTGCGACGTAATCCCTGACGTCGGCGATGGTTGCCACCATCTGGCGACCAGTCTTCTCCACGAGGGCGCGGGTCTCGTCGAGGTCGTCCCGGGTGGCCAACGAGTAGTTGTTGGATGGGATGTCTGCGCAAATGTCGATACCGATGATGTCCGCGCCCTCGTTGGCCAGCCGCACTGCGTGGCTTCGCCCCTGGCCGCGCGCCACGCCCGTAATGAAGGCTACTTTGTCCTCAAGCGTCATCGACAGCCCTCCTACCGCGTCTGGTGTGTCATTGTAATGATCTCCGGCTCGAGATGCCGGGGGCCGCAGCTGGTCAGAATGGACGTCGGACTGAGGAATTTTTCGACCCGAATCGGTCCACGGCACGGGGCGCACGGCCTTCCGTCTACGGTAGCGATCGGTTTCGCCCGACTCGTATGTTCGGCGAGCCAGCACGTCCATCCACCGATAGGGTCGCCTTATGACAGACGAATCACCTGGGTCGGGGAGCAGCTCGGCCGCCAACTACGATCTGCCGCCTGAGTTGGTCGTAACGGCCACTGGCCCCGTTCGCATCGTCACGATCAGCCGGCCGGAACAACTCAACGCCGTTAATGCAGCGCTCCATTGGGCGCTTGCAAACGTGTGGCGTCAGCTTTCCGCCGATCGCGAAGCGCGGGTGGTGATCCTGACCGGAGCGGGGAGGACCTTCTGTGCTGGCGGTGATCTCGAGTGGCTGAGCCGGTTCCCAATCGATCCGGCGGCCCGCTACGAAAGCCTTAGAGAGGGCGCCGAGATCATTGAGGAGATGATTCGCTTTCCGCTGCCGGTGATTGCCGCATTAAACGGGGCAGCGGTCGGGCTGGGGTGCAACATCGCCGTTCTCTGCGACGTGGTTCTGATGTCCGAGAAGGCCCACCTTGCCGACCCGCACATCTCGGTAGGTCTCGTCGCCGGTGACGGCGGTGCAGCGTTCTGGCCCCTGCTGACCAACATCATGAGGTCTCGGGAATATCTTCTGACGGGTGAGCGGATCTCCGCGAGCAAAGCCGTGGAGTTGGGACTGGCGAGCCGGACGACCCCTCCCGACGAGCTGATGTGGGAGGCCATGATCCTGGCTCAGAAGCTCGCTGATCTGCCCCCACTGGCCGTGCAAGGCACGAAACGGATTCTGAACATGCATGTAGCAAGGGCGCTTTCCGGCGCAGTGCAGACCGGCTTCATCTTGGAAGAAGGAACGATGCAGACCGACGAACACCAAAGCATTTTGGAGCGGCTCAGGCCGAAGGGGTAGGAGCCACACGGACCGGTCGGGGCCGCTGGGGGTGCCTCCGCTGCCTCAATGTCCATGTGCGGACCGAGCACGCCCTCTTCCACGGGGCACGATGAATCAAATGAACGTGGAGGTGCGACATCGTGACCGCGGTGACCGAGATGCGTAGCTACCCTTTTGTCGAAGCCACCGGATTGACGATCGATCCCGAATACCGCGAGCTTCAGGAGCGAGGGCCGATAAAGGTGCAGCTCCCTTACGGCGAGCCATGCTGGCTGGCAACCCGCTATGACGACTGCCGGTCGGTCTACGGAGACCGACTTTTCGGCCGGCGGCTGGGTCTTGAACACGATGCGCCGGGGATGTGGTCGAGCGATTTGGTGAAGGACCCGACACTGCTCGTCAACATGGATCCGCCGGATCACACTCGGGTCCGCCGACTTACGTCGGGCGCCTTCTCACCGGCGCGCATACAGGCACTCGCCGGCCGGGTGCAAGACCTGGTGGATCATCTCTACGACGACCTGGAAGACGCGGGCCCCGGCTCAGATTTCGTTAGTCTTCTTTCCGCAAAACTTCCTTCCCAGGTGATGGCCGACATCCTCGGGGTTCCCGCGTCTGACGCGCCCCACTTTGCGATGCTCGTTGACGAGCTCGTTGGCGTCGGCCTGGCGCCAGAGGCACGCGCTGACGCCCATGCCCAACTGAGAGACTTTGCCATCGGGCTTATCAACGACCGAAGGGTCAAAAAGTCGGATGATCTTCTCAGCGCGCTGGTCGAAGCCCGCGACGAAGATGACAGGTTCAGCGAAGAGGAAGTGTTCAGACTGGCGTTGTCACTCTGGCTCGGTGGCGTGGACACAACGCACAACGAGCTCGGATCGATGGTCTATGCCCTCATGACGCATCCCGAACAGTGGCGGGATCTTCTCCAGCATCCAACCCTGCTGCCGGGTGCGCTCGAGGAGCTGTGGCGTTGGATCCCGAGCCACAAATATGGCGTCCTCTTTCCCCGGTGGGCGAGTGAGGACATCCTGCTTAGCGGCGACACCTTGATTCGAGCCGGTGAGCCGGTGCTGGCCGAACACACCGTTGCCAACCGCGACGAGGTTGCCTTTGTCGACGGTTGGAAACTCGACTTCCACCGAGTGGATCCGCGTCCCCACCTGACATTCGCACACGGCCCCCATCACTGCATGGGAGCGCATCTGGCCCGGCTGGAGGTGAGAACGGCCGTAGAGACACTGCTCAGACGGTTCCCGACGCTCGGCCTCGCCGTCGCCCCAGAAGCGATCGAATGGTCGACGACCTCGATGTTGCGGGGTGCACTGTCCCTCCCACTGACGTGGTGATGCGCCGTAGATCACGATGTGATCGGAGGCGAAGATGCGCGATCTCTTCCGGCCCGTACACTGCTGAGGATCTTTCGCCTGTGAAACCTTTCGAGGCTGTTATTCCAAGAAGCTGCTGCAATCGACCGAAATTGAGTCGACTGAGTTCGAAAGGTGAGATAGGTGACCCGAATCGGTAACTGGAACCCGTCAGATCTCGAGGCGCGAGTCGACCGGCTCGAATCTCTAGCCGAGATTCGCCAGCTTCCTCAGCGTTATGGGCTGGCAGTCGATTCGCGCGACCTGGATGCTCTCGTATCCCTGTTTGTGCCCGACGTGCGCGTTGGTCGAAATGAGCAGGGGCGGGGAGCACTGAAGGAGTGGTTCCGGGCTTCATTGAGCCGGATGAAGTCGACGATTCACTTCGTCGGCAACCATGTGATCGATTTCGAATCACCGGACCTGGCTCGGGGCATCGTCTACTGCCGGGACGAACTCGACTTTCCCGAACGGGGAGAGTGGGAGATCGGAGTTCTGCAGTACTGGGACACGTACCGGCGCGTCGACGCTGAGTGGTTTTTCGAGCGGCGAAAGTTCCACCGGTGGTACATCGTGGACGCTCTGACCCGGCCGAGCCACGGTGCGGGTGTCGGTGGCGAGCGGCTTTCTACCAGCCAACTGCCCGAGGCATTTCCGACGTGGAACGCCTTCTGGGCCGAAGTGGAGGGGTAGGACCTCCGTGCGGTCAGTCGCCCAGGTGGAGATCCATGCGGGGGAACTCGTCCAGCAATTCCTCCATTCGTGACAGTACGTAATGCTGGCCCTGAATGTCCATGGTGATGTCGGCGGCACGTTTTGCCTGTCGGAGGGGAACCGGGTCGAGCTCTGCGATCTCGTGGGCGAAAACCAGAGTCTCGGTGTGGAGTGATTCGACGTCTGCGTACATCCGGTTGACCTGGCCCATCTCATAGAGTCGACGGGCCGGTAGTCGCATACCGGAGTAGATCATCTCTTTGGCCAGCCTGGGCCCATAGAACCACGTGTGGAGGTGGGACTGAATGCCGCCGATTCCCATGCGTGCCGTCGGATCACGGAAGAAGGCGTCCTCGGTACAGAACAACAGGTCGCAAGGCCAGACCATCCGCTGGCCGCCGCCGATGCAGCCACCCTGCACTGCCGCGATCGTCGGTTTGACGACCGACTTGATGAGACGGATCTCGTCCCACGCGGGCAGGACGGTCGTTCCCTCCGGCGCTGATCGAGGACTCTTGAGTTCAGCTCCGGCGCAGAAGTGTCGTCCCTTCGCCAACATGACGACGACACGGCTGTCGTCCGCCTTGGCATTCGTCCACGCGCTCTGAAACGCCACGTCGAAAGCGCCGTCATACGTATTGAGCGGTTCACGAGCGATCGTGATGACTCCGACGTCGCCATCTCGTTTGTAGGTGACGAAGGACTCGATGGACATTTTCCAATTCTAGGCCGCCGATCCAGCCAGGACCGGTTGCCGCGGTTAGTCAATGCGCTGGGGATCATGCCAGCGCATTGTCTGGGCCGCCGGCGCAACGTGCTCGTAGGTCATTCTCGGCGACCGCTTGTACTGCGTATAGCGGCTCCGTATACTAGACCCTGTTCGAGGGAATGGTTGAGGTATCGGCACACTGAGCGAGGGGGTAGTGCTGTGACCCTGGCATTGGAAGCTGGTGGAGGGCTCGCGGTCGACGGTGAGGTGGAGGAGTTACCCGTCTCTAAACTGCGTGTGGGCGAGGGCATACGCAGCGGCGGCTTGGATCAGGAGCACATCGAACTTCTGATGGAGTCCGTGGGCTCGTGGCCTCCGATCGTCGTATGGGGGGAACATCCCGTCGTCCTCGACGGCTGCCATCGCGTCGAGGCGGCCCGGAGACTGGGTCGCCACACCGTCCGGGCTATCCGGTTTCTGGGCTCGCCCGAAGAGGCTTTCGTCGAGGCGATCCGGCGCAACGTGCACCATGGCCTGCCGTTGAGCATCACCGACCGGCGCCGGGCCGCGGAGTGTGTGCTGGTTCGTAATCCGGAGTGGTCCGACCGACGGATAGGGTCGCTGTGCGGCCTGTCGGATAAGTCGGTGGGTCGGTTGCGTCGCCTGGCGAGCGGTGGGATCGCTGCCGTAGACCGGCGGATCGGCCTCGACGGAAGGGTCCGGCCGGTGCAACCCGGGCAGGTCCGTGCGCGGGTGAGGGATGCATTGGCAGACAATCCGCAAGGATCGCTGCGGGCGATTGCAGCGATCGCCGGGGCATCTCCGGAGACAGTCCGTTCAGTGCGGGCCAGCCTCCTCGCCGGCGCGACGAACGCAGCGGAGGTCGAACCGTTGAAAACGTCGCTCCGGCGCGAGGCTATGACCCTCTCGGTACTGTCGGAGCTCTCGCAACCCCCCGAACCTGTAGTGGCAGATCCTCCATCCAGAGACTGGCTGTCGGATCGGGCCCTGAATGCATGTGACGACGGAGCAACGTGTGTCCGATGGTTCGCTGCAACAGACGTGACCGAGGAGTGGCGTGCCTTTGTCTGGAGCGTACCGTTGGGAAGGGTGTACGAGGTGGTGGATGAAGCCCGTCGCAGGGCGTCGGCCTGGACATCCTTTGCCAGCCTATTGGAGAGCCGTACCCGGTAGAGCGCATCCATCCACCCATCCACCCATCCACCCATCCACCCTCGGTCCAACGAGCCCGCCCCCCTAGGAGTCGAAGGTCAGGAAGTTCTCGAGGTTGTCCCGCATGATTTTGCGTTGGTCGTCGGCGTTGAACTCGTTCAGCTGGGCGCCAACGTATTGGTCGGGGTAGGCGAGGCCTTCACCGTGGGGGAAGTCGGATCCAAAGACGATGGGTTCGATGCCGATTTCGGCGACGATGCGACCCACGTTCTCTTCGGGGTAGGGGGCGACAATGAAGTGCTGGCGGAAGATTTCAGATGGTCGTCGGTCGAGGCGGCCGGTGGGGGAGTACTTGGCTTTGCGGCCCATGAAGAAAGCATGGTCCATTTTGCGCAGAGTGTAAGGCAGCCAGACGGTGCCCATTTCGGAGAGGCAGACTCTGATGTTGGGGTAGCGCCCGAAGAAGTTGTGCAGGATCAGGCCGGCGGTCAGCTCCATGGCTGGCCGGTCGCCCCAGTACATGACCCACTGGAAGGCGTCGAAGTCACCAAAGACGGCTTCGGGGTCTTCGGACCAGTCGGCTCCATATTTTTGGTAGTCGGTGCCGCCGAGGTGGACGGCGAGACGGATGCCGGCTTCATTGACGAT